>ENA-OUQF01001890-OUQF01001890.1-human-gut-metagenome-genome-assembly--contig:-NODE-1890-length-11599-cov-3.477218_pt1 | contig 11599 bp, 8 predicted proteins | sample MGYA00237947_ERZ548826 | MGnify/ENA primary metagenome ERZ548826 (study PRJEB26490, sample SAMN05194701) | human gut metagenome | biome: terrestrial biome; feature: human-associated habitat; material... | reverse complement strand
GGCAAAAGCCTTGTTGGCCTCGGCCATCTTGTGGGTATCCTCGCGCTTCTTGCAGGCGCCGCCCTGGCCGTTCATAGCGTCCATAATCTCGCCAGCCAGTCTCTGAGCCATCAGCTTTTCGCTGCGGTTGCGGCTATAGGTGGTCAGCCAACGCAGACCCAGGGTCTGACGGCGCTCAGGGCGTACCTCCATGGGTACCTGATAAGTGGCGCCGCCGACACGGCGAGCCTTGATCTCCAGAACGGGCATGATGTTCTCCATCGCCTGCTCAAAAGCCTCCAGCGGGTCCTTGCCGGTCTTTTCCTTTACGATGTCAAATGCACCGTAGACGATCTTCTGTGCAACGCCCTTTTTGCCATCCAGCATGATGTTATTGATCAGACGGGTGACCAGCTTGGAATTATAAAGCGGATCCGGCAGAACGTCGCGTCTTGCGATATTACCTCTTCTTGGCATTTTCGCTTCCCTCCTTCACATAGATTAATGAATTCATAGGTACTCGTACAGACCGATTACTGCTCATGTGACGTGAGCTTACTTCACCGGTCAGTGCGTCAGGAGCCAATGCAGAGGATTTAAAATATATATAAATCTCCGCATTACCCTGCGGTAGTAGTTAGCCTATTTTAGTAGTTGCGCGGCATATTCCGTTCGCAGCGAGCCGCCTGCTGCATTGCAGAGGTGATTACTTCTGCTTGGGCTTCTTAGCACCGTACTTGGAACGAGCCTGACCACGGTTAGCAACGCCCTGAGCATCGAGAGTACCTCTGATGATGTGGTAACGTACACCAGGGAGATCCTTTACACGTCCGCCTCTGATGAGAACGACGCTGTGCTCCTGAAGGTTGTGACCGATACCGGGGATGTAAGATGTAACTTCATAACCGTTGGTAAGCTTTACTCTTGCGATCTTTCTCATAGCTGAGTTAGGCTTCTTAGGTGTAGCAGTTTTTACAGCAGTACATACGCCTCTCTTTTGTGGTGAAGCCTGGTCTATAGCAACTCTCTTCTTAGAGTTCCAGCCCTTTAGCAGAGCAGGTGTCTTAGCTTTCTTTTCAGTAACCTGACGACCCCTTCTAACCAACTGATTAAATGTAGGCATAGTTCTCCTCCTTTCCTCAAACATAAAAAATTTATTTATGCTAAAGCGGACTCTTGTCCGCATTAACAGCAAGTGCCTCAAAAGCTGTAATTTTATACTTACAGCCTCTGCCGTTCAGTAGCATTTTTTGTATAAGATTAACAGCAGCTTTGCCTAAAGCTCTCTACAAAACCATACTACTCAACAGTTTTATATAATAGCATATCCTCATCTTGTTTGTCAACACCGATTTTTGGTTTTACAGCACAATTTTTTAAGTAATAATCCCATTTACACAGCTCTGCTTAGCGGCACTTCGTTTTTAATGCGGCATAATTTGCACAGCTGTATCATTCTTGATTAATATAAGCTAAAATGGTAAAATTATTCAATATAGGGAGGTTTTATTTATGAGATTTCTGAACAAGCTGCTTTGTGCTGTTTTAGCCGCAGCTCTTTGTTTTTGTGCTATCGGCTGTGAGAGTGCTGTAAACACAGCAAACAGTACAAAAACAAACGGCTTTAAACTTCATATGCTTGATGTGGGACAGGGCGACAGCCTGCTGCTGGAATGTGACGGCAGCTATATGCTTGTAGACGCCGGCGAAGCCGACAAGGGCAATAGGGTTGTTGAGTACCTGAAAGGTCAAAATGTACGCAGGCTAAGCTATGCGGTAATTACCCACCCTCATTCCGACCACTTTGGCGGTATGAAAAAGGTGCTTCAAAGCATACCCACAGACAACATTGTAATGACCGAGGCGTACAATACCACAAGAGCGTGGGAGAGCCTGATTGACTACATTGACAAAGAGGATTTTAATGTTGTTTTTCCAAAAACTAACGATGTATTTAATGTAGGAGGCTGTAAGGTTAACATATATTCTCCCAATATAGACAATGACAATAAAAATAACTGTTCACTGGTGTTGCGGGCGGTTTATGACAATATGGCAGTGCTTTTAACAGGCGACGCCGAAAAGTCGGAGGAGAAGGAAATACTTGAAAGCGGTTTTAATGTACAGGCAGATGTACTTAAGCTGGGGCACCACGGCAGCAGTACAAGCACAAGCAGTGAATTTTTAGAAAAGGTCAACCCCTCACTGGCTTTAATCAGCTGCGGTAAAAACAACGACTACGGTCATCCGCACAAGGAAACACTAAGCAAGCTTAAAAATTCCGACATTCCTGTAATGCGTACCGACCTTGACAAGGCTGTAACAGTAAGCCTGTGTAACAACAAAATTACCGTTTTGGCAAGCAAAAGGGAGCAGGTTATACCTAAAAGAGGCGGTGCAGACACTTCTTTAAGCTCTGAGGTAAGCTCTGCCGACAGCTCACAACACAGGTATATAGGAAACAAAAGCTCACGGGTATTCCACCTTGGCAGCTGCAAATCGGTAAATAAAATGTCCGACAAAAACAAGGTTTATTTCGACAGCAGAGAGCAGGCGTCAGAAAGCGGCTATTCCCCATGCGGTTACTGCAAGCCGTAATATCTTTACCTAATAAATACAGTGCCCTATTAATACACCTGCTTAAAATAAAAAGGTATTAATTAGATTAAAACTAAAAATTTAAAATTTACAAATTAAATTGTAAATTTTATATATGAATTGGAGATGCATAGTAATGTCCCCTGTAATCAAAATGCTTGGGAAATACAAAAAGGAGGCTGTACTCAGCCCGTTATTTAAGCTTTTGGAGGCTCTCTTTGAGCTGTTTGTACCAATTGTAGTGGCGTCACTTATAGATATTGGTATAGGCAATGCCGACAAGGGCTACGCTGTAAAAATGTTTTTTTTGCTGGTTTTGCTGGCTGTTATCGGACTTAGCTTTTCGATAACGGCACAGTATTTTGCGGCAAAGGCAGCCGTAGGCGTAGGCACAAGACTTCGCTCTGTGCTTTTCAAAAAAATACAGAGCCTGTCCTTCTCGGAGCTTGACAATATAGGTACATCTACAATGATAACCCGTATGACAAGCGATGTTAATCAGGTGCAAAGCGGCATAAATATGTTCTTGCGACTGTTTATGCGTTCGCCGTTTATCGTTTTTGGTGCAATGATAATGGCATTTACCATTGACTTTCAGGCGGCACTTGTATTTGTGTGTGCTATACCCGTTTTGGCTGTTGTGGTTTTTGCCATAATGCTTATAAGCATACCTCTTTATAAAAAATCGCAAAGCAGGCTGGACAAGGTTACAGGCAAAACAAGAGAGAATTTAACAGGTGCCAGAGTTATAAGGGCCTTTTGCCGAGAGGAACGGGAAATAGACGAGTTTAAAGACTTAAACAGTCAGCTTACAGCGGCACAAAAATATGTAGGTAAAATTTCAGCATTAATGAACCCCGTAACATTTGTAATAATCAATGTAGCGATAGTTGTTTTAATATGGGTTGGTGCTATAAGAGTTGAACAGGGTGTTTTGACGCAGGGTGCTGTTGTTGCACTGTATAACTATATGTCGCAAATACTGGTTGAACTGATAAAGCTGGCTAACCTTATCATTACCATGACAAAGTCTGTTGCCTGCTGCAACAGAGTTACGGCTGTATTGGAAACAAGCTCTACACTACAGCACACAGACAGCGACACCATAGAAACAGAAAACTGCATTGATTTTGTAAATGTTGCCCTTACCTACCAAGGTGCCGGCGGCGAAAGCCTGACCGATATTAATTTCAGTATTAAGCCGGGAGAAACCGTTGGTATTATCGGCGGTACAGGCTCCGGCAAGTCTTCACTTGTAAATTTGATACCTCATTTTTACGACTGTACAAGGGGCGGAGTTTATGTAGACGGTAAAAATGTTAAGTCCTATTCCACTGCAGAGCTGAGGGAAAAGATAGGCATAGTTTTGCAAAAAGCCGTTCTTTTCAAGGGAACCATACGGGACAATTTGCTGTGGGGCAACAAAAACGCCACCGAGCAGCAGCTTGTACAGGCACTTGAGATTGCACAGGCCGCCGATGTTGTGGCAAGCAAGAAAAACGGTTTAGATGAGGTTATTGAGCAAGGCGGAAAGAATTTATCGGGAGGTCAAAAGCAGCGCTTAACTATCGCAAGGGCATTAGTCAAGCAGCCGGAAATTCTTATACTGGACGACAGTGCCTCAGCACTTGACTATGCTACAGACGCAAGGCTCAGAAAGGCGGTTAAGGGACTGAAAAACACAACGGTAATTATTGTTTCTCAGCGTACATCGTCAATTATGTCTGCGGACAAAATAATAGTTATGGACGACGGTAAAATTGTCGGCATAGGCACTCACAGCCAACTGCTTGACAGCTGCAGTATATACCAAGAAATATATTCCTCACAAACAGACAGGTGAAAAACTATGAAGCAAAAAGATACTATCATAAAAGTACTAAAGCATATTAAAGGCTATCGTAAATTTTTAACGGCATCAATAATACTCGCACTGGTTACAGTAGCACTTACCCTTTATATTCCTATTCTGGTAGGCGGTGCCATAGACTGTATAGCCGACGAGGGCAGGGTGGATTTCCAAAAAATACTGCCTGTTCTTATTGAAATAGGCATTGCCGCCGGCATAACCGCACTTTCCCAATGGATAATGAATATGTGCAACAATAAAATGACCTACCACATTGCAAGGGATATACGAAACGAAGCTATAGAAAAAATAGAGAAGCTCCCCTTAAACTACCTTGACACACACTCAAGCGGCGACACCGTAAGCCGTGTAATTGCCGATGTTGACCAGTTTACAGACGGTCTGCTAATGAGCTTTACACAGCTGTTTACCGGTGTTATAACCATACTGGGCACACTGGGCTTTATGTTCTCTGTAAACTGCATTATTGCCTTGGTAGTAGTTGTAGTAACTCCGCTTTCGCTGTTTGTGGCAAAGTTTATAGCCACAAAAACCTACAAGCTGTTTAAAAATCAGTCGGAAATTCGTGGTGAACAAACCGCATTTATTGAGGAAATGATAGAAAACCAAAAGGTTGTACAGGCATATACCCATGAGGACGAAAACGAAGAGGTGTTTGACGAAGTAAACCAAAGGCTTTGCGAAAGCTCTGTAAAGGCTATATTTTTCTCTGCAATTTCTAACCCGTCTACACGCTTTGTAAATAACCTTGTTTATGCAGGTGTAGCACTTACAGGTGCATTGATGGCTATAACAGGCAACATTACAGTGGGCAGCTTAACCTGCTTTTTAAGCTATGCCACACAGTACACAAAACCGTTTAACGAAATTTCAGAGGTAGTTACAGAGCTGCAAAACGCTTTGGCTTGTGCAGACAGGGTTTTTGAGCTTATAGAAGAGCCGGAGGAGGTTCACGAAAAAGAAAACGCTGTTGTACTAAAAGATGTAAAGGGAAATATTCAGCTTGACAATGTGTGCTTCTCTTACATTCCGGAAAAAAAGCTTATAGAAAACCTGTGTTTAAATGTTAAGTCAGGTCAAAGAATAGCCATTGTAGGCCCTACAGGCTGCGGCAAAACCACACTTATTAATTTGCTTATGAGATTCTACGACACCGTAAGCGGAGAAATATATGTAGACGGCAGCGAGATTAAAGATGTTACCAGAAAGAGCCTCCGCCAGGGCTACGGTATGGTGCTGCAGGAAACCTGGCTGAAGGCAGGCACTATAAAAGAGAACATTAATATGGGCAAGCCTGACGCCACTGATGAAGAAATTATAGAGGCAGCAAAAAAAACACACGCCCACAGCTTTATAAAAAGACTTCCTCAAGGCTACAACACTGTAATAGGCGAAGACGGCGCCGGACTGTCACAGGGGCAGAAGCAGCTGCTGTGCATTACCCGCATAATGCTGTGCCTGCCGCCAATGCTTATCCTTGACGAGGCCACATCATCAATAGATACCCGTACAGAATTAAAAATTCAGGAAGCGTTTAACAAGCTTATGGAGGGCAGAACAAGCTTTATTGTTGCCCACAGACTTTCCACTGTAAGAAACGCAGATATTCTGTTGGTTATGAAGGACGGCCATATAATTGAACAGGGCACGCATAACGAGCTTGTAAAAAAAGGCGGTTTTTACAGCAATTTGTACTATGCACAATTTGCAAGCTGAGTAATATTTGGAAGCCACAGCACAATTCAGCCCGCTACTATGTGAAAATATTTGAAATTACAGCCTCTTTGGTATATAATAGCAATTAGAAGCTAAATATTTTTTGTAAAATAAAATTACCTAATTATCGGAGCGGTTAAACCCTTTCCGAATAATACAAGGCCTCAATTTCGGCTGTAGAAATCGCACCTATTTGTGCCGCACCACCTTTTGGTATTTTAACACTAAGCATATTCTAAAAATCAGGTGCTTGCCCTGTTTACGGCTTAAATTCACACCTGCCTGCATGGCTGCCGCTGTGCAGACCACCTTTCTTTAACAAGAGTAAAAATCCATAGAAAAATCTTTAAGTACACTTAGTACCGGTATTATATCCGGTATAACCCGGCGAAAGGAATAAATATGTTAAGGATAGCAATAGTTGATGATGAAGATACCTTTTGCAATCATCTTTATGACATTGTAAATAGCTATTTTAGCGAAAGCAACATTAAATATACTATCGAAACATTTAACAGCGTCGCAAAGCTTTTAGACGGTATCCAAACATATGACATAGCCTTTTTAGATGTGGAAATGCCCACCAAAAACGGCATACAGGTAGGTTATGACCTAAAGAGAATAAACCCTGACATCATTTTGTTTATTGTAACCTCTCACCTAAGCTACCTTGATGATGCAATGGATTTGCAGGTTTTCAGATATCTGGAAAAGCCTGTTGAGAAGGAGCGGGTTTTCCGTGCACTGGATATTATAACAGAAAAAGAAACTATTGTAGATTTTTCCTCCAACGGAAAGCTTCAAAATTTAAAGGCCGACCAAATAGTGTGCATTTACACATCTCTCCGCAAAAATTATATTCTTACGGATATGGGTACAATTATTCCTACGGGCTACAACATAAAAAGATGGAAGGATATTTTTCGCAACAATGCCAACTTTTCTTCACCGCACTACAGCTACCTGATTAATTTACGATATGTTTCTAAAATAGACAACAATCAAATTACCGTGTGCTGTAAAAACGGTAACGAAATGGTTATATATGCTTCTCAAAGAAGAATCTCTCAATTCAAAAAGGACTTTATTCAGAAAATGGGTGAGCGACATTGAGTATATTTGAAAATTTAATCTTTTTACTGGAATTTCTCTTTGAAGGCTACTGTGCATATACATATTTTTCAACATTTTTTGAAAGAAATGACAGGATTCGCTACCCGCTGATGTTGTACATAGTTGTATCTGCCATATGGTTTTTTCTGTATGCAACAGTAGATGTGGTAATAAATTTAATGCTGTTTTTAGCAACAAATATTATAATTACAAAATTGTGCTATAAAACCGACCTTGGCAACTGTGTTCTTCACTCCTTCATTTTTTCCTCGGCATTTGTAGGCTGTGAATTGCTCACCATACCTCTTTCAAATTTGTTGCTTCAAAACGACTATATTCAGATTCGTTCGTTTGAAGCCGAGCTGTTTATTTCTACCATTTCAAAGCTGCTGCTGTTTATAGCCTGCAAGCTGGTACAGAAATATGCATTAAAGGAGCTTGAACGAACTAAGGGCATATGGCTGTTTTTACTGCCTATGTCGTCCCTAATATGCATAATGGGCATATACTATCTGGCAGGCTACTGCCGCCCTACCTACATATCAAGTATAATTATTTCGCTATGCTCTATATGCCTGCTGGCGGCAAACATTGTAGTATTTTTGGTGCATGAAAACCAAATAAAAATTTCAAGTCAGCTTACAAAGCTGCAGCTTGCCGAGCAGAAAAGCGAGCTTGACTACAACTACTACAGGGTGCTGCAGTCAAGCTACGATAAATCTCGTGTAGCCGTACATGACAGCAAGCACCACCTAAATGTTATAAGCTCTATGGCATACGATAAAAATTACAGCGGCATAACCGATTATATATCCTCTCTTTTAGGTCAGGATTATTATACAGCCGGCAGCTGTATAACAAAAAATAAAATATTTGACATAATAATTATGCAGGCAAAGGAACAGTGCCAACGCAAGGGCATAAATTTTTCATTTGAGCACAACAACCATAACCTCAGCTTTGTTGAGGACGCCGACCTGTGCTGTATAGTATCTAACCTGCTGGATAACGCCATTGAAGCGGCCGAAGGCTCTGCCGGAAAAAGAGTTAATATGCTTATATATACAAACCCTATGTCGTCAATGTATTTTTTAGAGGTAAACAACAGCTGTGATAATCCTCCTAAAACCAAAAATAATTTTCTTATTACCATAAAAAAAGATAAGGAAAGACACGGTCTTGGCTTATACAGTGTTCGGCTAACTGCTAAAAAGTACGGCGGCGAAATAAATTACAAATACGACTCGGAAAAAAAGTCTTTTAAAACAATAGTTATGCTTAACAAACGATAAATCCTCCAAGTCATTAGTGGAAAGTAGGGTTGTTAAAAACAGAGTAGGTGTATAAACGGGGTTTGTTAATAAACAAAAGCGTTAAAACAATTATTATGCAGAAATATAACTCTAAAGCAGCTTTTCACAAGCAAACAGGTTAACATACAAGTAAAGGCGGTCATACCAAATGTGGTGTGACCGCCTTTTTGCGCATAATTTTGTATTTTTAGCTTATTTTCTTGCCTTATAAAGGTGTAATAGCTCTTAACACTTTTTCTTTTCTTCTTTGGCTTTTTACAGTCGATTATCCTCACTTAACAGCTTGTAAAGGGTAGGTGAAAGATTAAACTCACTCATAACAGCCTTAACCTGCTGTAAATATTTTTCCTTGGTCTTTTCTGAATTGTGCTGCTTTTTAACAGCCCTTATTAATATATTTTTTGGCGTATGGGACAAATCCACAAATTCCAGCAGCTGTGTTTTATAACCGCAGCATTCCAGCAAATTGCCCCGAATAGCGTCTGTAGTAAGTGCTGCAAAGCGTTCCTGTATAATGCCGTAGCTTGTAAACAGCGACAGAGCATCGGACTTAATTTGTCCGTTTAGCTCATGCTGACAGCAGGGCACAGAGAATATCATTTTTGTATTCCACCTTACAGCATTATAAAGAGCATAATCTGTAGCAGTGTCGCAGGCGTGCAGCGTCATTACAATGTCTGGCTGAAAATCGCTGCTGTAGCCGTTAATGTCGCCAAGCTTAAACTGCAAACCATTGTACCCGTAGCTTTTGGCGGCGGCATTGCACTTTTTTATAACATCCTCCTTTAAATCAAGCCCCACTATATTTACCCTTTGATGTCTAAGCTCTGTAAAGTAGTAATACACAATGAATGTCAGGTAAGACTTGCCGCATCCAAAATCTATAATGTTTACTGTGTCCTGTTTAAGCTCCTTTACAGAGTCATCTATAATCTCTATGAACCTGTTAATCTGCTTGAATTTGTCATACATAGACTGTACAACCTTGCCCTCCTTTGTAAATATACCCATATCTACAAGAGGAGGCACAACTGTGCCCTCTTTTATAAGGTAGTTTTTTTGCCTGTTGTGCTGTGTAGAGGTCTGTGTTAAGTCCTTTGAAAGCTGCTTTGTTTTAAAGGATGCCTTGCCCTTTTTTGAAATCATTACCATATATTCATGGCTTTTGCTGAAGCTGTTCAGCTGTTTAAAATCCTTTTCCAACATTGTACCGCAAAGCTCTATTGTCTGCTGTACCGACAGATTTTCGTGAAAAACCTGCTTTTCGGTGTACCTTGACGCCTGGTAGTAGTCTCCCTTGTTTTCTATAACTATTTTCTTGCAAGGAGAGCCTTTGCCTGCGGGCTTGCTTATAACGGTTTTCGCAGGAGTATCGGCAAATATTTTGTTGATGTATTCTAAGGTAGCAGTCATTTGTAATTCTCCCTAAAATTATTTTAAGATTTAATAGAATTTTAATTTACTGTATACAATATATGTTGTATAATGAAGCACGATGAAGTATTTTAAGATCGGTTGTTTTTATGTTTATATTAAAAACAAATAGACGGTGATAAAATGAGTAGCAATGAAGTTATATTTCATAACACACTCGGCTGGAGCAGGGTAAATGCGGTGTTTACCGGCTGTGGCCATACAAAGCAGTGCAAAATGGATACACTGCCAAATAGCCTTGCTCGCTGCTGCATAGGTGCCGAATTTGACGATGTTTATTTTACAAACGGTGCAAACGGGAAAACGGCCCATACAGCATTTAATCGGCTGTGCAGCTCCTTTGAGCCTAACGGCTTTACATACGATTCAGATATTATATGCTTACAGCCATACGAGGGGGATTTCCATTCTGACACCAATACCCACAAACTAACCTTTGAATTTGCAGGAAAAGCACAAAAAAATGTATATGTTTGGACGCCAAGCTGCTACAACCCCGTTGACAAAGACAAAAAATACGGAGTAGTGTATATGTTTGACGGGCAAAACCTTTTTAGCAAAGGCTCTACTGCATATGGCAGCTGGAATGTTCCGCAGGTTATGGAGTGCCGCAGTGACTATATAGTTGTCGGCATAGACAACAGCGACCATTACCGTGACAGTCAGCTTACCCCTGATATTGGCAAAATAAAAAAGCAGTACACCCCCATGTTTGAAAACGGCACAGGCATACAAATGGCACAGCTTTTATTAAATAAAATTATACCCTATATAAATAAAAACTACAACGTTTTTACAGACAAAAGTCACACCGCCATTGCAGGCGGCTCCTCCGGCGGACTGGAAAGCTTTTATATAGGCACATCATACAGCAATATTTTCGGCATTACAGGGGCTTTTTCTCCGTCATTTGTTTTGTATGAGAATTCTGTGTGGGAGAATTATCTTAAAAGCATAAAGCTCTGCCCCAAAATGTACATTTACACAGGCAAACACGACCCGGTAGAAAAAGAATTGTACCCACAGGTGGAAAGGACGGTTCGGTTTTTAAAAAGCAGTAAGCACAGCGAAAAATTGGTATATGACTGCAGGGAGTTTAATTTTCACAACGAATCGGCTTGGGCGGGTGCATTTATTAAGTTTGCCGCCATGCTAGAATAGCTGCTATAATAACAAAAATGAGAATTATTATTAAAACCTATTGACTTTTTAACAACAATAGGTTAAAATTGGTACAACAACTTGTAACAAACAGGAGGTTTTATTTTGAACAAGACATATATTTCCGAAAGTATAAAGTATATAGGTGTAGACGACAGAGAAACAGATTTATTTGAGGGGCAGTATATAATCCCCAACGGTGTGTCATACAACTCCTATGTTATTTTTGACGAAAAAATAGCAGTTATGGACACTGTAGATAAAATTGCCACAGACAAGTGGGTGGAAAATCTTGAAAAAGCTCTTAACGGCAAAGCACCGGATTATCTGGTTATTTCACATATGGAGCCTGACCATGCTTCAAATGTAAAGCTGTTTGCAGAAAAATACCCTAATGCAAAGCTTGTAGGCAATG
>ENA-OUQF01001880-OUQF01001880.1-human-gut-metagenome-genome-assembly--contig:-NODE-1880-length-11619-cov-7.455379_pt1 | contig 11619 bp, 9 predicted proteins | sample MGYA00237947_ERZ548826 | MGnify/ENA primary metagenome ERZ548826 (study PRJEB26490, sample SAMN05194701) | human gut metagenome | biome: terrestrial biome; feature: human-associated habitat; material... | reverse complement strand
TTAAACATAAGGGGCTGCGGCCCCTTATCAACCCCGGGGTTTTTTGACAGACTGAAGCGGCGATAATTCGCCGCTTTTTTTATTTGAAGTTTACTTTTCTTCGTGCGTAGCTTCGGTTTCCCCTTTATTCTCCTTTTTTACGTCAGGAGCGTCCTCTACGAGCACCTTGACGAGATAACGGTAAATATCCGCGGAGCTTGCCCGCCAGCGGGCAATAGCCTTGTTGGCGCTTTTGCTGTCCGGCAGCATAATCTCGATGCCTAAAAGCGTCCTGCTGCTGTCCATGGCCTTGAGGGTGACGCCGTAGCCGCCCTTGTAAAGCTCCCGTCCGGTTGCGGAGTACTGGGTATCAAGGCGGAGCTGCTCGCGGCATTCGTCTGCGTACCTGTCCAGCGTGTCCCGCTGGGACTGGGGTATGCGCTCCTGGAACATCTCGATTATATCGCGGCCCTGCGGGGTAAGCATGAAGGCCTGCCCGAATGCCTTCGGAACGCAGGCGAGGAGGCCGCTTTCCTCCAGCTCGCCAACGGTGGTCTGAAGGTCAAAGTATGGGATAAGGTCGTGGGCGACGCTGAAATCCGCTATCTGGGAGCGGGTCAATTCGATATTGAGGCTCTTTATAAAATAAAGCACTATCAGCTTGTTGCGGTTCGTTTCGTCGTAGAAATATCCGGAGCCCGGCATTCAAACATCTCCTTTATCCGAGGCCTTAAGGCAAAATTTAAAAAAACATAAACGGCATAAAGTCCAGAATATCTGCGTTTATTATACCATTAACTCCGTCTGATGCAAACATATAAAAATCGGATTCAAAAATTATGCTTGCAAAGTTCGAAAAAATATGTATAATAATACTTGCTCACGGGGTTATAGCTCAGCTGGTCAGAGCGCTACGTTGACATCGTAGAGGTCGTTGGTTCGATCCCAACTAATCCCACCAATATCCTGCGTTGTGCGTCACGTTCCGGATATAAACCCACAGTTTAACATCGGGAATGCCCGTTGAGCAAGCATATGTCGCCTCGATTTTATCCCGGTAAGCAGAAGCCTGCCACAGCATACCCACCTGCCGAGAGGCGGGCGTTATAACGGGGCGAACGGCATCATGGGATATATTACAAAAGATGATGCGGAATTGTGTAATGGTAGCACCTACGACTCTGACTCGTATTGTCTAGGTTCGAATCCTAGTTCCGCAGCCAAGGAAAGCCCTCAAACCGGACGGTTTGGGGGCTTTGATTTACAAAAAGCTTTTTACGGGGGAAACGTATGGAAGACGGCGAACGGACAAAGATAAGCTGCGGAAGGTTTTTATTGCTGCTGTCCCAGGGAGTGATAATGGGCATAGGCGCCGTGCTGCCCGGCATAAGCGGCGGAGTGCTGTGCGTCATATTCGGAATATACCAGCCAATGATGGAAACCCTGGCCCACCCTAAGAAAGGGATAAAGAAGTACGGACATATGGTGCTGCCGGTAGTGCTGGGTTTTCTCGGTGGGTTTGTGCTGCTGGCCGGGGCGATAGCAAAGCTCGCCTCATCTGAGCCCGCAATAGTCACAAGCCTTTTTGTAGGCCTTATCGTCGGGACATTACCGCAGCTTTTTCGCGACGGAGCAAAGCAGGGCAGGGATAAGTCATGCTATATAGCCCTTGCCGCAAGCACGTCATTGTTACTGGGCTTCTTTATGCTGCTAAAGTACGGCACGGAGCTGCACATAACTCCTAACGCCGGCTGGTTCTTCTTCTGCGGCGCTCTGTGGGGCATAAGCATGGTGGCGCCGGGAATGACATCGTCGTCGGTGCTGATGCTGCTTGGGCTGTATTATCCTATGTCTGAAGGCATAGCTGCGCTGGACATGGGGGTAATTATACCGTTTTTGCTGGGCATAGCAATAACCGTCATTGCGCTTGCCAGGGCAGTGAACGCTTTATTCAACAGATACTACGGCATTGCGTATCACTGCATAATAGGTTTTGTTATCGCCTCTACGGTACCCATAATACCTGTGTCGTTCGGGAGTACGTCAGAACTCATCTGGAGCATCGTAGCGGCTACGGCGGGCTGCGCTGCGGCGTACTTTATATCCAGGATAGATGGACTAAAGGAGTAAGGAACAACTGGGAGAGGCCGAAGGGCCTCTCCTCAGAGTGTCAAAAAAGTGGCTGAATGCCACTTTTTTGAGTTTTACGGGTTTTGCCTCTCGCATTCGCTCCCGGGCGGCAAAATCCGCAAAGTACGAAAACCTCTGGGTTTTCATCCGTTCTGACGCACATGTCGTCAGAGCCGGATTAAACATAAGGGGCTGCGGCCCCTTATCAACCCTGGGGTTTTTTGACAGACTGGGGAGAGGTCGAAGGGCCTCTCCTTTTATATGCCGGTCATTCCACAGTGTACAAGAGTAAAATAGTGTATTATAATATAATGTGGTTAGTAATATTTGGATATACCGTATATTGTAGCGGAGGAAAAATGAACAAGCAGTACGACGTAAGCGATATAAAAGTTATGGAGGGTCTTGAGGCGGTGCGTATGCGCCCCGGAATGTACATAGGAAGCACCGGTTCACGCGGCCTTCATCATATGCTTTGGGAGATAGTGGACAACGCTGTGGACGAGGCGGCAAACGGATATGCGGACGCGGTACGCGTGACCCTGCATAAGGACGACTCCGTTACTGTTGAGGACAACGGCAGAGGTATTCCTGTAGGCATTCACGAAAAGCTGGGTGTGTCCGGCGTTGAGGTGGTGTTTACCCAGCTGCATGCAGGAGGTAAGTTCGATAACGAGTCTTACGGCTTTTCAGGGGGTCTTCATGGAGTGGGCGCCTCCGTTGTGAATGCGCTGAGCGAATACGTAGAGGTAGAGGTATGTACTGGCGGCAAGATGTACCGCCAGACCTTCAGGAGCTATGAGGGCCCGGACGGCAAGATGGTATCCGGAAAGCCAATGGCTCCCCTGGAAGAGGTGGGCCGCGTGCGCCGTCAGGGCACTAAAATAACCTTCCTGCCGGATAAGCGTGTATTCGAAACGCTGGAGATGAACTTCGGCATAATATCAAAGCGTTTACGTGAGCTTGCGTATCTTAACAAGGGTGTTACCTTCATACTTATAGACGAGCGGGAACGGGGCAACAAAAAAGAGGCCGAATATCACTATGAGGGCGGCATTATAGATTTCGTGCGTTACATGAATGCGGACAAGACTCCCCTTTACGATGAGCCTATATATATTGCCGGCAAGAGGGATGACATAGCAGTAGAGATAGCCATACAGCATAACGACGGCTATACCGAAAGCATGTTTTCATATGTGAATAACATACCAACCACTGAGGGCGGCACCCATGAAACGGGCTTCAAGGCGGCCTTAACCAAAGTCATGAACGACTACTGCCGTAAGGCCGGCATACTCAAGGATAAGGACCCGTCGCTTTCCGGAGAGGACTTCCGCGAGGGCCTGACGGCGGTGTTATCCCTCAAGATGCACAGCGTGCAGTTCGAGGGGCAGACAAAGACAAAGCTGGGAAATACGGAAGCTAGGACGGCCGTAGAATACGTGCTGACAGAGCACCTTGCGCCTTACCTCGATGACCTTAAGAATGCCGATACGGCTAATAAGATAGCCGAAAAGGCGGCAAAAGCCGCAAAGGTTCGTGAAGCTACCCGCAAGGCCAAGACTATGGCCCGGGAAAAAAGCAAGCTGGAAAACGCGCCTCTGGTGGGCAAGCTGTCGAGCTGTACGGGCCGCAACGCAAAGATAAACGAGCTGTTTATCGTGGAGGGAGACTCCGCAGGCGGCAGCGCCAAGCAGGGTCGGGACAGGCGGTTTCAGGGCATACTGCCGCTTCGGGGCAAGCCGCTGAATGTGGAGAAAAAGCGGCTGGATCAGGTAATAGCAAACGAGGAGTTCCGCTCCATAATAACCGCCCTTGGTACAGGCATAGGCGAGGACTTTGACATAAGCGGCCTAAAGTACGATAAAATAATAATACTTTCGGATGCGGATCAGGACGGTGCGCACATAAGGGCAATACTGCTGACATTCTTTTTCCGCTATATGAAGGAGCTTATAACCGACGGTCACGTGTATATAGGCCTTCCTCCTCTCTATAAAATACAGAAGGGCAAGGAGATCAGGTACGCATATTCCGACGGGGAGCTTGCAAAGATGACGAGAGCCATCGGCAAGGGCTACACCCTCCAGCGCTACAAGGGGCTTGGAGAGATGAACCCGGAGCAGCTGTGGGAGACGACCATGAATCCGGAGCACCGTTCGCTGGTCCGGGTAGAGCTTGAGGACGCGGCGGACGTGGACCATATAGTGACGCTGCTTATGGGGGATAAAGTCGGCCCCAGACGCGAGTACATCAGCGAGTTCGCCAACTTCAACAAGACGGATACCTTTGAGGAAAAGATGACGGCACATCCTGCCGCCGAAAGGTAACAGCGTATGGCAAAAAGAGATGATAACCAGATATCCTTCGAGGGGCAGACCATAATCACGAAGGGCATGGAGGCGGTTATGCACGACTCCATGATTCCCTATGCGGAATATGTAATAATGGAGCGGGCGCTGCCGCGGATAGAGGACGGCCTGAAGCCCGTTCAGCGCCGCATACTTTATACCATGCTGGAGCTGGGGCTGACTCCGGACAAGCCGCACCGCAAGAGCGCACGTATCGTGGGCGACTGCCTCGGTAAATATCACCCCCATGGCGATACATCGGTATACGATGCCATGGTGCGTATGGCTCAGGAATTCAATATGCAGATGCCCATGGTGGACGGCCACGGCAACTTTGGCAGCGTGGACGGCGACTCTGCGGCGGCAATGCGGTATACCGAGGCCAGAATGACCCCTGTAGCCATGGAGATGCTGCGGGATCTGGAGAAGGATACGGTAAAGTTCAGCCTGAACTTTGATGATACATTAAAAGAACCCGACTTGCTGCCCGGCCGCTTTCCAAACCTGTTGGTAAATGGCTCCTCAGGCATAGCCGTAGGTCTGGCGACTAATATACCGCCCCACAACATGGGCGAAGCCATAGACGCGGCCATAATGTATATGGATGATCCGGAAGTATCCCTGGACGAGCTGATGAAGGTAATGCCCTGTCCGGATTTTCCGACAGGGGGTTATATACTGGAATCCGACGAAATACGGAATGCTTACGAAACGGGCAGGGGAAAGATAACCGTTCGTGCCAAGGCCGAAATAGAGGAGCAGAAGAACGGCAGGAAGCTCATTGTCGTCACAGAGATGCCATATCAGGTGAACAAGGCAAAGGCGCTTGAGGATATATTACACATAAGCGAGGAAAAAAAGGCGCTGTTTGCCGGCATAGGCGAGATACGGGACGAGTCCGACCGCATGGGCATGCGGGCGGTGATAGAGGTAAAGAAGGATGCTGACGCGGAAAAAATACTGCAATACCTTTATAAATACTCCGACCTTCAGGTAACCTTCGGCGTTAACATGGTGGCCATAGCCGACGGCAAGCCCCAGACGCTGGGCCTGAAGGAGATACTGCGCCATTACATACGGCATCAGGAAAATGTAGTCACCCGCCGCACGAAATTTGACCTTGACGCAGCTGAGCGCCGGGAGCACATACTGGAAGGCCTTATGGTGGCCATTGCCAATATAGACGAGGTGATAGCTCTCATAAGGGCCGCAAAGTCGCCAAAGGAGGCCAAGGAAGGCCTTATGAAGCGCTTTGAGCTTACCGATATACAGGCTCAGGCCATACTTGATCTGAGGCTTCAAAGGCTGACCAACCTGGAAAGACTGGCCATAGAAAAGGAATACAGGGAGGTAGGCAGGCTAATAAAGGAATACAAGGGCATACTTTCATCCGAGGAAAAGCTCAGGGCGGTCATACGCCGCGAGATGCTGGCCATAAAAGAAAAATATGCCGTACCACGCCGTACAAGGCTGATACAGGGCGAGGAGGAGATAGTCGTATCCCGTGAGGACATGATAGTGGTGGATGACGCCATAGTGGCGCTGCTTGAGGGCGGCAAGATACGCCGCCTGCCCAAGCGCAATTTTACAGCCGAGTCCATCGCCTCCGAAAAGCCGGTATTTATAATGGAGACCCAGACGGACAGGCGGCTGAGGTTCTTTACCAGCCACGGCAACTGCCTGATAATCGGCGTGGACGAACTGCCGGAAGCAAGGCTTACCGCCAAGGCTACAAACCTTAATTCGCTGGTACAGCTCGAAAAGGGCGAGGAGATAGTAGCCTGCTTCGATGAGGTAAAGGATGACACGCTTGTGTTCTTTACAGCCCTCGGCAGCGCAAAACGTACAGAGGGAAAGGAATTTGACCTCCGCACAAAGAAGACGGCCGCCATAGCCCTTAAGGACGACGACAGGGTTATAGCCGTAGAAAAACAGAACGAGACCGCAGGCACCGTTATCATGGTAAGCAAGGGCGGAATGAGCATACGCTTCGCGACAGATACCGTTCCCGTAATGGGCAAGGGCGCGGGCGGAGTGAAGTGCATGAAGCTGGACGAGGGGGACAGGGTTATATTCGCCGCGCAGATAGCTGACGAGGGCGAGATACTTACCATATCCGACAGGGGCTACGCAAAGCGCAGCCTGGTCTTCGATTACGAGATACAGGGCAGGAACGGCAAGGGCCTGAAGACCTTCGACTTCAAGAAGAACGGCTCAAACGGCACTGCCATCGCTGCGGCGCTTTACGTAAAGGAGCCCTATGATATAGTCATACGCCAGTTCCACGGCGAGGAGACGGTAGTGAACACCGAGACGGTATTCATCGAGCAGCGGCCCGGCAAGGGTATGCTTACAGTCATGGCGCTGCTGGACGATATAGTTATTGGCGCAAAGAAAATTAAATCATAAAACCCGGTGGATACCGAATACTTATATACGAACACACATCAAATAAGTGTCAGGAGTAAGTATGAGAGTATCCAATGATGAAAACGCGGTATTTGTAAGCGGTACGCTTGGCGGCGCGCCGGAGCTCAGCCACAGCCTTTACGGAGAGGATTTTTACAGCGCGGAGCTGCTTGTGCCGCGGCTCAGCGGCACCATGGATCACGTCCCGCTGACGATACCGGGGCGCAATCTTGCCTTCATGCCGGACGAGGGCGACAGGCTTTCTGTATGGGGACAGCTGAGGACATATAACAGGCATACGGAGCAGGGTACCCATCTTTGCGTTACGGTGTTCGCCAAGGGCATAGAACCTCTGGGCGAGGAGGAGATGCCTCAAAACGAGGTGTCGCTTTCAGGATATCTTTGCAAGCCCGCGGTGTTCAGGACTACGCCCTTCCTGCGGGAGATAGGCGACATGCTCATAGCCTGCAACCGCTCCTTCAATAAATCTGACTATCTGCCCTGCATAGCATGGGGCAGGAACGCCCGCACCGTGAGCGAGCTGCCGGTGGGCAGCAGGCTGTACATTCAGGGCAGGATACAGAGCAGGCGATACCAGAAGCAGCTCAGTGACGGCACAGTACAGGACAGGACGGCCCATGAGGTATCCTGCTCATCCATTGAACTGCTTTAAGCCGTTTAAAATTTACAGGAGATAACTTATTTTACTATGGCAATGGACGGACTTAATCTCGCCGCATCCGTGGCGGAGTGCAGGCGCATAGTTGGCGGCAGGATAGACAAGATACAGCAGCCCGAAAAGGACGAGCTTGCGGTCAGCCTGCGCTGCGGCGGCGAAAACCTCAGGCTGCTCATCAGCGCGTCGCCGGAGCATTGCAGAATGCAGCTGACGAATGTCAAAAAGGAAAACCCCATAGACGCGCCGGCCTTTTGTATGCTGCTGAGGAAGCGCCTCGCAGGTGGGCGCATAGTGTATGTAGAGCAGCCAAGCCTTGACAGGATAGTGAACATAGGCATCGAGGCACAGAACGACTTGGGAGATACCGTTACCTTCGTGCTCTGTGCCGAGATAATGGGCAAATACTCCAATATAATTCTCATAAACGAGCAGGGCATAGTCGTTGATGCAATAAAGCGTATCGGCATAGGAATGTCAAATGTGCGTACAGTTCTGCCGGGGCAGAAGTACGAAATGCCGCCGGCACAGGATAAGGCCGACCCGACGAAGGCCTCCGCCGAAGACTTTGAGACAGTCATAGCAGAGGCAGAGGGTATCAGGATAGACAAAGCGCTTTCAAACGCGTTTTTCGGCCTTTCGCCCAAAATGGCGGCAAAGCTTTGCGAGAATGCCACGGATAAGCGCGGCTGCATCGAGCTGAGCCCGGGGGAGCGCAGGGAGCTTGCGGAATACCTGCACAGCTTTTACCGCCGCCTTTCGCAAGGCGATGTCACGCCCTGCGTTACGCTTAATGACATTGGCGAACCTGAGGGCGTGCTGCCGTTTGTACCAAAGGAGGGAGAATACAGACCGGCGCCGACTATGAGCGAGGCGCTGGATCGCTTTTATGCTGAAACCGATAACCTCCAGCGTATGCGCCGCCACGGCGCCGGCATAAGGAAGATACTGCAAAACAATATAGAGCGCTGCAACAAGAAAATCGCTTTGTATGACGACGCCATAGCTTCGGAGGGCGATATTGAAAAGCTTAAATTGTTCGGCGAGCTGCTCATAGCGAACGCATACAGGATAATCTCAGGCTCCTCGGAGGCCGTAGTGCAGAACTACTACACAGACCCGCCGGAAAACGTAAGAATACCTCTGGACGCAAGGTATTCCATAAACGACAACGCGCAAAGGTATTATAAAAAATACCAGAAGGCCAAGGCGGCCCGGAATATGGCGGCACAGCAGCGGGAAAGGGCGCTGGAGGAGCTGAACTATCTGGAGGGACAGCTTTACAATCTGGACAAGTGTACCGGTGACAGCGAACTTAAGGAGCTTTCCGACGAGCTGATGAACGAGGGGTACATAAAGAGACCCAAGGACGGCAGGAAGGGCCAGAAGCTGCCTCCTTCAAAGCCAATGTGCTTTATATCGTCGGACGGTATAGAGATATACGTGGGCAAGAACAACAGGCAGAACGATGCGCTTACACTTAAGTTTGCAGGGCCAAAGGACACATGGCTGCATACAAAGGATATACCCGGCTCACATGTGATAATACGGGCAGAAAATCCGCCCAGGAGCACGCTGTATCAGGGAGCCCTGCTGGCGGCCTACTACAGCAGGGGCAGGGGCAGCGAAAACGTGCCTGTAGACTATACCGAGCGGCGGTTCGTAAGGAAACCCTCCGGCGCAAAGCCCGGTATGGTGATATACACCACAAACAAAACGGCCTATGTGACCCCGGACCCAATTGAGGTCAAGGCTATAATACAGAAGCAGTAACGGCAAAAAGCGGCAGACGGGCCGCTTTTTTCGTTATTTTATGCGCCGAAGGCGAATAGCTTATATATGACTAATAAGCCGGAGGGCATGAGAATGAAGCGATTATTTATATTGATTCTGGCGCTGCTTACGGCGCTTATGATGGTGTGCTGCAAAAAAGCTGAGGAAATAACCGAACCCGAGGCCGATACGGACAGCGGCTACCGGCGAACCACTCTGTACTACGCCACGGAGGACGGATTCATAGTGCCTGTTATGAAGAGCATACCCTGGGAGGAGGGAATAGGCAGGGCGGCGCTGAGCTATCTCGTATCTGGCATCGACAACGATAAAAGCGCCGCCATGATGGGCTTGAAGACGGTAATACCCGAGGGAACGGAATGTACTCTACGCATAGGCGATGGAGGCAGCGCCCGGGTAGACCTGACTGACATCGGTCAACAGACAAAGGAGCAGGAGCAGGCCATGGTGGTTGCAATAGTGAACACGCTGACTGAGTTCCCCTCCATAAACAACGTCAGCATAACCATCGACGGCAAGGAGAAAAAGACCCTCTCCAATGGCACTGACATATCCAAACCCATGGAGAGCTTTGCGTTGAATATTGAGGACGGGGAGGTGCCGGTTTCAGGCGAAGCCCACGCCCTTACGCTGTACTTCCCTAATTCGGCTGCCAGCCTGAATATCCCCGTGACACGGTATACGGACACTGCACCTTCATTTTCCGGGGCTGTGCAGGAGGAGATAGCCGGGCCTAAGGATGAGGGGCTTATAAACTGCTTCCCGGCGGGAACAGAGCTCATAAGCGCATACATAAAGGACGGAATAGCCTGCGTTGACCTGACGAAGGACTTCGAGAAAGTCGCTGATACCGAGGGTATACTGGATGCGGCAAGGGACTGCCTGTATCTCTGCGCCAATCAGTTCGATCAGGTATATGGCGTTGACATAACTGTGGAAGGAAAGGAGTACAGTATGCATACCTCCGCCGTGTCTGTACCCGTATACGTGAACGAGTGGCGATAAATATGGAAATGCCGCGGGCGCTGTGGTAAAATAGCCGTATTGAATTTTGCCGTACAAAGGAGAAATATATATGAAGCTTATAATCGCCTCCAACAACGCCCATAAGGTATCCGAAATAAAGGCCATTTTAGGTTGCTTTTATGACGAGATACTCTCCCTCAGGGAAGCGGGCATAGATATGGACGTGGTTGAGGACGCGAACACCTTCGAGGGCAATGCTCTCAAGAAGGCCAGAGAGGTGTTTGCCGTTGCCGATGCGGATGCAGTACTGTCGGACGACAGCGGCCTGATGGTTGACGCCCTGGGCGGCGCTCCCGGCGTTTACAGCGCGCGCTACGCAGGCGAGGGCCACGATGACGCCGCCAACAATGCGAAGCTCCTCGACGCACTCAGGGACGTACCTGATGAAAAACGCACAGCGAGGTTCTGCACCTCTGTTGCGCTCATACGCAGGGGAATGCCTGCCGTCACCGCCAATGGCAGCGTGGAGGGGGTCATACTCCGCTACCCGCAGGGCGAAAACGGCTTCGGCTACGACCCTCTGTTCTATTATGAGCCGCTGAAGAAATCCTTCGCACAGCTAACGCCTGAGGAGAAAAACTCCGTCAGCCACAGAAGGCGTGCGCTCGAATCCCTATGCGACAAGCTGAGAGCGGAAAAGTGATGCGCATAGGCATAGTAAGCGATACCCACGGCGATTCATACGCCATAAGACGTGTCATAGAGCAGGCGGGCAGGGTGGACGCATGGATACACCTGGGCGACAATACCCGCGACGCGGAGGCTTTCGGAAAGGACGGAACGCCTGTCTATTCCGTGGCGGGCAACTGCGATTTCGGCGGTGAAAAAGAGCTTCGCATAAGCCTTGACGGTGCGGAGATATTCGCCGCTCATGGCCACTATTACGGCGTTACTGCAGGTACCGACCGGCTCGCTTACCGTGCGGAGGAGCTTGGCTGCAACGTTGCGCTGTACGGCCACACACATATCCCGAAGCTGGACTATGACGGTAAGCTGTACATAATCAACCCCGGCAGCCCCTCCTGTCCCCGAGGCGGCGCGCCCCGCACCTTCGCCATACTGACCGCCGAGTGCGGCAGCCTCAACGCCAAAATGATGCAGCTATAGGAGAAACAGGCCGCCCGACGGGCGGCCTTGAAACTGTAGAAAAAGCCTGGCAAAGCTAAGCATAAGTCTGTCGAAAAACTAACCCCGGCATAGACGGGTGTCCGTAAAACAGTTAATCCTCCGTATGGCTTAGACCATGCGGAG
>ENA-OUQF01001870-OUQF01001870.1-human-gut-metagenome-genome-assembly--contig:-NODE-1870-length-11683-cov-4.918989_pt1 | contig 11683 bp, 9 predicted proteins | sample MGYA00237947_ERZ548826 | MGnify/ENA primary metagenome ERZ548826 (study PRJEB26490, sample SAMN05194701) | human gut metagenome | biome: terrestrial biome; feature: human-associated habitat; material... | reverse complement strand
GAACCATACTCAGAACTGAATCACTGGAATCTCATAATTTTCAACAAAAATGAGCTTATATTTTTAGGAAATAAGACTCAGGACCAGATGTATTCTGGCTGATTTTTTTTCCTTAAAAGGAAAGGATATATGAGATGACACTTGAATTATTAAAAGGAAAGATCCACCGCGCTACTGTCATTCAGGCAGAACTTGATTATGTAGGAAGCATTACGGTGGATGAAGCATTACTGGAGGCTGCTAGAATTCTCGAATATGAGAAAGTCCAGATCGTTGATGTAAACAACGGAAGCCGTTTCGAAACGTACACCATCAGCGGACAGCGTGGCAGTGGAATGATCTGCTTAAACGGAGCTGCTGCAAGATGTGTCAGTACCGGAGATAAGATTATCATCATGGCTTACGGACAGTATACGCCGGATGAAGCAAAAGAACACAAACCTGCGGTTGTATTCGTAGATGAGGAGAACAAGGTAAGCCGCGTGACCAATTATGAACGTCACGGACTGTTAAAAGACATGGAATAAAAAGATACTCAATTATCATAACGTATTTTTTTTGCATGAAACCACCTGAGATCACAGTGTATTCAGAAGAGAACTCTCCGAATTATAACGAATAAAGGAGAATACCAATGCAGGTAACTAACACAATTGAAAAAACAAGAGAACTCGTAAATAACTTGAAAAAAGAAGGTAAGACCATCGGTCTTGTCCCTACTATGGGATATCTCCATGAGGGGCATGCCAGTCTGATCCGTCGTTGCCGCGAGGAAAATGATATCGTTGTTGTATCTGATTTCGTCAATCCGACACAGTTTGGACCGAATGAAGATCTGGAAGCTTATCCAAGAGACTTTGACCGCGACAGTGCACTTTGTGAAAGCATCGGAGCAGATCTGATCTTCTGTCCGTCACCGGCGGAAATGTATCATGATCCACACGCATTTGTCAGTATCGATACTTTATCTGATACGCTGTGCGGCAAGACGCGTCCGATCCATTTCAAAGGAGTGTGTACCGTTGTATCAAAGTTATTTAACATCGTAAAACCGGACCGTGCTTACTTTGGACAGAAAGATGCACAGCAGCTTGCTATCATCCGCAAAATGGTTCTGGATCTGAACTTTGATATCCAGATTGTCGGATGCCCGATCGTACGTGAAGAAGACGGACTTGCCAAATCTTCCCGTAATACATATTTAAGCTGCGAAGAACGCAAAGCTGCCCTCTGCCTTTCAAAAGCTGTAAAGAAAGGTCAGGAACTGATCCGGAATGGTATCGCCGCATCTGATGTATTAGAACCGATGTGTGAAATCATAAACAGTGAACCGCTGGCACGTATTGATTACGTATCCATGGTCGATGCACTCAGCATGCAGCCTGTTGACTCCGTAAATGCTGATGTCCTGGTTGCTATGGCAGTTTACATCGGAAAGACACGACTCATCGACAATTTCAGTTACGAGGTATAAGATATGGAGCATGTTACAAATGCATTATCACGGCTCAGCTCTGTTCTTACCAAATATATCGGAATGATCATTATCTGCTTTTCTGTCATTGCCTTCTTCTGGCGTGATGGATTTGCATGGACTACAAACTATACTTCGATCTTTCTCGGCGTTGCCATGTTCGGCATGGGACTAACTATTCATATCGGAGATTTTAAAGTGGTATTTACCAGACCCAAAGAGATCATTATCGGATTTGTCGCACAATATACGATTATGCCGCTGATTGCATGGGGACTCTCGGTCCTCCTTCATCTGCCAACGGATATCGCACTTGGTGTCATCCTGGTCGGATGCTGCCCCGGCGGAACTGCCAGCAATGTGATTACTTATATCGCAGGTGGTGATGTTGCACTTTCTGTCGGTATGACGATCACTTCAACTCTGGCAGCACCGGTTATGACGCCGCTTCTGGTATATCTACTTGCCGGTGCATGGGTTCAGGTATCTTTTCCCGGGATGGTGATCTCGGTTGTAAAGGTCGTACTGATCCCGGTTCTTCTGGGTATCCTTCTCCGTAGACTGATCGGCAGACATATTGAGAAATTATCCGGCATCCTTCCGCTGATCTCTGTTGTATCCATCGTCATGATCATCAGCGGAATCGTCGCAGTAAATGCGGAAAAAATCATGACATCCGGATTCCTCGTACTCTGTATCGTTATCTTACATAATCTTGCAGGTATGGGACTTGGATTACTTGCCGGACGCATCTTCCATGTGGAATATGACAAAGCAACTGCCCTTGCGATTGAAGTCGGTATGCAGAACAGCGGTCTTGCTATCACACTTGCCACCGCAAACTTTGCCGCAAACCCATTTGCCACACTGCCTGGGGCGATCTTCAGTATATGGCACAATATTTCGGGCTCTTTATTCGCAAGTCTCCGGCGCAGCGGAAGATATAAGATAAAAGAACAAATAGCAAAAGCAGAGCATGTAATTTAATATATGCAGCAAAAAACTCCTGTGAATGGAACATATCTAATTCCATCCACAGGAGTTTTTTATGACTCTTTACATCACCAACGTACCAATCAGATGCACGATAAATGCTGCGATCCACGCAACCACACACTGTCCCAGCACCACATATGCCGCCCATTTTGCGCCAAGTTCTCTCTTGATCGATGCAATTGCCGCAACACATGGTGTATACAACAGGCAGAAGACCAAAAGGCTTGCGGCTGCCACCGGTGTAATTGCTCCCGTCAGTTCTGCCGTACTTCCAAAGAGTACCGAAAGCGTAGATACCACACTTTCCTTTGCCATAAATCCTGTGATCAGTGCAGTAGAAATCTTCCAGTTTCCGAAACCAAGCGGAAGGAATACCGGTGCAATGATTCCCGCTACAACTGCCAGGATACTGTCCCTGGAATCTGCCACCACATTCATGTGTAAGTTAAACGTCTGCAGGAACCAGATGATAATCGTTGCAAAGAAGATTACGGTAAATGCTCTCTGCAAAAAGTCCTTTGCTTTTTCCCACAGAAGCTGTCCTACATTCTTTGCTCCCGGCATACGGTAATTCGGAAGTTCCATGACAAACGGTACGGCTTCACCTTTGAACATCGTTCCTCTTAAAAGAAGCGCCATCAGGATTCCCATCAGGATTCCGCCAAAATATAACGCTACCATCACTACTGCTCCTTGTTTTGGGAAAAATGCCGCCGTAAAAAATGCATAAATCGGAAGTTTCGCCGAGCAACTCATAAATGGTGTCAGAAGTATCGTCATCTTACGGTCTCTCTCCGAAGGCAGTGTCCTGCTCGCCATAACACCTGGAACCGTACATCCGAATCCCACCAGCATCGGTACGATACTCCGTCCGGAAAGTCCGATTTTACGGAGTAATTTATCCATCACAAATGCAACTCTTGCCATATATCCGCTGTCTTCCAGAATGGACAGGAAAAAGAATAAGGTCACAATAACCGGCAGGAAACTTAACACACTTCCCACACCGTTAAAGATTCCATCGATTACCAGCGAATGAATAACGGAATTGACATTCCAGGATGTCAGCGCACTATCTACCAGATTCGTAAGTGCCGAGATTCCCATATCCAGCAGATCCGACAACGCAGCTCCGATCACATTAAATGTCAGCCAGAATACAGCCGCCATAATTGCAACAAAGCATGGGATAGCTGTATATTTTCCCGTCAGGATCTTATCCATCTTCACACTTCGCAGATGTTCCTTGCTTTCTTTCGGCTTCACAACCGTAGCATCACAGATCTTCTCAATAAATGTAAAACGCATATCTGCAATTGCTGCGGACCGGTCAAGTCCACGTTCCTGTTCCATCTGCTTTACAATATGCTCCAGAAGCTGTTTTTCATTCTCATCCAGCTTGAGCTGTTCCAGGATCAGTTCATCCCCTTCTGCCAGTTTGCATGCCGCAAATCTTACCGGAATGTCTGCCTTCTTTGCATGATCCTCGATCAGATGCATGATCCCGTGCAGGCATCTGTGTACTGCTCCGCCATGGTCATCTGCATCACAGAAATCCTGTCTTCCCGGACTTTCCTGATATTTTGCCACATGCACTGCATGTTCGATCAGTTCTTCAATTCCTTCATTCTTCGCAGCCGATATTGGAATAACCGGTATTCCAAGTTCCTGCTCCATCTCATTTACCAGGATCGATCCGCCGTTATCCCTCACCTCATCCATCATATTCAGTGCCAGAACCATAGGAATATCCAGCTCCATCAGCTGCATGGTCAGATACAGGTTCCGTTCAATATTGGTTGCATCCACGATATTGATGATTCCCTTTGGATGTTCATTTAACACAAAGTTTCTGGTCACGATCTCTTCACTGGAATATGGAGACATAGAGTAGATTCCCGGCAGATCTGTCACCAGGGTATCACTGTGTTCCTTGATCACTCCATCTTTACGGTCAACTGTCACTCCCGGGAAATTTCCCACATGCTGATTAGAGCCGGTCAGCTGGTTGAACAGTGTCGTCTTTCCGCAATTCTGATTTCCTGCCAGTGCAAATGTCAGTGTTGTTCCATCCGGCAGTGGATTTTCATCTGCTTTTTCATGATATTTTCCACCTTCTCCAAGTCCCGGATGATCAATCTTCTCTTTCGGAATCTGATTCTTAATCTTAATCTCATCACGGACATCTGTAATCTCTATCTTTTCCGCATCTGCAAGCCTGAGTGTCAGTTCATAACTATGGATACGAAGTTCCACCGGATCACCCATTGGCGCGTATTTTACCATGGTAACGTCTGCCCCCGGAATAAGTCCCATATCCAGAAAATGCTGTCTCAATGCACCTTCTCCACCTACAACTGTCAAGGTTGCACTTTTGCCGATCGGTAATTCTTTTAATGTCATCGTCTGTACTTCCTTCCAAATTTATCTACAGGCAGTGGTATTATTTCCACTGTTACTGATAATATTTCTCAACTCGTAAGGTTAGTATAGGCTTATCGATAATTTTTGTCAACAGCTAACCACGGGGACGGGGAATTTTGGCTCTTTATCTGTCCCTTATGGCTCTTTCTGATGTTAGACACCTCGTTTTTCTAACATTGACAGATATGAATCCCTTACTGTCTCTGTCTTTTCGCATCCCAACATTCTCATTAGTTCATATATCATATCCAATCCACCTGCTCGTTCTTCTTCTTTTGCAACAATTATCTCCAATTCCAGAAAGTTGCCCAGATTCTCTACCTTATCTGCAGCCGCTGTCATATGATCTTTTATATAATAACCTCTTGTCTTCTTCACTCTGCAAGACGCTGGATAAAATTCAAGTTCTTTAAGAATGTCTTCCATCTTTTCCGGCTCATAGATATCAATCTCTGTTTCTTTCCTGGTCATGGATACCTGGTCTAATTTCGGTCCTTTGCAGTTAAGCTGTGCTTTTACTTCTCCCGTATCCAGATTCTCCGTCTTACGGATGCGCAGTGCCTTGTCCTTCTTCCGCATATCATAGTGATCACTGGTAAAATAAGTATCCGTCTCCACAACGGTTTTCTGATATATGAACCCTGTTTCAAGCAATTTTTGCTTTATCTTTTCTATATTTTCAATGGGTATTTTAACCTCTACTTCTATCATCTTTTTAATGCCTCCGATGATTCTGTTTTCCGCGCTTAGACGATTTCCAGAAATACATCCACTTCCCCGCCACAGACCATACCTTCTTCTTCGGCTTCATTTCCGGTCATGTCTACATGGCAGATCCTTGCCTGTTCTCCCTCTCCTGCTGCCATAAGTCTGGCAATCTGGATGACTCTTGCTTCCATACATCCACCGCCGATCGTCCCAACGCAGCGGCCATCTCTGTATATCAGCATTTTGGTTCCCAGCCCCTGTGGTGCGGAACCATGTCTGGTAATGATCGTTGCCATTATCTTCTTTTCCGGATACGGTTCCTGAGCAGTCAGCGCACGCATAATTTCTTTGGAATATCCATAAGTCCGTTTCTTCCTGTTCTTTACTTCAATAATCTCTGCAATAATTGCCACTCCGATCTCTGCCGGTGTCTGCGCTCCGATATCCAGACCGATCGGTGTATACACTGCATCCAGCACCTCCTGATCCACGCCTTTTTCCGCCAGACTTTGTTTTACCAGTGCTGTTCTTCTGCGGCTTCCGATCATACCGATATAGGCATGCTCTTTTGCAGCTATTTTCTCCAGACAGATCTGGTCATACCGGTGTCCTCTCGTCAGGATCACAAAATACGTATCCGCACTTCCCTGTATCTTGTCCAGTGCTTCTTCGAATGGTTCACAGATAACCTGTGACGCCCCGGCCATTCTTGCATGATCCGCATACATCGGACGATCTTCCAGTACAATTACCTCACAGTCCATCATCACTGCCATTTTAATCACCGGAATCGACACATGACCGGCACCACAGATCACAATCTGTTTTTCCTGTCCCAATGTATCGCAGAATACTTTCTCATTTCCAATATAGGTGATTCCACTTTCTGTAATATTCTTTATCTCATCTGTATATCCATGAAAATAACCATTTTTCCTGCTTTCCCAGACAATTTTTCCATCTATGACCAGTGCCTTTTCAGAAATGTATCTGCCGCCCAGCAAAGTAAGCACCCTGCGTTCTGCCTGTCCTTCACTTTCCTGAATCGCTTCCATTAATTCCATCATTCTACTTTCCATAATAGTTTCCCTTCCCACTATCTTTCTTCTGCATTCTATTGTAAAATTGAATGTACAATAAGTCAATGAACGGAAATGTTCTGAAAGGAGGGATTTTTATGAATCCCACAAAAGAATTCAGAGATTATATGATCTCACAGGGTGCTGCTTTGGTCGGAATTGGGGATCTGACCACAGTCCCATCTTCTGACTATCCGGTTGGAATTGCAGTCGCAATTCCCTTGCCGAAACATGTCATCAAAGATCTTCAACTTGCTCCAACCAGAGAATACTACAAACTGTATACTACTTTGAACGACAAACTGAATGCCATCGTAACTGCCGGTGAAAAATATCTGACAGGCAGAGGATACCAGGCTTATGCCCAGACAACAGACCGGATAACAGTAGACTCGGACAACCGCAGTCCGTTACCTCACAAAACTGTTGCCACCAGAGCCGGCCTCGGCTGGATCGGCAAAAACTGTCTGCTTGTAACACCACAATATGGCTCTGCTGTAAGGATTTCTTCTCTTCTGACCGATGCCCCGCTGACCTGCAATGCTCCGGTTACCCGCTCTCAGTGCGGTGCCTGTCATACCTGCGTCCGGTATTGCCCGGCACATGCACTGAAAAATACATTGTGGCGTTCGGGTATGCCACGCGAAGATATCGTATCTGTTTCTGCATGTTATAAGAAGCAGCGGGAAATTATGCGAAAGAGCACTGGGATTGATACGGATCTGTGCGGGAAGTGCTTTGCGGTCTGTACTTATACGAAGCAATATTTGAAGCAGAAACAGTAATATACATAATAAAATTGGTATTTAATGCATCAGACTGGCTACCTGGACCTACATAAAAGTTAGGAATCCTAACTTTTATTCCGTAGGTATCGAATGTCTGAAGAATTTAAACATAATTAAAAAAATGACCGATACCCTGCGTATCAGTCATTTTTTAACTTTTCTATTTCCATTCCCATCAGAATTCTTTCACATTCCATTCCGTCTTTTTCATCCAAATCTAAAAGCTCATTGATCCGTGCAATTCTTGGCAGTAATGTATTTCTGTGGATCCTAAGTCTTGCGGCCGTCTGTGCAACGTTCCGTTTCATCCGGAGGTACCAGTACAAAGTCTTATAAAGTTCTTTTCCCGTTTTCCTATCCTCCTCTTTCAAAATCTCTAATTCTTCCAGATATATGTTTTCCTGTCCCAGATTCTCACTGATACAACTAATTGCAAGTTCATGGTAATAATTTTCCACAAGCAGTACCTGTTCTTTCTGTTTCTGTCTTACAGCCATATTCAATACTTGCCACTGCAACTGTCTGTTCTCTTCTTTTTTCCCCCAGTCCGAAAATCCATTTCCGATCATTATTTTTCCATCTTCATCTTCCATAGATTTGCGACACACATCAATTATACCGTTTCTGGCTTCTTTGCCATCCATTCCCGATATAAATAATTCATTATCCTGTATCTGCCTTAGCTTCAATCCGGTGAGCATTTTGTTCACTCTGGCCTGTTTTGTCAGATCCCGTCCGATATGTATAAGATTTTTTGGTTCTTCCGTTATAATCCACATATAATCCGGAATTTCTCTTTCTTCTGTCTCACGGGTATGCGTTCTCATGTGATAGCTTTTTGCCAACAATTCTAAGAGTTCTTCCACACTTTCCTTATTGACGCCCTCTGGAACAACTGCCATCACAACTCCATTCTTTTCTGACAGTTTATATTCCATTCTCTTTCCACATTCCTGTTCTGCTTCTTCCCTGCTGATTCCAACCCATTCTTCTGTTTCTTGTTCCCCGCTCTTTATACATACCGGAATATGCGTATATTTCCATATTTCTTCCAAAATTTCTGCTCTTGACCTTTGTTCCGTCATCCCTGCCAGCACAATCTTATAGCAATAATTGATATCCAGATCTTCATCTGTCCCTGGCTGGATCATTTCCAGAAACGCTGTCAGTCTGGTGGCGATCTGTCCCTGATCTGCAGTAGAATAATCCGTATCGACCGCAATATACGGTAAGTGTTTCTCTTCTGTCACAAATTTTCTTATATAGACAGACTCTGCCCCTGTCGCATGACATCCGGTCAATATCATCTCGACAACTCCATCTACATGATATTCATCAATGATCTCACCAATCAGATCGATCCGGTTATCGTTCGGTGTCATGATCGAACATCCCGTTGACAGATATTTTCTTGCAATGGCTTCGTAGATGTCTTCACAGTCTTCCTCCACCGGATTTCCCAGTGTCCGCACACCGCTGCAGTTTTCAATCGCCACAACAACTCCGCCATTATCTTCTATCGCACGGATCACTTTCAGGCTGTCGCCGCCAATCGGGCATCCTGTCACCAGTATTCTCGGGCGTTTTTCCAGATGCTTTCCCTGTCTGTATTCTGTCATGATCTTATCGATCACTTCTTTCACCACTCCCGGAGTTGTTGCAAAATCGAATCGATATTTACTCCCCTGCACCATCTTCTGGATATCTTCCCCCTTTACAGGAGCCGGATCCAGTTTCATCAATTCGCAAAGGTTCTTCAACGACATACGGATCTCATTATTTAAATGTACTGCATCACGGATCATCTCTTCCGTAATCACTATATGAAAGAATTCTTCCAGATATTCTTTTGTATGAATAATCTCACTTTTCCAGAAAGCAAGTCCTCTTTCGGATTGACTGTTCGGAAGTTCCATTACATGAACTGGCTTGAATTCCGACATCAGCTCGTACATCTTCTTTTTTCCGTCACATGTCGTCTCTCCGATCACGAGATCCGCAAAATGAAAAAACGGACATCTGTCACTGATCGCAAATCCATAACTGGATTTTACCAGCGGACACATACTTTTCGGCAGATCGCGTTCCGCAGCCGTGATCGTCTCATTTGAAAAAGAGCAAAGACCTACCGGGATTGCTCCCGCTGCCATTGCAAGTTCTGTCGGGAAATAGGCACAATACATCCCTATAACCGGAATTCCCTTATCCTTATATTCTTTTATTTCCAGAAATGCTTCTCTCTTTTTTTCTCCAAACTCTTCAAATATCTCTGGTAAATTCTGCACCAGTTTCATATATGCTCTCCTTACTTTTGCCTTTTCTGATCTTGTCTCGACACGTCATACATCATCATAAATGCCAGCAATTCCCTTGCTGTCTCGTTATCATTGATATCAGCCTCTATACATTCCCTGATCTGCTTTAACCGGTAGACCAGTGTATTTCTGTGAATATGGAGGCTGTCTGCCGCCATTGTTACATTATTTTCATTCAGCAGATATACCTTTAATGTATAGTAGAGATCCGTATTATTCTCTCTGTCTTCCTGAAGCAGCCGTAACAACCGGTAATCACTTAATCCCGCTTCTTTAAAGAGCGGTGTTGTATATGTATAAAGTCCCTGTACCGACCATTCCTTTTCCCGTTTCATAACCGGATCATTTTCCAGTCCGCTCACCATCGCCATACGATTTAACAACTTATACTTTGCCTCGCATCTGTCTAATTTTCCATATGGTTCACTGATGCTGCATCTTATCCCTTTTTCCGTGATCTTCCGGTAAACTTCTTCCGTATTTCTTGTTCTTAATCCATAAAATAATATTAGGATCCTGTCCGTTTCTTCGCAGATACAATAACTGTCCCATATTCCTTTTACCCACAAAACCTGTTTTTCCTTAAGATCTTTTTTTAATACCATCACTTCTATATACTGTCCGGCCCATATCTCTTCTATCTGCCGTATTCCTTCTGTCTTTCCATGGAACAGACTCCAAGCAAGCAGCGCTTCACGCATCGGCTGTAAAACCACCAGCTCTTTCTCTGCTTCCGCGAAATAATGCTTTACTGCCTGTCCGAGCACACCTGCCAGCTCTTCAAAAAACTGCCGGAACTCTTCTTCCGAATACAAAATGACTACATATCCGTCTGGCCTTCCCGGTATTTCAACCGGTTTCAAAGCAATCTGATACGCTCCTGCAGCCTCTCCCCGACGGAACTTCTCATATTCAGAAAATGTTACATGGTTCCATTTGACAGATTCGCTGTTATCCTGCTCGCATGCATACGAATATGCCAGGATCTTTCCAGACCCTGACACAAATATTATCTTCGCACCCGTATATTTATTTATATTTTCAGCAATACTCTTCAATTCCGGCTTTTCCAGCATTGCTTCAAAAATTATTTTATAACAGACATCAATCTCATACATATCTTTTTCACTCCATATACAGATATTTTCTCGTAGAAAATTCTATCTGTCAAATAGAAAATCATATGCCAGTGATTCAATCTTATTGATAATTTCTATAGCTATTTTCTCATTAAGTTCGTGATCAACGCATTGACACCAATCTCTACATTCTCTTTTGATGTCGCAAGATTCATTCTTATAAACGCACCAAAGCGTTCTCCGCCGAACCAGTCACCGAAATCAACGGCCAGACGGCACTTCTTCTGGATCACTTCTTTCATCTCATCTGCACTTACATATGCTTCCAGATTGATCCAGCAAAGATACGTTCCTTCCAGCGGAGTCACAACCGCCTCCGGAAGTTTTTCCGCAAGTTCTGCTTTCAGATATTGATAATTCTCTTCGATCTGATCCAGTACCAGTGTCAGCCATTCATTACCTCCTGTATATGCAGCCTGCGCTGCAACATAACCAAAAGCATTTCCTCCCAGTACTCTGTTGCCTTTTACATAAGCATCCCACTTTTCCTGAAGTTTTTCATCCGGAATGATCACCATAGAATTCTGTGCACCCGCAATATTGAATGTCTTCGATGCAGCCACGATCGATACCATAATATCATCATACTCTCCGGTTGACAAAGATGGGATATGCTTATTCTCTCCAAATACCAGATCCTGATGGATCTCATCTGATATAATATACACCTGATGCGCTCTGCAGATTTCAAAAAGCTGCTTTAACTCTTCTTTTTTCCATACTCTTCCCGCCGGATTATGTGGTGAACACCTGTCTCTTA
>ENA-OUQF01001869-OUQF01001869.1-human-gut-metagenome-genome-assembly--contig:-NODE-1869-length-11687-cov-20.360643_pt1 | contig 11687 bp, 8 predicted proteins | sample MGYA00237947_ERZ548826 | MGnify/ENA primary metagenome ERZ548826 (study PRJEB26490, sample SAMN05194701) | human gut metagenome | biome: terrestrial biome; feature: human-associated habitat; material... | reverse complement strand
ATAATCCTTTTTTAGAATACACTCCAAGTCAAGATATCCAACAATATCTTGAAGCCGGCATATCCAATAAACCGAGTCTAAAGGATGAACTTTATTTGCAGCTGCATACAAGCACCAAAAAATATAATGAACCCATTGCCAATTATATTATTGAATCCTTAGATAGTCATGGCTTCTTTGATCAAGATATTCAAACTGTTCTATCGGACTTAAAATGCACTAAAGCCCAATTTGAAGAAACACTCTCTTTCATTCAAACCTTTGAACCCATTGGTGTGGCTGCTAAAAACAGTATTGATTCTTTAATGATTCAATTAAAAACAAAAAACTATACAGTCGCATACACGATTCTAAAAAATTATTCAAAAGAACTTGAAGAAAAAGATTTCTACACGATTTCAGAATCCCTAGATATACCTTATGAAGCTGTATTTGATGAATTAGCTCACATGCAAGAGTGCAATCCATTTCCTTGCAGTGAATACGATACAGAAAATACGACAAATCTAGCTCTACCTGAATTCACAATTGAAATTGATGAAGATCAATTAAAAATCATCCCCAAGGAAATGGGAAATTTAACAATTCATTCTGAAGAAGTTAAATTGTCAAAAGAAGCTAAAAAATATTTAAATGAAGCTAAGTTCTATATAGATAGTATCAACCGTCGAAATAAAACCATTCTTTTACTCGCAAATATCTTAATTACCCAGCAAAAGAATTATTTTCTATTTCAAGATGATTTAAAAGAATGCACACTTAAAGAAATTGCTGAAGAATCGGGCTATTCAATTTCAACAGTCTCTCGAACTTTAAGTGATAAATATTATGAATTTAATGATCATATGTATCCTGTAAAAGATTTATTTATTTCAAAGACACACAAAGGAAGCAGTAAAGACTCGATTCAAAAGGCCATTCAATTATTGATTGAAACGGAAGATACAGAAAATCCTCTACAAGATGAAGAAATTGTAGAAGAACTTAAAAATATGGAACTCTACGCATCCAGAAGAACCATATCAAAATATCGAAAGGAATTAAATATTCCCAATTCAAAACAAAGAAAAAAGGCGAGACTCTACTAAATCTCGCCCCTTACCTTGTTTTCTACAAACTTTTTAAATAGTCTTCAACATTTGAATACTGAATAGTATCCATTTCTGTATTTTCTCCACGATAAATCAATAACATGAAAAATAAGCAACGTTACATTGCTTATACAATTTTTATATCACTATTTTAGTGTCCTTTTTTATTTTCATAACAGTAATTTTCTAATCAATACTATTACTATACACATCTTGACTTGCTACCTTTTATACCCTTTATACCCATTACCCATTTTATAGGGGGTATAAAAAAGAGACGATTAATAAATATCGCCTCTTACTAGTTTTTTTGAATATATATGATAATACCCCATCAATAGTGCCGCATTTACGATCCATGTCAATGGCCAACCTAAGAATACAGTAATTAATTCCGAACTAAATTGTGTTGCCACAAATAAATAGACTTGTCTTAAAATAACGAAACATAAAATCATTGAATACATTGGTATTTTCGATAAACCAACACCCCTTAAAGCACCTGCAGTAATATGAGATAAAGGAAGGAAGATATAGCCTGGCGCAAAGACAGAAATCATAGTCACACCAGCTACAATCACATCTTTATCTTGTGAGAATAATCCAACTAAGAACTCTCCATTTGTATAAATCAAGAAGGCTCCTAATGCAATGATTATTTCACACATCAATAGTGTTGTATACAAGCCTTTTCTTACACGCTTATAGTTTTGAGCCCCATAATTCTGTCCTACAAACGTTGTGATAGCCATCGAGAAGCTTTGAATTGGAAGCTGCAAGAAACCATCTAATTTTGTAGTTGTACTATATCCTGCAACAGCAGCCGATCCAAATTTAGAAATATACGATTGAACAATCACATTGGAAAAAGAAACTATACTATTTTGTAGAGCTGCCGGTATTCCAATCGAAATAATCCTTGATAGAATGGGCTTTGAAAAACGAATCTTAGAAATATATACCTTATACTCTTTATCTGTATGCATCAATTCATTCATGACTAGAATGGCAGAAACAAGCTGTGCAAGTGTTGTCGCAATACCAACACCGGCAACACCTAAATGAAAGTAGATCACAAACACAAAGTCTAATACAATATTGACTAAACTCGATACGACTAAGTAAATCAACGGATTTTTACTATCGCCCAAAGCTCTTAAAATTCCGGCTCCCATATTATAAATTAATGAAAAGGACACACCCGCAAAATAAATTTGAAGATAGATCACGGCCAAAGGTAAAACTTCTTTAGGAGAACCAATCATAACTAAGATGGGTTTAGATAGAGCAATACCCAATATGGTGAATAAGACACATAAAACTAAAGTTAAAGCTAAAGATGTATGAATGGAATCCTGCATCTTTTTTGTTTCTTTGGCCCCAAAATATTGTGCAATCACAACACCAGCACCCGTTGATAATCCCATAAAGAATCCGACTAACATATTAATGATGGAAGTCGATTGTCCTACGGCGGCAAGGGCATGCGAACTGACAAAGTTTCCTACCACATACGAATCGACCGTATTGTATAATTGTTGAAATAAATTTCCAACCAGTAATGGTAAAGAAAATATCAATATTGATTTCCATATACTTCCCTTTAATAAATCTGTGCTTTCCAACGCCTTCACCCTTCCCAAAAGAAAATGCAGAATTCCATATTGGTCTTCTACATAATGTAAAATAATTTTAACTCTTTTCTGAAAAAAATGAAAGCTTATCCCAAAATTACATCCAATACCATCATCACACAAAATCCGAACAAGAAAGAAATTGTTGGAAGATTCGAATGTTTTCCTTGAGCCATTTCAGGAACAAGTTCTTCAATCACCACAAACAACATAGCTCCTGCCGCAAAACTTAAACAAAACGGTAAACATTGTAAGATCCAATTTGAAAACAAAATTGTGAAAAAACCAAATATAGGTTCTACAATACCCGATAATGAACCTATCAAAAATGCCTTATGTTTTGAATAGCCATTGCTCTTTAAGGGTAAAGATAAAATAGCGCCTTCCGGAAAATTTTGTATCGCAATTCCAATGGATAAAGCTAAAGCCGCATATATACTTCCTGTTCGAAGCGCTTGTGCTAGTACTATACCAACAGCCATTCCTTCTGGAATATTATGCAAAGTCACCGCAAATACTAGCTTTGTCGTTTTCTTAAAATGCGATTCTTTTCCCTCTTCATCATTTGTTCCAGGATGCATATGAGGAACAATACAATCTAAGAAAAGAAGTAATAAAGCTCCTAAGAATATGCCAAGTACAATAATCAAAATATTCTTTTCTTGTTCCATCGCTGGAATCAATAAAGACCAAATACTTGCAGCCACCATGACACCAGAGGCAATACCTGAAAAGCATCTAGATAAAAGTTCATTCTTTTTATTTTTGATAAAGTACACAATGGCTGAGCCTAAAGTAGTACCAAAAAAAGGAATTAGTAATCCTAACCACATGATCATCACCACAGTCAGTTTAAACTAATTCCTTTATATACGTCAATTCAAACGCAAATTATATGCAAATCCATGATGCTCAATATAATCCTCTAAGATCCATCCTTTATCATGAATTTCTTTAGCTGCTTCTTTTCCTACATATCTAAAATGCCATGGCTCATTTGTAGCGCCTGTTCTATCACCTGCATTTTCTGGGAAACGCAAAATAAATCCATATTTATAGGCATTTTCTTCAACCCAATTATAGTCTGGTGTTTCACCAAATGTCCCATACGTTCCATCCATTACACTTTGACTTGTTAGATCCACACTCAATCCGCATTGGTGTTCACTTGATCCTGGAACAGAAACTAAACTTGCCGCATAAGCCGCATCATACATCGCAAAATATTCATTATAAACAGCTAATTGCGTTTTATAAGAACGATACGAACTCTTAATGGCAATACTATACCCTTGTTTCAAGCCATCCTTATACATATTTTCAAGTGCAGTTGCCGCGCAATCTCTTAATTGCCCCACTTCACTTTCATAAGGAATATTTACATCTCTTAAATCACTTGGTACATAATCACTTGGAACACTAAAACCATTCTTAATTAAAACCAACATATTTGAAGGATCCTCAATGGTATATGTACGATCATCACGCTTACTTGAATCAATGCCTGGATAAGAAACGGTTAATACAGCTTTTAATGGTTTGAATCCAGAATCTACATATTCCTTGATATCTTTGATTTGTGCACCTTTAATTGCCAAATATTTCTTTGCCTTTTTATAAGGTACACTAGCCGAGATCAATGTATCCAAATTTGAAATGGTATATACATCTGAATTTTTAAACAATACATCTTTTGTATATCCTAAATAATTTAAATCTTCCATTCTTTCATAGTAAGAATCAATATAATAAACAACTTTCTTCACACTCTTTTATGAAGCCCTGTAATATTCATCATACAATAAATAATGCGAATCATTTTTAACCTTATCCCACTTTGAAATATCAATAGTTTGATCATAGTCCAAGATATCTTTGATGTCATCTTTTTCTAATTTTAATATAACTTTCTTATCCTCTTTATGATATCCCTTAATACTCAATCGGATACTTGTAAAATTCGCAATCAATAATGCGATACAAATCACTGGAATCAACACGACAATTGCGATTCTTTTTCTATTCACTTTTCTTGTTACCTTTTTCATAAACTCACCAAGAATCATTATATAGAATAAGAACTTGAAAGACAAATGGTTTCATTTACAAAACATTTTCATCTTATATGTAATATTTTTCACAACGTGATACAATAGATTCTAGAGGTGATTATATGTTATTCAAGAACGCAACCATTTATACAATGGAACAAGACCCTTTTGTAGGTGATTTTAGAATCGATAAGGGTGTATTTACACAAATAGGAAAAAATCTAACACCAGATGTTGGTGAAGATGTACAAGATTTAAATGGACTCTTTGTATTTCCTGGTTTAGTTGAAAGTCATTGCCATTTAGGTATGGAAGAAACAGCCATTCACTTTGAAGGTGATGATGTCAATGAAATCACAGACCCAATCACACCAAATATGCGAGGTATTGATGGATGTAATCCAATGGATGAAACCGTAGAACTTGCATTAAAAGGTGGTGTTACTACAGTTGCAGCTGGTCCTGGTAGTGCTAACGTACTTGGTGGAACTTTCTTTGCGTATAAGACAAAAGGAAATTGTATTGATGAAATGACAATTGAAAATCCAATTGCGATGAAGGCAGCATTCGGAGAAAATCCTAAGCGTTGTTATAAGGATAAGAAAATTGATACGCGTATGCAAATCAGTGCTCTTTTAAGAGAAACATTAGAAAAGACAAAGGAATACATGAAGAAAAAAGAAGACGGAAAAGATGTCGCTTATGATCAAAAACTAGAAGCCATGATTCCAGTTATCAAAAAAGAATTACCATTGAAGTGCCACGCCCATAGAGCCGATGATATTTTGACTGTCATTCGTATTGCGAAAGAATATGATATTGAAGTCACTCTAGATCATGCGACGGATGCAAGATGTATTGTTGAACAGATCAAAGAAAGTGGATATCCATGTATTTGTGGTCCTAGTTTTGGTCATAAGACAAAATTCGAATTGAAATCAAAATCCTTTAAAACACCAGGCGTACTAAATAAAGCTGGAATTCTAGTTTCCATCACAACCGATTCTCCAGTTATTCCAGAACAATATTTATCTTTATGTGCCGCTCTTGCCGCAAAAGAAGGTATGGATGAATATGAAGCGATCAAAGCCATCACAATCAATCCAGCTAAGATCTTAAAGCTCGATAATCGCGTAGGTTCTATTAAAGCGGGTAAAGATGCCGACTTTATTGTTTGCACAAAGAATATTCTAGATACGACAAATGAAATCAAATCTGTCTATATCGATGGAAAGAAGGCTGTGTAATGCTATTTAAAAATGCGACAATTTATACAATGGAGCAAGACCCTTTTGTAGGTGATTTTAGAATCGACAAAGGTGTATTTACTGAAATCGGAAAAGATTTAAATCCAAAAGATGAAGAAGTACAAGATTTAAATGGACTCTACGTATTTCCAGGACTCATTGATGCTCATAGCCATTTAGGTATGGTATGTTCTTCCATTGGTTTTGAAGGGGAAGATGGAAATGAAGTAACAGATCCAATCACACCCAATATTCGTGGCATTGATGGCTGCAATCCAATGGATGAAACCATTGAGTTGGCCTTAAAAAGTGGAGTGACTACAGTTGCGGCTGGTCCTGGAAGTGCTAATGTCATCGGTGGAACTTTCTTTGCGTATAAAACAGCAGGTCATTGTATTGATGAAATGACAATTCAAAATCCTTTAGCGATGAAGGCTGCATTTGGAGAAAATCCTAAGCGTTGTTATCAAGGTAAGAAAATCGATACGCGTATGCAAATCAGTGCTCTACTTAGAGAAACTCTTGCTAAGACAAAAGAATACATTCAGAAAAAAGAATCAGGTAAAGATGTAGACTATGATCAAAAACTTGAAGCCATGATTCCTGTTCTTAAAAAACAAATGCCATTAAAATGTCATTGTCATAGAGCCGATGATATTTTAACTGTGATTCGTATTGCGAAAGAATATGATATTGAAGTGACATTAGATCATGTAACAGATGGAAGAAGCATTATTCCACAAATTAAAGAGAGTGGTTTTCCATGTATTTTAGGACCTTGTTTAGGACATAAATCAAAGTACGAAGTAAAAAATATGTCTTTTGAAACAGCCAATGAATTCTATAAAGCTGGTATTCCATTCTGCATTATCACAGACTCTCCTGTCGTACCCGAACAATACTTATCCTTAAGTGCAGCTCTAGCACATAAGGCAGGACTACCAGAATATGAAGCTATTAAAGCCATCACAATCAATCCAGCTAAAATTTTAAAACTAGATGATCGTATCGGATCTATTAAAATTGGTAAAGATGCAGACTTTGTCGTTTGCACAAAAAATATATTAGATACACAAAATGAAATTAAGACAGTATATGTCAATGGAAAGAAGGAAGCATAATGTTATTTAAAAACGCAACCATTTACACAATGGAACAAGAACCTTTTGTAGGTGATTTTAGAATCGATAAAGGTGTATTTACCGAAGTAGGAAAAAATTTGACAGCGAATGAAGGTGAAGATGTACAAGATTTAAATGGTCTATATGTATTCCCTGGTTTAGTTGAAAGTCATTGTCATTTAGGTATGGAAGAAACAGCCATTCGCTTTGAAGGCGATGATGTCAACGAAATCACAGATCCAATTACACCCAACATGCGCGGTATAGATGGATGTAATCCAATGGATGAAACCATTGAATCTGCTTTAAAAGGTGGTGTTACTACCGTTGCAGCTGGTCCTGGTAGTGCTAACGTACTTGGTGGAACTTTCTTTGCGTATAAGACAAAAGGAAATTGTATTGATGAAATGACAATTGAAAATCCAATTGCGATGAAGGCAGCATTCGGAGAAAATCCTAAGCGTTGTTATAAGGATAAGAAAATTGATACGCGTATGCAAATCAGTGCTCTTTTAAGAGAAACATTAGAAAAGACAAAGGAATACATGAAGAAAAAAGAAGACGGAAAAGATGTAGCTTATGATCAAAAGCTTGAAGCCATGATTCCTGTTGTCAAAAGAGAACTTCCATTAAAGTGTCATGCTCATAGAGCCGATGATATCTTAACAGCCATTCGTATTGCAAAAGAAGAAAATATCAAGATTACATTAGATCATGTTACAGATGCAAGAAGCATTCTTCCTCAAATCAAAGAAAGTGGTTTTCCATGTATTTGTGGACCTGCCTTAACGCACAAATCAAAATTTGAACTTGCGAATATGTCTTTTGAAACACCAAACGAACTCTATAAAGCAGGTATCTTATTCTCTATCATTACAGACTCTCCAGTTATTCCTCAACAATACCTTTCTTTAAGTGCTGCCTTAGCCGCAAAGGCGGGTCTACCAGAATATGAAGCCATTAAAGCCATCACAATCAACCCAGCTAAGATTTTAGGTTTAGATAATCGTGTTGGATCTATTAAAGTTGGTAAAGACGCTGACTTTGTGATTTGTACAAAGAACATTCTAGACACTCAAAATGAAATTACGGCAGTATATGTAGATGGAAAGAAGGCCGCTTAATGCTTTTTAAAAACGCCACTATTTATACCATGGAACAAGAACCATTCGTTGGTGATTTTAGAGTGAATAAAGGAATATTTACAGAGATTGGAAAAAATTTAGAACCCAAAGATGAAGATGTTCAAGATCTTACAGGATTCAATGTATATCCAGGCATGGTTGAAGCCCATTGTCATTTGGGTATGGAAGAAACGGCTATCGGCTTTGAAGGCAATGATTTAAATGAAATCACAAATCCAATTACACCCAACATGCGTGGTATTGATGGATGCAATCCAATGGATGAAACTGTACAAACTGCATTAGAAGCCGGTATCACAACAGTAGCTGCAGGACCTGGTAGTGCTAATGTGATTGGTGGAACTTTCTTTGCGTATAAGACAAAAGGAAATTGTATTGATGAAATGACTATTCAAAATCCAATTGCGATGAAGGCAGCCTTTGGCGAAAACCCAAAAAATTGTTACAAAGGAAAAAATATTGATACACGTATGCAAATCAGCGCATTACTGAGAGAAACTCTAGCTAAGACAAAAGAATACATGATAAAAAAAGAAGCAGGCAAAGATGTAGACTATGATCAAAAACTCGAAGCCATGATTCCAGTTATCAAAAAAGAAATCCCATTAAAGTGTCATGCTCATAGAGCCGATGATATGTTGACCGCCATTCGTATCGCAAAAGAATATGATATTGAAATCACTCTAGATCATGCGACCGATTCAAGAGTGATTCTAGACCAAATCAAAGAAAGTGGTTTTCCATGTATTTGTGGACCAAGTCTTTGTCACAAAGATAAATTTGAATGTGCCAACGATTCATTTGAAACACCAAATAAAATGTACGAAAAAGGCATCTTATTTGCGATCACAACCGATTCCCCATTCAATCCCCAACAATATCTTCCAATCAATGCAGCCCTAGCCCGTAAAGCAGGACTACCTGAAAATGAAGCAATCAAAGCTATCACAATCAATCCAGCAAAAATCTTACATTTAGAAAACAGATTAGGTTCAATCAAAGAAGGTAAGGATGCTGACTTTATAATTTGTACAAAAAGTTTGATTGATTTGAATAATACAATTAAAAATGTATATATTAATGGAATAAAAGCTGTCTAAGACAGCTTTTTATATGCTAAAATAATGTGGTTGGAGAAAATAGATTATGAATATAGTTGAAAAATATGGTGGAACCAGCGTTGGAACCATTGAACAGATTCAGGCCATTGCGCTTCATGCCAAACACATGAAAGAACAAGGTCACAATCTAGTCATTGTTGCCAGTGCCATGGGAAAAACCACAAATAAATTAATAGAATTAGCTCATAGTGTCACAAACAATCCAAATAAAAGAGAATTGGATAGTTTATTATCTACGGGTGAGCAACAAACAATTACACTTCTTGCGATTGCGATGAATGCGCTCGGTGTGGATGCGATCAGTTTAACTGGCTATCAAGCAGGTTTTCTTACTAGCAAGCACCATTCTCGTGCTTTGATCAAAGATATTGATACAACCACAATTCAATCTCATTTAGACCAAGGAAAAGTTGTTGTCGTAGCCGGCTTTCAAGGCGCTACTGAATATGGAGATATTACTACTTTAGGTCGTGGGGGAAGTGATACAACAGCCGTTGCGATTGCCGCAAAACTAAACTATCAATGCCATATCTTTACAGATGTTGCAGGTGTCTACACAATAGATCCACGATTATATACGCGTGCTAAGAAACTAAAATCAATTTCTTATGAAGAAATGATGCAGATGGCCTGTTTAGGTGCTGGAGTATTAGAAACTCGAAGCGTTGAGCTTGCCAGCAAATATAATGTTCCCCTTTTCTTAGGAAAAGCATTGGAAACAGATTTAGAGAAAGGAACTTGGATTATGCATAAAGAATTAGAAGATATGCCAATTACAGGTTTAAGTGTAAAAGACGACTATGCGATCATGCGCTTTATGCACTTACCTAACGATGGTGTTTATTTAGGAAAACTATTTAAAATGATTTCCGATTTAAATATCAACCTTGATACAATTTCACAACAATTAGACGATGAAGGCCTTGCCAACTTTACTTTATATTGTTCCGAAGAACAAAGTAATCAAATCATGGAAAATGCATCAAAAGAATATCCTGTACATCAAATGCTTGGATATATCAAATTGTCTTTAGTAGGACTTGGAATTTCTACACATTCAGGTATTGCGAGTAAAGTATTAAACATCTTAAGTGAAAATAATATTAAATATTATATGATCACATCAAGTGAAATTTCCATTTCACTAACGATTGAAAAGAAAGACAAAGTTAAAGCGGTTCAAGCTTTAGGAAAGGCTTTTGATCTATAATGGAACTTCCAGTTAAATTTAAAGAACAAATGAAAGAACTTCTTCAAGATGAATATGAAGACTATCTACAAAGTTTTGATCATGAAAGATATTATGGATTAAGAGTTAATACACTTAAGATTTCTGTTGAAGAATTCTTAAAGATTTCTCCTTTTAAACTAAAACCCATCCCATGGACAAATGATGGCTTCTATTATTCAAGTGAAGATAAACCAAGTAAACACCCCTACTACTATGCAGGCCTTTACTATCTTCAAGAACCAAGTGCTATGTTACCAGCACAAGTTCTTCCAATTAACGAAAATGACGTTGTACTAGATACGTGTGCAGCTCCTGGTGGAAAAAGCACAAGGCTTGCCACAAAACTCAATCATACTGGACTTTTAATTTCAAATGATATCAGTTCTTCAAGATGTCAAGGACTCTTAAAAAACATTGAATTATTCGGATGTGACAATGCATGGGTTACCAGTGAAGATTTGACAAATATGGAACAACATTATCCAGAAACATTTGATAAGATTCTAGTGGATGCCCCATGTAGTGGTGAGGGAATGTTTCGTAAAGAACCAGACTTAATTAAAAGCTGGATTGAAAAGGATGATACATTCTATCCTCCGATTCAAAAAAACATTTTAAATGCTGCTGTATCCATGTTAAAGCCTGGTGGATCTATCGTATATTCCACTTGTACTTTTTCGATTCATGAAAATGAAGAAGTTATTCAAGATGTATTAGACAAACATCCAGACTTGCATCTTGTTCCTATTGAAAAAATAGATGGTATGATGCCAGGTATAAACATGGAAGAATGCGTTCGTTTATATCCACATAAAATCAAGGGAGAAGGTCACTTTGTCGCTTTACTTGTCAAAGATGGAGAAACAAAACATAAAAAAGTAAGGCTGGAGCCAAGCGATAAATTGGATGATTGTGTTACTGATTTTTTTAAACTCATTCATTTAAATAAAGGAACCATTAAAGTAAAAAAAGACAAAGTCATCTGGTTAAACAGTGATTTTCAAGCTTATAAAGGCTATCGCGTACTAAGATCTGGCTTATTATTA
>ENA-OUQF01001868-OUQF01001868.1-human-gut-metagenome-genome-assembly--contig:-NODE-1868-length-11700-cov-4.684672_pt1 | contig 11700 bp, 10 predicted proteins | sample MGYA00237947_ERZ548826 | MGnify/ENA primary metagenome ERZ548826 (study PRJEB26490, sample SAMN05194701) | human gut metagenome | biome: terrestrial biome; feature: human-associated habitat; material... | reverse complement strand
TCATTGACGAGGCCTACGAGACCTGCCGCCGCACCCTGACCGAGCACCTGGACCAGCTGCACGCACTGGCCAAGGCCCTGATGGAGCGTGAAAAGCTCAACGAGCAGCAGTTCAACACCATCATGGCCGGCGGCACTCTGCCTCCCCTGGAGGACCCGGATGCCAAGCAGCCGGAGCAGACCGTGCAGCCTGCCCAGCCTGTGGAGACTGCCGAGAAGGCAGAGACCGCAGAGCATGCCGAGCAGGCCGAGACGGCAGAACAGCCGACCGGTCAGCAGCCGGAGCAGGACCCCGCACCGGAGCAGGATGCCCCGGAAGCAACGGAATGACCCCGGAAAGGAGCGAGTGTCGTGGAGGAAAATTTTAACCCGGTCGCACGCACCCGGGCCAACTATTATACCCCGGGCAGCCCGGTGCAGTTCGTCTGTGTGGAACTGCTCAAGGGCGAACTCAGCGGCGAGAACGCAGTCTGCCTGACCTTCAAGAACATCTCCAAGGTCACCCTGACTGCGCTGGAGATCCACTTCAAGTGCAAGGGTGTGGATGGCATCATCCTGTGTGAGGATGCCTTTGAATACCGCGAGATCGAGGTCAAGCCCGGTGAGAGCTTTGGCATGGACGATGCCGTGTTTGTGACCCAGAAGGCCATCACCAGCGTGGATGTGGTCCTGAAGAACGTATACAGCGGCAAAAAGGTCGTGCATCTGGATGCCATCAAGCGCGTCCGCCTGCCGGCCCCGCGCCGCCTGAGTCCGGAGCTGGAAAAGGCACTGGAAAGCCGGATGAACCGCACCGGCCTCAAGTATATGCCGCAGGTGTTCGAGAACGGCTGGTACTGTGCCTGCGGTTCCTTCCACCCGAAGGAAGAGGACACGGTCTACTGCACCGAGTGCGGCTGTGACCGCATCCTGCTGCAGAACGCCCTGAACACCCTGCTGCAGCCCGGCCAGAAGGCCGCCCCTGCAGAGCAGGCCCCGGCGGCGGAGGCCACCCGCGTGGTGAGCGCCGCCCCGCAGGAAGAGCCGACCCGCATCGTGGCCAGCGCGCCGGTGCAGGCAGAACCCACTCGGGTCATCCCGACGGCCCGCCCGGCAGAGCCTGTCGGCGCTCCGACCAGCTTTGCACCGCCGGTGGAACACACCCCTGCTCCGGAAGCAGAGCCTACCCGGGTGCTGGATGCCGCCACCCGCGCGGCGTTCCCCGGCAGCGGTGCAGCGGCTGTGGATGACGAGGGAACCCGTGTGATGCCTGCTGCTGCCCGCCGTGCCGCCCCGGCCCGCCAGCCGGAACCCGAGGTGGAGCAGTACGATGAGGAGGACGATGCGGAAGAGAGCCGCGACGGCATTGCCGAGACCCTCGTCCGCTGGGTCCCGCCCATCACCGCCATCGTCTGCGCAGGCATTGCGCTGTGGGGCTTCGTCTATTATCAGTTTATGATGTAAATGAATGACGGAGGAGGCTGCGCTTCCTCCGTTTTTTGGTTGTACGAAGGAGAAACGTTATGCCCGACGAAGCACTGCAAACCGCTTTTGAGATCAAAACCACCTGCGATGAGATCAGCCGCAAGCTGCTGCGCTGGCACTGGGAGAACAAGCCCGGGGAGCACAGCCTGGGAGCCCTGCTGGATCATATCCGCACCCGCCAGCAGGAGAGCCCCGAATATTATGACCGTCTGCCCGATCTGGCGGGCCGAAACAGCTGGCAGCAGCTGGATACCACCCTGTGTATGCGGGTGCTGCTGGACCCTGAAAAGGATGCTGCCCGCCCGCTGGATCTGCTGGGCAACACGGAGCACCCCGCTGCTGCCCGCCGGGCCTGCAACGCGGTGCGCACTGCCCGCAATGAAGCGGCCCATGCCTCTGACCGCACGGCGGCTGCGCAGGCGGCGATCCTCTTCAACGAGGCCGTGGAAGCACTGGAAGAAGGCTATGCCGGCGCGCCCCTGCGCACCAGTGAGCTGGGCCAGTATTACCGGCTGGCTGAGGATTATCTGAGCCGCTGCGGGGCCAAAAAGCCCATTGCGTCGGCAGCCCCGGAAGAGAAAGCACCCCGCGCGGCGAAGTCCGGCCAGAGCACTGCGGGCAGGAAAAAAGAGGGGACTTCCTGCAGTGCTTCCCGCCGCAGCAGCACAAAGCAGAACACGAGCGGCCGCAGTTCCGGCAGCAGATCCCAGAACCGGAAGCAGGGCGGCAGCCGGAACAGCCGTGCCCGGGCCAGACAGAAGCAGAAACAGGCCAACCGCACTGTTCTGCTGGTACTGCTGGCGATCCTGGCCGTGGGTCTGCTGATTCGCGGCTTTACCATGAACTGGCAGTGAAAGAGTGAGGGAACTATGAAGCAAAAACTGATTTTTCTGGATATTGACGGTACTTTGCTGCCTCCCGGTGAGATGACCGTTCCGGCCAGTGCCGTGGAGGCCATCCGTCAGGCCCGGGCCAACGGCCACAAGGTGTTTCTGTGCACCGGCCGCAACCTGCGCATGACGAAGCCGCTGCTTGCCTACGGTTTCGATGGCTTTGTCTGCTCTGCAGGCGGCTATGTAGGCTGTGATGAGAAAATTCTCGTGGATCTTCCCATGGAGCCTGCGCAGGTCGAGGGTCTGCGGGAGGTGCTGGGGCGTGCCGGTGCCGAGTGCACACTGGAAGCCCGGGACGATACTTACGGCGGCATCAGGATGATCGAGCGGTTCGCCCATTTGTTCCCCCGCAAGTCGGGGCAGCTGAACAGCGAGGCCGAGCGCTGGCGCAAAACGATGGAGTATGGCATGACCATCCGGCCCATTGAGGAATACCACGGAGAGCCGGTTTACAAGGTGGTGTTCATCGCCCCCAACGAGGCCTGCCTTGCCGAGGCAAAGCAGTTGTATGAGGATCAGTTCATCTTCTGCGAGTCCCGGCTGGGGGATACCCCGTCAGCCATCGTCAACGGGGAACTCATCAACCGCAAGTTCAACAAGGGCACTGGCATCAAGGCCATCTGTGATGATCTGGGGTGTTCGCTGGCCGATACCATCGGCTTTGGCGACAGCGACAATGACCTGCAGATGACCGATGTGGTAGGCATCAGCGTCTGCATGGCCAATGGCTCTGACAACCTGAAAAAGCTCTGCGACCGCATCTGCCCGGCTGTGACGGAGGACGGCGTGGCAAGGGAACTCAAAACTCTGGGCCTGATCTGAGAGCAGCCCTCCACAAAAGAAGAGATGATAACAAAAAATTCCCGCTCCATCGAGCGGGAATTTTTGTTAGAGAGGGTTATTTCTGATGGACTGCCTTGTGATATACCGCGTAGGCGATCACGGCAGAGAGGGCCTCTGTGATCCAGAAGGCGTGCCAGACACCGGTGGGGCCCATGCGGCCGCACAGCACCCAAGCAATGGGCATGATGAAGATGATATAGCGACAGAGGGAGATGACCAGCGAGGGCACGCCTTTGCCCAGACCCTCCAGCGCGCCGGAGGAGGTGGTAGACACTGCCGAGACGATGAACCCCAGGCAGATGACCCGCAGGGCGGTCTGGCCGATGGCGATGGTCTCGGGGTTAGAGGTGAACAGACCCATCAGCGGGCCTGCAATGGTCAGGCAGAGCAGGGTGCCAATGGCCATGATCCCAGCGCTCAGGCCCAGTGTCAGGTTGTAGAGCCTGGACACACGGCCATGCTCCCGGGCACCGTAGTTGTAGCCCACCAGCGGGCGCATTCCCTGCACGATGCCGTTGGCCGGCAGGTAAAGGAAGGTCTGGAGTTTGTAGTAGATGCCCAGCACCGTGACATAGCCCTGGGAGTAGACCGCCAGCAGGCCGTTCAGGAAGGTGACCAGCAGGCTGGGCAGGGCCAGATTCAGGATGGCCGGTACGCCGATGGCATAGAGCTTGCCGTCAAGGGCGGCATCGAACCGCAGGCAGCGGCGGGAGAAGCGGACGGCGACTTCGGTGGTGCAGTAGACATAGAGGTAGACCACAAGGGAAACGGCCTGCCCGATGCCGGTGGCAAGGGCCGCACCGGCAATGCCCAGGGCGGGCACCGGCCCAAGGCCGAAGATGAGGACAGGGTCGAGGGCGATGTTGGTCACGCAGCCGGTGATCAGCGCCACCATGGCAACGTTCATCCGGCCCACAGACTGGAAGATCTTTTCAAAGGCGAGGTCTGCCATGTTGACCAGCGAGAACAGGAACACGATGGTGGAGTAGGTCACGCCCATGTCCACCAGAGCGGGATCGGTAGTGAAGCGGCGCAGGAAGCCGGGCATGACGGCAATGCAGAGGACCATGCCCAGCACGCCGTGCAGCAGGGAGAACATCATGCCGTGGGTGGCGGCCCGGTTGGCGTTCTCGTGGTCGCCTGCGCCGAGGTAGAGCGCGATCTGGGCGTTGATGCCGATGCCAAAGCCGATGGCCACTGCATTGACAAAGTTCTGGATGGGAAACACCAGCGAAAGCGCCGTCATGGCCTGCTCGCTGATCTGGGCCACAAAGAGGCTGTCCACGATGTTGTACAGGCTGTTCACCAGCATCGAGATGACGTTGGGCAGGGCCATGGAGAGCAGCAGCGGGAACACCGGTTTGGTTTTCATAAAAGTATCGTTCATTTTCATTGCTCCTGAGGGTCAGATTTGGATTTGAAGGCAAAGCAAAAGCCACACAATGGCTTTTGTACCATTGTGTGGCGAAAAGTTGCAGAATGCTGTAAAAATCCACACGATATTTTATTGGTTCAAAGATACCACATCACAGGGATACTTGTCAAGGACTTTTTAAAATAAAAGTATGACTTTTTACAGCGGACCCTTGCCCTTGACATGGGGCGCGGCGGCGGTAAAATAAGAACAGAACGCACAAAAGGAGGATCTGCCATGAAATGGATGATCGCGTCAGACCTGCACGGCTCGGCTTACTACTGCCGCAAAATGCTGGAGGCCTTTGAGCGGGAGGGAGCCGACCGGCTGTTCCTGCTGGGCGACCTGCTCTACCACGGCCCCCGCAACGACCTGCCCCGAGAGTACGCTCCCAAGGAGGTCATCCCCCTGCTGAACGGGAAAAAGGAGAAGCTGCTCTGCGTGCGGGGCAACTGTGATGCCGAGGTGGACCAGATGGTGCTGGAATTCCCGGTGCTGGCCGATTATGCGGTGCTTCCGGTGGGGCAGCGGCTCATTTATGCGACCCACGGGCATATTTATAATGTAAAAAATCTGCCGCCGCTGGCCCCGGGAGATGTGCTGCTGCATGGGCACACCCATGTTCCGGCCTGGACAGAGTTCGGGCAGGGAAATCTTTACCTGAACCCGGGTTCTGTGAGCATCCCCAAGGAGAACAGCCCCCACAGCTACATGACCCTGGAAGGAAACACGATGCAATGGAAAGAGCTGGGAAGCAGCGCTGTTTTCCATGAACTGACCCTTTGAAAAGTCCCACGGCCGGTTTTGCGGGCAGCTTGAAATTTGCCCACCGGTATGGTATGATAAAACTGAAAACAGATCGGCAAAGTTCCGCAGAGCAGTGCTGTGCGGGGCAGGAGCCTTTTTGTTTCCGCAATGAGTTAGCTAAAACTAACAAAATGACGAAAACAGCGGGCTGGACTTGTGCAGTTTGACAGGGGGGCCGCAGATACAGTATGGAGGGGACAACAATGGTAGAAACGATCCTGAGGGTCGATGGCATGATGTGCGGTATGTGCGAAAGCCACATCAATGATGTGGTGCGCAAGACCGCCCGGGTGAACAAGGTGACTTCTTCCCACACCAAGGGCGAGACGGTCATCATCTCGGAGCAGCCGGTGGATGTGGAGACGCTGAAGGCTGCCATTGCCGAAACGGGCTACACCGTGACCGGCGTGCAGACCCGGCCCTATGAGAAAAAAGGCTTCTTCTCGTTCCTGAAAAAGTAACAGTCCGGTGTTTCTGGCCGGGCTGATCATGCAAAACAGGAGGTATCTCGTTATGAGGATCTTGGTGTACGGCGCAGGCGTTCAGGGCTGTCAGCTGGCCCACAGTCTGGCACAGAACAAGAAAAATGTGGTCACCCTGCTGGCCCGGGGCGAGTGGAAGGAGGTCATTGACCAGAAGGGCCTGACCATCCGCCACATGCTCCAGCGGAAAACAACAGTGGATCGGATGCAGACAACAGATGTGCTGGCCCCCGAGGATGTGTATGACCTTGTGTTTGTCACGGTGCAGGCCGGGCAGCTGGCCGATGTGCTGCCCATCCTCAAGGCAAACAGGAGCCAGTACTTCATCTTTGTGGGCAATGATCCCTATGCGCAGGAGATGCTGCAGGCCATGCAGCGCCCGGTGGATAAGATCGCCTTTGGCTTCCAGAACAATGCAGGCCGCCGGGAGCATGACCGGCTGGTCAGTGTGCACATGGGGATGGGAATGACTGTTGGCGGCGCAACCGCACCCCTGTCCGGCGCGTTCCGCCTGCGGCTGCAGGCTGCCTTTGAGGGGACTCATTACAAGCTGACCTATTACAGCGATATGGACGAGTGGCTCAAGAGCCATATCGCCTTTATCCTGCCCTGCGCCTATGCCTGCTATGCGGTGGATGGGGAACTTTCCCGCACCACAGTGGAACAGCGCAGGATGATCGTGGATGCAGCCTGGGAGTGCTGTGAGATGCTGAAAGCGGCAGGTGTACCCGTGAACGATGCGGAGAACACCGACCGCTACCGCGAGGGCACCAAACAGCGGAAAAAGACCGAGCGGATGGTCTACTGGATGGCGCAGACGGTCGTTGGGAAGTGGTGCATTTCGGATCACGCCATGCGTGCGGTGAGCGAGATGCAGTATCTGGATGAAGCGTTTGCCGCCCTGCGCGCCACCACATTGGTGGAGATGCCTGCCTGGGATGAACTGCGCAGATCCCTGCCCAGAAAGAAGTAAGAGCCGGAAAATGTCCGGAGCATGAGAAAAAGCCTGTCGGTTTTTGCGCTGACAGGCTTTTTCTATTGGTTCCGTGCCCAGAAGGCGGCAAGCTGCTGCACCAGCTCTGTGGTGCTGCGCAGGTATTGGAGCTGGTGCCAGTGGCGGGGGAACAGGCGGGTGTATTCACCGCGGGCAAAGCGGTCATCCAGCAGGAGCACCACGCCCCTATCTTCCTGCGTGCGGATGACCCGGCCCGCCGCCTGCAGCACCTTGTTCATGCCCGGAAAGCGGTAGGCGTAGTCGAAACCGGTGCCGCACGCCTCGTCATAGTAGCGGCGCAGAATCTCCTGCCGGGGGTTTACCTGAGGCAGACCTACCCCCACGATGGCACACCCGATGAGCCGGTCGCCCACCAGATCCACGCCCTCGCCAAAGATGCCGCCCATGACCCCGAAGCCCAGCAGCGTTTTTGCGGGGCTTGGGCCGAACTGTTCCAGAAAGGCCGCCCGGGCCGCGTCGTCCAGACCACTCTCCTGGGCCAGCGTCCCAATGTCCGGGTAACGGGCGGTGAAGTCCTCATATACCTGCCGCAGATAGGCGTAGCTGGGAAAAAAGGCCAGATAGTTGCCCACCTTGGCCCGGGCCAGTGCAGCCAGCGCATCCGAGACGGCCTGCACACTGGCCTCCCGGTCCCGGTAGCGGGTGGAGATGCCGGGCAGGCAGTAGAGCCCCAGATGTTCGGGCGGAAACGGGCTTTCCAGAGCCACGGCCCGGGCATCGGGACAGCCCAGCACGGAGCGGTAGTAGCCCGGCGGGGTGAGCGTTGCGCTGAACAGTGCCGCAGCCCGCCCGGCGGCAAGGCTGGCATCCACAAAGGGGGCAGGGTCAAGGCAGAGCAGCTCCCATTCCAGCTCGCTGCCCCGGGCTGTCAGCTGGGTGACAAAATGCGCGTCGTACCGCTCTGCTGCCCGGGTGATATCCTGCAACGCAAAGTAGAGCTCGAGCAGCTGGGCGTGGGCATCGGCCTCCGGGTTGGCCTCCAGCCAGTCCTGCAGGGGGGCCTGCAGGCTGAACAGCAGTCGAAGCAGCTCCTTCGGCAGCTCCTGCAAAAAGACCGTGCCATCCCGCGCCAGCAAAGGCTCCGGCAGCGGGAAGGCGGCTTCTGCCGGTTCGGTGTCCAGAAGGCTGGTCTGTTGGGTGAGATCTTCTGCCGGCGATTCGGTGGGCGCTGGACCCCGGCGGGGGGCCAGCTTCGTTACCGCCCGGCGCGCTTCCAGAAAGCCCCTGTCTGCCTTTGTCAACGCGGTTTTCAGTGCGCTTTTTCCTTTGCCGATGGCCCGTCTGGCATCGGTCAGGCTACTCTTGCAGAACCGCGCCGAGTACATGGCTCTGGCCCGGTCCGGCAGGTTGTGGGCTTCGTCGATGAGAAAGATGTAGTCGCCCGCCGCATCGAAAAAGCGCCGCAGGTGCACGGTGGGGTCGAACAGATAGTTGTAGTCCCCGATGACCACATCACACCACTCGCTCAGGTCCAGCCCCAGCTCAAAGGGGCAGACCCTGTGCCGCCGGGCAGTCTCGGTCAGGGCGGCCCGGTCATAGGGGACGGCCCTGTCCAGCAGGTCGGCCAGCGCATCCTTCAGCCGCTCGTAGTAGCCGTTGGCGTAGGGGCAGGCTTCCGGCAGGCAGGCGGGACGGCCCTCAGCATCCTTGCACAGGCAGGCCTTCTCCTTGGCCGAAAGGGTCACGCTGCGCAGGGAAAGCGCCGGGTCTGCCGCCCGCAGACGGGCCAGTGCATCCTCAGCAGCGGCCTGTGTCGTGTTGCGGGCGGTCAGGTAGAAGATCTTTTCCCCCTTGCCCTCGCCCATGGCTTTCAGGGCAGGGAAGAGGGCACTCATCGTTTTGCCGATGCCGGTGGGGGCCTGGCAGAACAGCCGGGTACCGCCCTTCTGCTCTGCCTTGCCCGCAGCACAGGCGCGATAGACCTCCCCGGCAAGGGCACGCTGCCCGGGACGGTAAGCTGGAAACGGAAATTGCAGGGCCCCAAGGCTCCGGTTCCGGGCTTTCACCCAGTCCAGCTGCCGCCGTGCCCAGGGAAGATACTGCCGCAGTAAGTCGTTGAGAAACGCATTCAGCTCAGCAGCAGAGAAATGCCGGGTATAGCGGATGATCTCATCGGTGTCGATCTGGTAATAGGTCAGCCGGACATCCAGTGCTTCCAGCTCCCGCTGTTCGGCGCAGATGGCCCCGTAGACCATGCCCTGCGCCCAGTGGCAGGGGTTCATGTCCTCCGTGATGGCATCGGTGGGCGCGGCGGTGGTCTTGATCTCGTCGATGACCACCGTGCCGTCCTCATCGGTAAAAATGCCGTCGGCACGGCCCTCGATGGTGAACCCGATTCCCTCCATCGTCCGCTCTGCCGTGAGGAATACCTCAGCGGCGTAGCCTTCACCCGCCGCCTTCTGGAGCCTGCGGTGGATGCGTGCGCCCTCGTTGGCCCGGTCAAAGCCGGTAAAGCGGCTGTCGATACTGCCGGTGCGGAGCAGGAACTCCACCAGCTCCCGGACAGAGAGACGGATGGTTGGCATGGGGTTCACTTCCTTTCTCTTGAAATTCTGCGCTTCGGTCAGGCTGTACAGAGCAGGGCCTACCCGAGACCCAGGATCTTTTGACAATTTGCTGCAACAGCATTTACCTGGTCAAAATCCACGGCGGCCCGGTAATAAGTCTCCAGCTCATCATGGCAGTTCTTGGCCTGAGCCATCAGGGCGACAGCCTGGTCGATGAGCTCGGAGGCGGCACGGTCGTTGAAGCGCAGGCGGGCGCGGAAGCCGGACAGGTTCTCCCGGTCCACAAAGCGGGTGCAGCGCACGGCCTGCACGCCGGGCAGCTGGATGGGATGCCAGAGGTTGTCGGTCAAAAAAGCCAGCCGCAGGGCCGGGATGAAGATGTGGTCAATCTGATCTTCAGGGTGCATGGCACAGGGGCAGGTGATGATGTGGTAGCCCCGGGCCAGCGCTTCGGCCCGGATGAGTTCCAGCAGCAGGCGGGAGACCGCCCCATAATCATCCCGGAATACCACATACCGGTCGGCCAGCGCTTCTACCGTGCCCCGGTAGAATACCATCCCCTTGGGGGTGATGGCTGAGAGCAGCCGCAGCTCCTCACTGGCGGTGCCCTCGGTGCGGGGAAGCAGCCGGGTGCAGAGCCGCTTGACGTAGCGGCGCACCTTTTCAAAGTTGGCGCTGCAGGCCTCGGCCCGGCGGCTGTCCAGCATCAGGCTGCCCGCCGATGCGATATACCGGGCCGCCCGGCCCCGCAGAGCGGCATTCCGGGCAAACAGGGCCTTGACCTCGTCCCGGTGGGGAGCCAGCTTTCCGGCATCGATGGTGTGGTACAGGCTCACCACCAGCTCATCAGCCCCGGGCGCGTCCGGCTCCACCACATGGGGCGCGGTGGCATCGATGATGGCGCGTTTCTGGTCGAGGAAGATGACCCCGTCCAGACTGTCCGGGTCGCTGGCACAGTGGATCTTTTCGATGCGCTGGCCCTGCTGCTCGGCGGCCTGGGCCAGATGCTTCATCAGGGTGGATTTGCCGCATCCCGGCCCGCTTTTGATGAGAAGCATCTGCATCCCGGGCTCCCGGCGCAGCGGCTCAAAATAACCCTTGAAGCCCGCCGGTGTGGTGGCCCCCAGAAAGAAATCGGGGGAACGGCTTTGGATCGTTTTCATATCAGAACACCTCACTTTTGCTTTAGGGTATGCAAAAATGAAGGGAGATGATACTTGGAAACGGCCTTGCCCTCTCAGTCTCGCTCCGCTCGCCAGCTCCCCCAAAGTGGGAGCCCTTGGCAGTTTTTGTGAGCTTCATCTTTCTGCCAAGGCCTCTCCCTTCGGGAGAGGTGGCATTGCGACAGCAATGACGGAGAGGGTGAGCTTGTTAATATGTGTGCCCGCACACCTCGTGGATCTTCTCCCGCAGAGCCACAAAATCCGCAAAGGCGGCGGGTTTGTTCTGCGCCTGCCGGAGCAGGGCGGCGGGGTGGAAGGTGCCCATGAACCATACGCCGTTCTTTTGCACAAAGGTGCCGTGCTCCTTGGTCACGGAGAAATCGGTGCGGATCATCCGCTGGGAGGCGATGCGGCCCAGGCAGACCACGATCTTTGGCTGCAGCAGCTTGAACTGTTCCCGGAGCCAGGGCATACAGGCTTCGCTCTCGGTGGGCAGCGGGTCACGGTTCTGGGGCGGGCGGCACTTGACGATGTTGGCAATGTAGCAGTTTTTACTCCGGTCCAGATCGATGGCAAACAGGTATTTGTCCAGCAGCTGGCCGCTGCGGCCCACAAAGGGCAGGCCCTGCTCGTCCTCGCTCTGGCCCGGGCCTTCGCCCACGAACAGCACCTCAGCAGTCTGGGCACCCTGCCCGAACACCACATGGGTGCGGTCAGTGCACAGCTCACATCTGCGGCAGGCAAGGCACTCGGCCTTTAATGTATCCCAATCCATAGCAGTTTGATCTCCTTGCAGCTGAATGATAATTTCTTCACAAATAAAAATGGTTTTCTCCTAAAATAATAGCACAAAAAGCCAATTTTGTCTTGAACTTTTTGCCGGGTGTGCTAGAATAAAAGAGAAAGGCATCCTTGTGTCCAACAGGCACCCGGATGTGAATATTGGATAGTTAATTCGGAGGTAATCAACAATGGCTGATATGTTCGCACCGCTGGTAGCACAGCTGAAGGCAAACCCCAAGACGATCGTTTTTACCGAGGGCAATGACCCCCGCATCCTGGAGGCCGCAAGCAAGCTGCTGGCTGAGGGCGTGCTGAAGGTCGTTATGGTGG
>ENA-OUQF01001865-OUQF01001865.1-human-gut-metagenome-genome-assembly--contig:-NODE-1865-length-11721-cov-4.388051_pt1 | contig 11721 bp, 9 predicted proteins | sample MGYA00237947_ERZ548826 | MGnify/ENA primary metagenome ERZ548826 (study PRJEB26490, sample SAMN05194701) | human gut metagenome | biome: terrestrial biome; feature: human-associated habitat; material... | reverse complement strand
CTCTCATCCCCGCTGGCGTACGGCCTCGTACAGCAGGATCGCTGCCGCGGCGCTGGCGTTCAGGGAGGATATTTTTCCTTTCATGGGAATGCTCACCAGAAAATCGCAGTTTTCCGCGGCAAGGCGCGTCATGCCCGTGCCCTCGGAGCCGATGACAATGGCCGCAGGCCCCTTCAGATCCGCCTGATACAGGGTGGTATTGCCGTCGGCTGCCGTGCCGAATACCCACACGCCCTGCTTTTTCAGATCCTTCAGCAGCGCCGGGATGTTGGGTACCCGCGCCACCGGCATATAGCTCACCGCGCCCGCCGAGGTCTTGGCGACGATGGCGGTCAGGCCGGCGCTGCGGCGCTTGGGGATGATGACGCCGTGGGCGCCGGCGCACTCGGCGGTGCGGAGGATGGCGCCCAGATTGTGGGGGTCGGAGATCTCGTCGCACACCACCAGCAGCGGCGCTTCGCCCTTGTCGGCGGCGGAGCGCAGGATGCTCTCCACCGTCACGTATTCCCGGACGGCGGCCAGCGCGATGACGCCCTGATGGGCGTGGGTGCGGGACATGTTGTCCAGCTTGCGGCGGTCGGCCTCCACCACCACGATGCCCGCGTCACGGGCCTTGGAGGCGATGTGGCCCAGCGTCTTGTCGGTCTCGCCCTTGGCCAGATAGATCTTGTCGATGGCCGTTCCGGAACGGAGGGCCTCAATGACCGCGTTGCGGCCTTCGATAATGCCGTCGGCCTCCGCCTCCGGCATGGGGCGGCGCTTCTCGGCAGCAGCTTGTTCTTTCATCGGAAAATGATCCCTTTCCATGGTTTGATATACATACAAAAATGATTATACCATACATCTTCGTCAAGATAAAGGAGGATTCATAGAAATTTTACAGAAAATCCGACTATGTGCCGCTTGTGACCGGCATCAATTTATGATATACTGGCGTTTATACTCAGGAGTGATCCGCTCTTTATTTAAGGAGGGCTTTATGGCAGATAACAACCGCAACAACAAAAACAACAAGAACAGCAACCGGATGCGGGGCATCCTGACGCTGGTGGCGTGGGCACTGGTGCTGACGGTGGCATTCAACTATTTCAGCGCCTATAACCGGAACACCGCCAACAAGGCCACCAGCCATGAGATCAAGTACAGCCAGATGGTGGAGATGGTGGAAGAGGTGGAAGCATCTACTTTCAAGTTGATCCTAATGCAAACACATTGATTGATTTTAGGTACACAAAAAAATTCAAAGCACAAAGTGGTGAAAATGGCAGTGGAAATAACAAATACGGAAAATCAGGAGAAGATTTATATATAAATGTACCAATAGGAACTGTAATAAAAGATGCGGAAACAGGAAAGGTTGTAGCAGACCTATCAAAAGAAGGACAAAAAGAACTTGTTTTAAAAGGTGGAAGAGGGGGAAAAGGAAATTCTCATTTTGCAACAGCAACAAGACAAGTTCCAAGATTTGCGCAAGCTGGAGAAGAAGGAGAAGAAAAAGAAGTAATCTTAGAATTAAAACTATTAGCAGATGTAGGATTACTAGGATTTCCTAATGTTGGAAAATCAACATTTTTATCAGTTGTAACAGATGCAAAACCTAAAATTGCAAATTATCATTTTACAACAATAGAACCAAATTTAGGAGTTGTAAAAACTAAAAATGGAGAAAGTTTTGTAATAGCAGATATTCCTGGAATTATAGAAGGTGCAAGTGAAGGAATTGGATTAGGAATTCAATTTTTAAGACATGTTGAAAGAACACGCTTATTATTACATGTAATAGATGTATCTGGAATAGAAGGTAGAGACCCAGTACAAGATTTTTATACAATAAATGAGGAATTAAAAAAATACAGTGAAAAATTAAGTACTAGAAAACAAATCATAGTTGCAAACAAAATAGATGTAATGCAAGATGATACAGGATATAAAGAATTAGAAAAACTAGCAAAAAAAGAAGGATTAGAAATATATAAAATCTCAGGAGTAACAGGAGAAGGCGTAGAACAATTATTAAGCCATGTAGCAGAAGTATTAAAAACATTACCAAAAGAAGACCTTGAAGAAGTTGAAGAAAGAGTAGTATATACCTTAGAAGATGATAAAGAGCAATTTACTGTAAGAAAAGAAAATGATACATTTATAATAGAAGGAAAAGCTATAAATAGACTTATGGGAAGAATTAATATTGATGATAATGAATCAATGTATTATTTCCAAAAGAGCTTGAAAAATCTAGGAATAGAAGATGAATTAAAACGCCAAGGAATAAAAGAAGGAGATTATGTTAAAATTCTTAACTGGACTTTTGAGTGGTATGCATAAAATTAGGAGGAAAAAATGCAAACTATATTAAATATATTGCAAGATACGGCAATAGATACGATAAAACTAATACCATTTTTATTTATAACGTATTTAATAATGGAATATATAGAACATAAAACAAGCAATAAATTACGAGAAACTATAAAAAAATCCGGAAAATTTGGACCATTGTTAGGGGCAGTGGTTGGAATTTTCCCTCAATGTGGTTTTTCTGTATCTGCAACTAATTTATATGCAGGCAAAGTGATTACAATTGGAACATTAATTGCAGTATATTTAACTACATCAGATGAAATGTTACCGATTTTACTTACAGAATCTGTTCCAATAAGTACAATATTAACAATTTTGTGTATAAAATTATTGATAGGTATAATCGCTGGATTTTTAGTAGATATTGTTTTTAATATAATAAAAAAAGACAAAGATGAAGAACAACAAATTGAAGAATTGTGCGAGCATGAACATTGTCATTGTGATGAAGGGATTGTTCCATCTGCCTTAAAACATACTATAAATATAACAATATTTATATTCATAATTACACTAATTCTTAATAGTATAATTACATGTATAGGAGAAGAAACAATTGCACATTTTATAAGTAAAAACGTAATATTGGGGCCTGTTATAGCTGGTTTAATTGGATTGATTCCAAATTGTGCATCATCTGTAATAATAACAGAATTATTTATCGAAAAAGTAATTTCAATGCCGATATTAATATCAGGGGTTGCAGTAAATGCTGGAGTTGGATTGTTAGTCTTGTTTAAGACAAATAAAAATATAAAAGAAAATATGAGTATAGTTGGTCTATTATATTTAATAGGAGTATTAGCTGGTATAATATTAGAACTATTCTTATAAATTTAACGAAAAAACTTGTTTTTTTGGAGAATTTGTAAGATAATATACTAGAAAGGAATAAAAGTGGAATGAAGATAATAGATAAATTTTTGAAAAAAATACATGCAAGTAGAAATACATTTGCAACATATGTATTAACTTTAATATCAATATATATTATTGTAGATAGGCTTGTAGAAATGCTATTTATGATATTTACAGGAGTATCTGTATCATATTGGGGACCATTTCAATATACATTGGCATTGGCATGCCCAGTATTGGCATATTTATTTGCACCCCCATCTGAATTTGCAACAAGCAAAAGCATGAAAGTAACGTTATTTCTTACATATGCGGTTGCATTATATATAATAGCATTATCAATGTTTGTTCAGTGGACCAATAGAGGAGTTTGGCTATTTCTAATAGCATTACCGGGTTATACTGATTTGGTAACAAATTATTCAGAACTTATTAGACCAGCACTTACAGCATTAGCATTATATTTACCATTAACAACATTTTATGGAGTTTTTAAATGGATACGTTTAGGTATATTAGATAGCAAAGACCAAACAAGGTCTATTTGGGACTATAAAGGAATAAGTTTAGCGGATACTAAATCTGGGCATGGACCATTTACCTGTGATATGCTTTTATGCAATGATTTTGAAACAGGTAAGAAGATGATGTTTTATGAAAAAAGCAGATACCTATCATTATTGGCATGTGGTGGTTCTGGCTCCGGAAAAACATCATTAATACTAGAGCCTATGATGGCTAAAGATATAGAAAAAAAGGCATTTTATATTGCAAATGCTAAAGAAATGGGATATACAGCTTTAAAAACAGGAATTGCAATATTAAATAGACCATATGACAATGAATATTTAAATGAGAATTTTAATTTAAATATGATAGCTCCAGTTACTGGAAAAGAAGCAGTATACAAAGCATATATGAAAAAAATGATTTTATCTGCATTTGATGATGAAATTATATATAGAAATCTTGGACTAACACTAGTTTCACCTGACTTTGAGTCTGTTTCAAGAATAATGAAGGTATGCAAAAATTATCATATAAAGTGTAATATTATAGACCCTTCAAATCCAAATTCTAAAGGTTTAAACCCATTTGTATATGATGACCCAACTAAAATTGCAGTAACTATATCATCAGTATTAAAAGGTATGTTTTCAAGTTCAAGTTTAGAAAAAGAAGAAATGTATAGAGAAGAATTTATTATTCAAGCTTTAGAAAATATATCAATAATGCTAAAAGAAATGTATCCAAGAATTAATGATGGAAAAATACCTAATTTGGAAGATTTATTAAAAATGCTTACTAATTTTGACTTAGTTCAAAAAATGGCTGAAATAATGAATGCTGATGAAGAACTTTCTAAAAAATATAGTGCTCAAATTAGATATTTTAAAAAGAACTTTTATGCAAATAGTCCTGCAAGAGCAGAAACGGAAAAAGATATTTATATTGCTGTGGCTCAGTTAGATAATATTCTAAGATTACCAGGAGTAAAAAATATATTGTGTAATAGAAATGACAATATAGATTTTGACAAAGCATTAGAAAATGGAGAAATTACATTAGTTTGTACTCGTAGAGGAGACTTAGGTAGAACTACACATAGAGCATTTGGATTATTCTTTATATTATCAATGCAGAATGCAGTTCTAAGAAGAGCAGGAAATGAAAATAGTAGAATTCCACATTTCTTATATATTGATGAGTTTCCAGATTTTATATGCAAAGATACTGAAGCAATATTTACATTATATCGTAAATATAAAGTAGCTGCTGCAATTACAGCACAAAACTTATCTCAATTAGAAGGAAATGTTCCAGATATGAAATATAAAGAAACTATTCTTTCAAATTGTGCTAATAAAATATTTGTCGGCAATGGAACACCAGAAGACTTAGAATGGTGGGAAAAAGAATTAGCATTGAAGAGAGATTGGAAATATAAGAATAATATGGATATGAATAAATTAGAGTATGATTCAAAATATTCAGATGTTAAATATGATTGGACAAATTACTTTAAGATGAATAAATTAGCTACCATGGCTTTTAAAACAGCGGCAGTGAAATTGAAAGAAGAAAATGGTAAGATTAATGTAGGCGAAGGAAGATTTGATTTTATAGCTTCTAAATATAAAGAAGAACAGTCTATAAAAATATATAATTTCTCTAGATTTACTCCAGGTGTAGCAAACGAAGGAGATTCTGATGAAGTTACAAAGCCCAAATTTGACCCTAAACATATAGATTTTACGGATGAAAGAGATGAATTTAATCCAGTTCAAATTAATAATACAGATGCTGATTTTGAATTTGATAATGAAGATGCAATTGTAGTTAATTTTAAGAAAAAGAAAAAATAGAGAAAATCACTTGACCGATAGGGAAAATTATGATATAAATATAGAGTAATTTTATTGGCCCCTTGGTCAAGCGGTTAAGACGCCACCCTCTCAAGGTGGAATCATGGGTTCGATTCCCGTAGGGGTCACCAATATATTATATAACCTTAAAAGGGAGTAGTTTTAAATTGTTAATCAACAGTCGCGATTTTCCTAAGGAATTAGGGTAGAAAATCTGGTTAGCAAGCTTTAAATAAAAGTAAACGAGACTTTTAAAGAAAAGATGTAAAAGTTTTTTCTTTAGAAGTCTTGTTTTTTATATAATTTCTATAAAATGGTTATAATATATAAAATAGCTAAAGAAAGGAAAGATATTAATGGAAAAAAATTGGTTTAACAAAGAAGTAAAAGATGTTGAAACAGAATTAAAAACAGACTTAGAAAATGGTTTAAACAGTAAACAAGTAGAAGAAAACAAATCTAAATATGGTGAAAATGAATTACAAGAAAAGAAAAAAGAACCATTAATTAAAAAGTTTATAGCTCAATTTAAGGATTTTTCAATAATAGTATTAATAATAGCTGCCATTGTATCTGGAGTAGTAGGAGTTGCACAAGGAGAAGGATTTACAGATACAATAATAATACTAATAGTAGTGCTATTGAATGCAGTTATTGGAGTTGCACAAGAAAGCAAAGCAGAAAAATCATTAGAAGCATTAAGAAAATTAAGTGAACATGCGGCAAAAGTTGTTAGAGATGGAAAAGAACAGGTTATTCCTGCAAGAGAACTAGTGCCAGGAGATCTTGTAATAATAGAAACTGGTGATTATGTATCAGCAGATTTAAGAATAATAGAGGCAGTAAATTTAAAATCTCAAGAAAGTTCATTAACAGGAGAATCGGTACCAGTTGAAAAGTCAACAGAAGCTATAAAAGGAGAAGAAATAGGAATTGGAGATAGAGTAAATATGCTATTTTCTTCAAGCTTAATTACTTATGGTAGAGGAAAAGCAATTGTAGTAGAAACAGGAATGAATACAGAAGTTGGTAAAATTGCTGGAATGTTAAATAATACCGAAAAACAAGAAACGCCACTTCAAAGAAGACTAAATAGTTTAGGAAAAACATTAGGAATTGCAGCACTTGCAATATGTGCATTTATTTTCGTATTAGGATTATTGCAAGGAAAAGATGTAATAAGTATGTTTATGACAGCAGTTTCTTTAGCTGTAGCAGTAATCCCAGAAGGATTAGTAGCAGTATCAACAATTGTATTAGCAATAGGCGTTCAAAAAATGGTAAAGAAAAATGCAATTGTTAAAAAATTACCTGCAGTAGAGACACTAGGTAGCAGTACTGTAATCTGTTCTGATAAAACAGGAACATTAACACAAAACAAAATGACTGTAGAAAAAGTATTTTGTAATGATGTAACAGCTGATGTAAATAAAGTAGAAACTACAGAAGATTTTAATAAATTAGTATATAACTGTATGTTATGTAATGATTCAAGAATGTTAGAAACTGGAGAACTTGCAGGAGATCCAACAGAAACAGCATTAATAGATATGGCATTTAACTTAGAATATCAAGAGGCAATTGTTAGAGAAAATCCAAGGGTTGAAGAAGTTCCATTTGATTCTAATAGAAAATTGATGACAACAGTTAATGAAAACAATGGAAGATATAGAGTATATACAAAAGGTGGAGTTGATGAACTTTTAGCTAGATGTAATTCATATCTATTTAAAGGTGAAATAAGAACTAACTTAGAAGATTATTCAAGATGGATAAGAGAAAATAACGAAAATATGGCAAAAGATGCATTAAGAGTATTAGCATTTGCATATAAAGATATTGACCATATGCCATCAAAAGAAGAAATGGAAACAATTGAAAGTGAATTAACATTCATTGGGATGGTAGGAATGATAGATCCGCCAAGAGAAGAAGCTAAAAAAGCAGTTGAAAAATGTAAACATGCTGGAATAAAAACTGTAATGATTACTGGTGACCATAAAATTACAGCAGTTGCAATTGCAAAAAAATTAGGAATATTAGAAAATGAAGATGAAGCATTAACTGGATTAGAATTAGATAAAATATCTGATGAAGAATTAACTAAAAACATAAGAAAATATTCAGTATATGCAAGAGTATCACCAGAACATAAAGTTCGTATAGTAAAAGCATGGCAAGCTAATGGAGAAATAGTTGCTATGACAGGTGATGGAGTAAATGATAGTCCGGCATTAAAAACAGCAGATATCGGATGTGCTATGGGAAAAGTTGGAACAGAAGTTGCTAAAGAAGCTGCAGATGTTATATTAACAGATGATAATTTTGCAACAATAGTATCTGCAGTAGAAGAAGGAAGACGTATTTATGACAATATATTAAAAGTAATACAATTCTTGATTTCTTGTAATGTTGGAGAAGTTATTGTATTATTACTAGCAACATTATTTGCACCATTAATGGCTAAAACATTTGGAATATCTGATGTAACAATGATTCAATTATTACTTCCTATTCATATATTATGGATAAATCTTGTAACCGATACATTTCCTGCATTAGCATTAGCATTTGATCCTGCTAATAGAGATGTGATGGATAGAAAGCCGATAAAAAAAGATGAAGGAATATTTACAAAAGGTAGAACATTTAGAATTATCTATCAAGGTGCAATGATTGGAATTTTAACACTATCTGCATTTATAATTGGTTTAGCAACACCAGACAGAAAATTACCAACTATGGTAAAATACGAGGGTGAGACTATAGCTGTTGAAGAAATAGATAATTTGGAAGAAATTCTAGCAAATGGTGGAGAATATGTATCAAAAGAAGAAACTAAAATAGAAATTGGCCAAACGATGGCATTTATGGTATTGGCATTTTCAGAATTAGTTCATGTATTTAATATACGTGATAATAAAAATTCAATATTTAAAACTGGAATACTTGGAAATTCAATATTGATTTGGGCAGTATTGGCTTCTGCATTTTTAATGGTAATGATATTAGCAGTACCTGCATTAAGGCATATATTTAGTATTCCAATATTACCAATGAATAATATGATTGAGACAATTGCTTTGATTATTGCTCCAGTTGTGATTGTTGAATTAATGAAATTATTTAAAATTAATACTGTTAAAGGAGAATAAAAATGAAATTTTTAGTTGTATCAGATATACATGGCTCATATTATTATGCAAAGAAATTTAAAGAAATATATGAAAAAGAAAAACCAGACCAAATTATTCTTTTAGGAGATTTATATTATCATGGACCAAGAAACTCATTGACAGAGGAATATTCTCCAATGAAGGTAGCTGGAATTTTGAATGATTATAAAGATAAGATTTTATGTATAAGAGGAAATTGCGATGCAGAAGTTGATGAAATGATTTCAGATTTTAAGTTCCATGATAAGATTGAATTAACAATAGGTGGAGCAAGATTTTTCTTTACACATGGTCATATATATAATATGGATAATGTCCCTGAAAACATAGATGTACTTGTTTATGGACATCTTCATACAGGTTTTATCGAAAAGGAAAATGGAGTTATTTTTGTAAATAGTGGTTCAATTTCTTTACCTAAAAATAATACTGCTCATAGCTATTTAACTATAGATGAGCATAAGATTATTTTGAAAGATGTTGATGGAAATATAATAGAAGAGATTAATTATAATAAATAATTTTAAAAGCACACTTTTAATGTAAGTGTGCTTTTTGAAATAATTACTCATCAAGGCATTTATCAGTCTTATCACAGATTTGAGGGGGTTCTTTAAAACTTAAATACCAACTCATACCATTATTATTTTGGTCTATATAATTTAAACGTTCTTGTAATTGAGGATATGTTCTTGGAGAGGACATAATAACGGGCTGACCAGGCATCCAATTAGCAGGGGTAGAACCTTTGGCACAATCTGCCATTTGTAAAGCTTGAATAATTCTCAATATTTCAGGTATAAATCGTCCTATATTTAGAGGATATACAAGAATAGTTCTAATAATACCTTTATCATCAATAATAAAGACATTTCTAACTGTTTCAGTAGAACTAATATCATTAGATATCATTCCATATTTTCTAGCAATAGAACCATTTCTATCTGCAACTATTGGGAAAGGGAGAACAATACCTGTCATGCAGTAAATATCATGCATCCAAGCTAAATGTGATGCATTGCTGTCAATGCTTAGTCCTAATAGACAAGTATTTAACTTTTCAAAATATGGGCATGCATTTGCAAATGCAATCATTTCAGTAGTACACACGGGGGTAAAGTCTCCAGGGTGAGAGAAAAATACTAACCACTTTCCTTTATAGTCATTTAAGTTAATAGGTCCATATGTAGTTTCTGATGTGAAGTCAGGTGCGTGTTGGCCGATTTTTACAGTTCCATTCATCATTAATTCATAATCCATATAAAAACTCCTTTCATTTTATATAATATTATTTAGATTTGAAAATGTTAAAAAATAAATGGTAACATAATCTTTTTAAAAAACTATGAAAAACTTGTAAATTGAGGAAAAATATTGTATAATGGAGTAGAAATAAAAGTGATGGAGGATTTTTATGAGTAGAATGAAAACATTTGCCAAATATGTTATTTGGATAATATTATTTTGGATTTTATCAGATATTTTAATATATTATGGAGTTAACTCTACATATAAAGAATTGAAAAAAAAGAATGAAATTCCAAGTCAAATTGTAGTAAAGAATGCAGAAGCGACAAAAGTAAATGGAAGAATAAAAGGAACAGTTGCTAATAGTGCTGAAAATGATTTGAGCGGAAAATTTTTGAAAATAGATTTATATGCAGATAGTGGAAATGTAGTAGCAACAGAATATGTAGAAATTGGAAACTTAAGAGAAAATGAAGTTAAAAGCTTTGAAACATATTTTAAGATGCAAGACATAAAAGCGTATGATATTTCTATTGTTGATGAGAAAAATGAGGAAACTACAACAGATGTATTTATGACAGAAGATATGAAAAAAGCTGGAGTATTAGCATTATTAACGTATATGATATTTTTCTAAAAATTACCGCAGTAAACATAAAATAAAAACAATCTTGAAACTGTTGACAAAAAATGGAAAATGTGCTATTATATAATATATGTAACTATTAAAACAAACAACAAGACGCTGTAGCGTAAGGAGGAAAAAATATGTGTATTAGGATGAAGGAATACCCAGGATTATATTTAAAGGCAAGGGAAGTTGTTCGGACAACAGGCATAAATTCTGAAATGCCAGGCTACGAAATGCTTGTAAAAGCAATCGTAATATACAAGGTGCAGGGAACTAAAGAACTGTATCAAAATGTTGCAGATGCTAGCTCTGTAGTTCCTTGCCGGACACCTTTAACAGCTGGTGAAGAAGAGCGCCATCCGGTGAAACAGCAAATCCTTGAATCTATGCGTAGCATAGGCATAGAAGAAGAGGTAAAGAGTTTTGTAAAAGAGCTCGCTTCTAAAATCTAACACATATCCCTTAAGTGAGTATACTCACTTAGGGGATTTTTCCGTTTTATAAATAAATCCCAGAAAATTATCACACTTTTAAAATTAGTGCATATTATTAAACAAGAGGTGATAAAAGTGGCATATTCAGAAAGGGAATTATTAGCAAGAATTGCACAATGTGAAGCCGGGGGAGAAGGAGACAATGGAATGAAAGCAGCATTAACAGTAATTATGAATAGAGTAAAAACACTAGAGGGAGAATATTCAAGAGTATCTCAAGGTGGAAACATTAGGAATATTATCTTTCAACCTGGTCAATTTGATTGTGTAAGAGAAACAATAAATGGAACATACAATCCTCAAACGATTTATAACATGAATCCAACAGATATTCATTATCAAGTAGCTGATTGGGCACTAGCAGGGAATATTCTTAATGAAATTGGTGAATGCTTGTGGTATTTAAATCCATTTAGACCTACTTGTGCTTCTACTTTTCCAAGTAACGGCTCAGGAACCTTGCATACAAGGTTAGGAAATCATTGCTTTTATAGACCTACTTCTAAATATGCACAAACCTAAAAACGGAAAGGAAGGTGTGTTTTATAATGGCAAATATGGAAGAAAGCCAAGACAAAAGAGAACTT
>ENA-OUQF01001862-OUQF01001862.1-human-gut-metagenome-genome-assembly--contig:-NODE-1862-length-11740-cov-3.257424_pt1 | contig 11740 bp, 10 predicted proteins | sample MGYA00237947_ERZ548826 | MGnify/ENA primary metagenome ERZ548826 (study PRJEB26490, sample SAMN05194701) | human gut metagenome | biome: terrestrial biome; feature: human-associated habitat; material... | reverse complement strand
CTTTATGGATTATTTTAACCTAGACAGCGACAGCAGCATAGAGGCGGCTACAGTAAACGGCTGGCTGGCTGAAATAAGCGGAGCAATTCCGCAGGTTGGCTACACACTTGAATATAAAAATTTAGTTATTACCGTTACAAAGGCAGACGATGTAATGGCACACGAAATCTTCGTTGAAATTAAATAAACTAAGCTTTAAGCTAACCTATATACATAAAAAACTGTTTGTACTTCGATACAATTACTTAGATTTTTTCCAAGAAAATATTGAACAGCAAAAGCCAAGGCATCTTTGTAAGGTTGCCTTGGCTTTATATTTTTGTGTTTTCACCTTACAACTTTTCAGCTGTAGGGTGAAAGCAATTTTAATTTTTATTGTTTACGGCATCTCTAAAGGCCATTGCGGCCGCCTCCGGACTTTCGGAAATGACCATAAAAACATAGCCGTTACAGGTGTCGGTAACATAATTTCTTATAAGCTCGCTTTCCTTTGGGCTTTGGCTGTAGCCCTTGAGCTTTAAGGCAATGTGCTTTGATATTGCCTCCAGTATCGCTTTATTGTCATCAGGGTTTTTCAGCTTAAAGCAGGCAAGCTCAACTGCCGATGAGCTTGAATCGGCTATATAAATAGATGTTTGGGTGACACTGTCCTCCGGAACATCAATATGACCGGAAATGTCGCCGCTGTCAAGCTCGCTTATGTCCTCGTAACCTATCTCTTCAATAACTTCCTTATTTACCTGTGCAGCCGATATTTCAGGTGTAATACTTGAAGAAACGCTGCTTTTATTACTTTGCCCCAGCTCTGTCAGTACATATACACAGCCGACTATAGTTGCAATGGCAATAAGCATAATAATAATGAAAGTAAGAAGTTTTTTGGTAGCACTAGACATAACACACCTCTTTTCTTATTTTCTTCTTCATACAATTCTCGTTATAATTTAAATACAAAGGGAGTAAATGTCAGTCTATAGCTTTGCTGTTAATTTCTTCCAAGGCCTTTTCAATAAACTGCTCAACAGTAAATGCACCCAGGTCGCCGTGCTTTCTTGAACGGACGGAAATCGTATTGTTTTCAATATCCTTATCGCCCATTAAAATCATATACGGAACCTTTTCAAGCTGAGCCTCTCTGATTTTATATCCTATTTTCTCACTTCTTGTATCAATTTCGCATCGCATGCCTACAGCGTCAAGCTTTGCCTTTACTTCCTTCAGTGCGTCAATATGTCTGTCTGCAATAGGAAGCAGCTTAACCTGAACAGGAGCAAGCCACATTGGGAATGCACCTGCATATTTTTCAATAAGCAAGGCAAGTGTTCTTTCGTAACAGCCTATTGATGTTCTGTGAATGATATACGGATTTTTCTTAACGCCATCCTTATCAACATATTCCATACCAAACTTTTCTGAAAGCATTTGGTCAATCTGGATTGTAATAAGAGTATCCTCTTTGCCATATACATTCTTAATCTGAATGTCCAGCTTAGGGCCATAGAATGCAGCCTCGCCTACGCCGACAGCATACGGAATTTCAAGATGGTCAAGAATCTTCTGCATTTTGCTTTGAGCCTCGTCCCACTGCTCAGGCGTGCCTATATACTTTTCACGGTCATTAGGATCCCACTGTGAGAATCTGTATGATACATCCTCATACAAGCCTAATGTCTTCAGCATAAATATTGCAAGCTCCAGACAGCCTCTGAATTCGTCCTCAAGCTGCTCCGGGGTACACATTAAATGTCCCTCTGAAATTGTAAACTGGCGTACACGAATCAGTCCGTGCATTTCGCCGCTGGCTTCATTTCTGAACAATGTAGATGTTTCGTTATAACGCAAAGGCAAATCTCTGTATGAACGGCCTCTGTTTAAATATGCCTGATATTGGAACGGGCATGTCATAGGGCGAAGTGCAAATACCTCTTTATCGTTTTCAGGATCTCCCAATATAAACATACCGTCCTGATAGTGGTCCCAGTGACCTGAAATTTTATAAAGGTCGCTTTTGGCCATAAACGGTGTTTTCGTAAGCAGCCAGCCACGCTTCTGCTCTTCATCCTCAACAAATCTCTGCAAAAGCTGAATAATTCTTGCACCCTTAGGCAGAAGAATAGGTAAGCCCTGACCTATTACATCAGATGTTGTAAACAGCTCAAGCTCTCTGCCAAGCTTGTTGTGGTCACGGGCAACAGCCTCTTCTCTTTGCTTTAAATATTCCTCAAGCATAGAAGCCTTTGGAAATGCTATGCCATATACACGGCACAGCTGCTGGTTGTTGCTGTCGCCGCGCCAATATGCGCCTGTGCAGTTTAGCAGCTTAACAGCCTTAACTGTACTTACGCTCATTAGATGAGGGCCGGCACACAGGTCTGTAAAGTCGCCCTGCTTATAAAAGCTGATTGCCTCTCCCTTGTCGGCATGCTCCTTAGCAAGCTCTACCTTATAAGGCTCGTCCATATCCTCAAGCATTTTTACAGCCTCGTCAGGAGCAAGTTCAAATTTTTCTACAGCTATGCCGCTTTTTACTATAGACTTTATTTCCTTCTCTATGTTCTGCAAATCCTCGGCCGAAAATGGATTTTCAACCTCAAAGTCATAGTAAAATCCGTTGTCTATTGCAGGTCCAATGGCAATTTTTGCCTGTGGATACAGTCTTTTGACAGCCTGAGCCAAAATGTGCGACGCAGTATGCCAAAAGGCCTTTTTACCCTCCGGATTATCAAAGGACAGTATTTCAACAGTATATTTTTGGTCGTTATCCAAAACTGTTCTTAAATCCTTTATTTCGCCGTTCACCCTGCATACACAGGCATTTTTGTAAATGCCGCCGCCTAATGACTTGGCAACATCCGCTACGGTAGTGCCATTTTCAAACTCCTTTACAATACCGTTTTTCAGTTCAACGCTTACCATTAATAATCAATCCTTTCTGATAAATTAAATAAGCCCCGTCCCGCAAATGGGACGAGGCTATAACTCGTGGTTCCACCCAAATTCAGTACGGCACAGGCCATACCCTTTAGATACATATAACGGTGTTCACCGGCACGCCTTGAAAATGGCGCACAGCTCCAAGGTGGTAACTTACAGGCACTTATATGCTCATTGCAGAATACAGAGCACTCTCTGAAAAAGCGTTTAAGTAAATCTTATCCTTATCACAGCTTTTGTCTTTATATTTGAGTTTATGATAGCACCATTATTCTGTTTCGTCAAGTTACATTTCTTTAATAATTTATAAGTTTTCACCTTTTATAAAGCTGCAACCTGCTGCACAAAAATTAAGTTCCTCGGGCTATTGCATATTTTAATATAAATAACTATAGACTGAACTCAAGGTTATTATTATATTTATAACTGCTTTTATACAGATTTTTTTAATAAATTAATAAAATAAATTACTGAAACTATTTACAACAACAGTTAATGATGATATAATGTTTAAAGTGAAATGTCAACAAATGTGCAGTGTTTTTTTAGGCACATACAGACTTTTTTATTATATAGGAGGTAACTGATGATGAAAAGGTTATTTTTTGCTTTAACTGCAGCAGTAGTTTTGACCTGCAGTGCATTTTCTGCAGCAGCAGTTGACAGCCCAAGCGCTACTGTTCCAACCGGAAATATTAGCCCTGCTAATGCTTCTACCCCATCCGGCTCTTCCGGCTCTTCCGGCTCTTCCGGCTCTGCAAGTCCGGCAACGACCTCACCTAAAACAGGTTTAGACGGTTCGGCGGCAATTCTGGTCGCTTTGGGTGTTTTGACAGTTGGCGGCGTTGCTGTAACAGCTAAGAAAAAGCTAAGCAAATAATTTTATTGAAAACACATAACCACGCTTAGTGCGTGGTTTTTGTTTATTATACTCACTTTTATGCTAACTGCAAACAAAGGATGTTTACTATGAAAAAAAATAAAACAATTTTCAGGGTTATTTTAACCATAGCTATAGTACTTTTAGTATGCGGTTTAGGTTATATATGCTGGTATCTGTTTAATATCTATACAAGCGGTCACGAATATGAAAATCTGCAGCAGCCTACCAACAACCCTACCGAAAAAGCCACCGAAAGCACAGCGGCTACCGGTGACACACCTGACGCCCCGCCGGACAATGTTGCGCCAAAGGAGGTTCACGACACTGTAAACGGCAGTATTAACTTTACAAAGCTGTGGGAAATTAACACAGACCTGTATGCGTGGATTAAAATACCAAACACTGCCATAGACTACCCTGTTGCACAATATCCGGGTGATGACGACTCTTACTACCTAAACCACAATATGTACAAAGAAAGCGCCTTTGCCGGATGTATATACACCGAAAAGCTGAATAAAAAGGATTTCTCGGACCCTAACACAGTATTGTACGGTCACAATATGCAAAACGGAACTATGTTTAGGGCATTGCACAGCTTTAGGGATAAGGATTTCTTTGATGCAAATAAATACATATATATTTACTTGCCTGACAGAACCCTTACATATGAAATTTTCTCGGCCTATGAATATGATGACAGGCATTTGCTGTATTCATTTGATTTTTCGGATAAAAAAGTATTCCGGGAATATTTAGATTACGCACAAAATCCAACATCGTCTATGATGTACAACACACGCAGTCTGAATGTTACAGCAGATGACAAAATTATCACCCTAAGCACCTGCCTGGGTGACATAGAAACCTCAAGATACCTTGTACAGGGAGTGTTAATTAAAGATGAGCCAAGCCAATCAGCAACCGAATCAGGAACCAACCACGCAGAATAACGAAAGCTCTGTCGGCAGCCATACTCACCGCAGCAAAACAAAGCGTGAAAAGGTTGAATTTTCAATTAACAAAGACGATGACAATATTCCGGTTGCAAAATACGCCAAGCCGCTAAATAAAAACAAAAAAGTAAAAAAGAAAAAAGGCAAGGCTTTTAAGTTTTTTGTTACCTTGGGAATTGTTGTAGCCTCACTTTTGTTAATAGCTATAATCACTCTGGTTGTTCTGCTGTTTATGGGAAAAAGCAGTATGCTGGGTGATAATGAAAATGCCTCTAAGAACATTGCCGTGCCTTCAAGTGTGCAAAAGGCAGATGATGACTACATAATATATGGCGGTCACAAATACAAATACAATAAAAATGTTACCACAATACTCTTTGCCGGCATTGACAAGGAAACAAGCGAGCATAGAGAGGGCGTTGTGGGCACAGGCGGTCAGGCTGACAGCATATTTGTTTTGTCACTTAACACAGATACGGGAAAATACACTATGTATAATGTTTCCCGTGACAGTATGGTTGATGTAAACATTTGTGACACAGCCGGCAATTTTAAAGGTACAGAAAGAATGCAGATATGTCTGGCACACTCATACGGTGACGGCGGCGACACCAGCAACGATAACCTAAAGCGTTCTGTTTCACGACTTTTCTTTGGCATTCCGGTGAATGCATATATGTCGGTAGACCTTGATGTTATTCCTATACTGAATGACGCCGTAGGCGGTGTGAATGTAAATGTTATAGAAGACCTTAGCAGCTATGACCCGGCTTTGCAAAAGGGTGCCAATGTTACCTTAAAAGGTGAGCAAGCGGAAATATATGTAAGAAGCAGAGATGTTAGCGGCGGCGTTGAACAAAACGAGCTGCGAATGGAAAGACAAAAGAGTTATATTGATTCCTTTATCAACCAAACTATTCAGCTTACTAAAAATGATCCAACTACTCCTATAAGCCTTTACAACAGCATAAGCGACTACTGTAAGACCGATATTGATGCGGCTAAAATTACATACCTGTCAAGCCTGTTTGTAACAAACGGTTTTTCCTCTGACGAAAACATAGTTAAAGTACCCGGTCAAGCCGTTATGGGCGAAAAATATGCCGAATACAATGTAGACAATGACAAGTTTTTTGAAGAAATACTAAATACATATTATACAAGAGTAGATTAATCGGTTAATTTAACCCCTCGGCATTATGCGAGTTCGTATATGCCGAGGGGTTTTCTATATTGACATAAGCACTGTAGGCTTCTAAATTACTGTAGACTTTTAAAAGGTAGGTGTCATTTTATATGACCGGTCTTATCCCCTGTAATAAATCCACTTACACTTTTTACCAAATTCTCAGCTGTAATTACCTATTACCAAAATAAAAATTTTAGATAAAAATTATATAAAGCAAAAACCGACCGGGCGTTTGTACTGCATTTCTCTTGTGCAGCACAAGCCCAGTCGGTTTTTATTCTATGCTATATTACCTCTTGTAATATATTATATGCTTTTTATTAGTACATACCGCCCATATCAGGAGCAGCAGGAGCAGCTGCAGCAGGCTCTTTAATATCTGTTACCAATGACTCTGTTGTCAAAACCATTGAGGCTACAGACGCTGCATTTTGAAGTGCTGAACGAGTAACCTTTGTAGGGTCTATAATGCCGGCAGACAGCATATCTACATACTCTTCTGTAAGAGCGTTAAAGCCATAGCCAACCTTGTCAGCAGCCTTAATCTTCTCAACAATTACAGAACCCTCAAGGCCTGCATTAGCGGCAATTTGACGAATTGGCTCTTCAAGTGCCTTTAGAACAATTGTCATACCTGTCTTTTCGTCACCCTCTGCCTCTGCAATAGCAGCTTCAACAGCAGGAATAGCATTCAGCAGTGCAGTACCGCCGCCGGCTACAATACCTTCTTCAACAGCAGCCTTTGTAGCAGCCAAAGCGTCCTCGATTCTTAGCTTTTTCTCTTTCATTTCAATTTCTGTTGCGGCACCAACCTTAATAACAGCAACACCGCCTGAAAGCTTTGCCAAACGCTCCATAAGCTTTTCACGGTCAAAGTCAGATGTTGTTTGCTCGATTTGAGATTTAATGTGGTTTACTCTTGCCTTAATATCCTCAGAGTTACCAGCACCGTCAACAATAATTGTATTTTCCTTGTCAACCTTAACCTGTCTTGCACGGCCAAGCTGGTCAAGAGTTGTATCCTTTAGCTCCAAGCCAAGGTCAGAAGAAATAACCTGTCCGCCTGTAAGAATAGCAATATCCTGAAGCATTTCTTTTCTTCTGTCACCAAAGCCAGGTGCCTTTACACCAACGCAGGTAAATGTGCCACGAAGCTTGTTAAGAACAAGTGTTGTAAGGGCCTCGCCCTCAATGTCCTCAGCAATAATCAGAAGCTTTTTGCCTGTCTTTACAATTTCTTCAAGCAATGGAAGAATTTCCTGAATGTTAGAAATCTTTTTATCTGTAATAAGAATTAGTGCATCATCAAGCTCAGCAACCATCTTTTCTGAATCTGTAGCCATATATGGTGCAATATAGCCACGGTCAAACATCATACCCTCTACGACCTCGGAGTATGTTTCAGCTGTTTTTGATTCCTCAACTGTAATTACACCGTCTGTAGTAACCTTTTCCATTGCCTCTGCTATCAGCTTACCTATCTTAGGGTCTGCTGAAGAAATACCGCCAATGCTTGCAATATCCTCAGAACCGCTAATCTGCTTTGAGTTATCCTCAATAGCCTTTACAGCTACATCTGTAGCCTTTTGGATACCCTTTTTAAGAATCATTGGGTTTGCACCTGACGCTACATTTTTCATACCCTCACGAATAAGAGCCTGTGTAAGAAGTGTAGCGGTTGTAGTACCGTCACCGGCAATATCATTGGTTTTAACAGAAACCTCTTTAACAAGCTGTGCACCCATATTTTCAAACGGATCCTCAAGCTCAATTTCCTTAGCGATAGTAACACCGTCGTTTGTAATTAGCGGTGCGCCGAACTTTTTATCCAAAACTACATTTCTGCCCTTAGGGCCCAGTGTAATTTTTACTGTATCTGCCAACTGATTAATACCATTCATTAATGCCTTTCTGGCATCCTCTCCATAAGCAATTTGCTTAGCCATAATTCATTTCCTCCTAAATATATTATAATAAAATTATTCTACTACAGCTAAAATATCTGACTGACGAACGATTGTGTATTCTTCACCGTCAAGCTTTACATTTGTGCCTGAATACTGGTTTGTAATAACCTTGTCGCCAACATTCACATACATAGTAACCTCTTTACCATCTACTACTCCGCCCGGGCCTACAGCTACTACATTAGCAAACTGTGGCTTTTCCTGAGCAGATGTTGCAAGAACAATACCGCTTTTTGTTGTTTCTTCAGCCTTTTGTGCCTTTAGAACTACTCTGTCTAACAATGGTTTAATTGTCATAATATTATTCCTCCTATGGATTATCTTATATCTTTAGCACTCCTTATCCTCGAGTGCTAAAGATATAATAAACCTTTTTATGGTAAAAATCAAGTGGTAAGACTATGTTTAATAAATTATTCACAAATTACCTATTATTCGGTATATATAAGCAAGCAATCGCCTCACAAATCCGTTTAAGCGACATTAAGCATTACCATAGATATATTTATAAAGCTGCATAACCTTATCTTTTAAATTATCATCAAGCAATGACAGCCCCTTAGTTCTGATATTTTCCGGAATACCATAAAAGCCCTCTGCTATGCTGCCGGCTATAGCGGCTATAGTGTCGCTGTCACCGCCAAGGGAAACAGCCAGCCTTACAGCATTTTCAAAGCTGTCACCCTCCAAAAAAGCTGTAATTGCCTGTGGTACAGTTTCCTGACAGGATTCACTGCGGACATATGCCGGACGAATTTCATCACAGGTTCTGTTTAAATTATATTCAAATTCTGCTTCAATATATTTCTTTATTTCACTCTTGCTTCTGCCCTGTCTTGCTAAAAATATTGCCGCAGCTGTAGCCTCGGCCCCTTTTATACCCTGCGGGTGATTATGCGTAACCTTCGCCGTAAGTCTTGCAAAGCGCCTAACCTCCGCCATGCTGTGGTACAGCCAAGCCACAGCTGATACACGCATAGCCGAGCCGTTGCCAAAGCTGTTATAGGGCTGTGGAGTGTTGGAATAAAGCCACTGATTAAACCTATAACCGTAGCCTGCATTTGGGTATTCTCGCCCAAGCCTCCGCATTGACTGTATTACCTGCAGCTCTGTTTTTTCGTAATCGTTGCAGCCGTTTATTAAGCCCTCAGCCACAGCTACAGTCATAACCGTATCGTCTGTAAAATGTGAGTTACTACTAAAAAGGGGAAAATCTACGGTTTTTATATTATTTGCCTCAAGCTCATAAGGGCTGCCCACAATATCGCCAATAATAGCACCAAGCATAAAAGCACCTCCTTTTGTCTACCGTACAAGCGCAGTTCAGTATAGCATTGGTAATCTTATTTTCCTTGTGAATATAGCACTCTGTTGGGTACAGCATTATTGCGCTGTATATATTCGCAAGTCTGCCCTACTGCGCCGTTTAATATTATGCATTACTTAACTGCAACTATGCCTTAGCTTATTTAAGTATATATTCAAAAAGGTGGCTGTCAATAAAATCAACAGCCACCCTTTTAGATATGTTATAAGGATAATTCTTTAATTAAACACCCTGTGCGATCATAGCGTCTGCTACCTTCTCGAAGCCTGCAATGTTAGCACCTACTACATAGTTGCCGTCAAAACCGTACTTCTTAGCAGCTGAAGCAATGTTGTTGAAGATATTAACCATAATACCCTGAAGCTTCTGGTCAACCTCTTCAAATGTCCAAGACAGACGCATTGAGTTCTGGCTCATTTCAAGAGCAGAAGTAGCAACACCGCCTGCATTTGCAGCCTTACCAGGAGCAAACAGTACGCCTGCCTCCTGAAGAAGCTTTGTAGCCTCTAGAGTTGTAGGCATATTAGCACCCTCAGCAACAGCAATAACACCGTTAGCGATTAGTCTCTTAGCGTCGTCCTCAAGAAGCTCGTTCTGAGTAGCACATGGCAGAGCAACATCACACTTAACAGACCAGTCAAACTTACCCTCGTGGTACTCTGAGTTAGGACGGTAGTTCTTGTACTCTGTAAGTCTTTGTCTCTTAACTTCCTTAATTTCCTTAATTGCGTCAAGGTCAATACCCTCAGCATCGTAAATCCAACCTGTTGAGTCAGACAATGTAACAACCTTTGCACCAAGCTGTGTAGCCTTCTGTGTAGCGTAAATAGCAACATTACCTGCACCGGAGATACATACAGTCTTACCTGCAATGTCGTGACCGTTCTGCTTTAGCATTTCCTCTGTCAGGTATAGCAGACCATAGCCTGTAGCCTCTGTTCTGGCAAGAGAACCGCCGTAAGATAAGCCCTTACCTGTAAGAACGCCCTCGTAAACATTCTTAATTCTCTTATACTGACCAAACATATAGCCAATTTCACGAGCGCCTGTACCAATGTCACCTGCAGGAACATCTGTATCTGCACCAATGTGTCTGCATAGCTCTGTCATAAAGCTCTGGCAGAAAGCCATAACTTCTCTGTCACTCTTGCCCTTAGGGTCAAAGTCAGAGCCGCCCTTACCGCCGCCGATTGGCAGTCCTGTTAGTGAATTTTTGAAAATCTGCTCAAAGCCCAGGAACTTAATAACGCCCAGGTTTACAGATGGATGAAGTCTTAGACCGCCCTTGTAAGGTCCGATAGCGCTGTTAAACTGTACACGGAAGCCACGGTTTACCTGAGTTTTGCCGTTATCGTCTACCCAAGGTACTCTAAACATAATAACTCTTTCAGGCTCAGTAATTCTCTCAAGAATGCTGTTCTCCTGATACTTAGGATTTTGCTCAAATACAGGCTCCAAAGACTCCAGAACCTCTGTTGCTGCCTGAATAAACTCAGGCTCGTTTGAATTTTTTGCCTTTAGTATTTCTAGTTGTTCACTAACATATGACATTGAAATACTACCTCCTTAAACACATTATTAATTAAAATAAAAAAATTACATCCACAACAGGAACACTGCTGCAGATGTACTACATTACCAAATAACAGCCCCGTTGCTGAACGACTCAATTATAGCACAGTTATTTTCAATGTGCAACCTTATTTTTCTATTTTTTGCAATAAATTTATTAATAAATTGCAAATTTTTACAACATTTCATTTACCGATGTGCTGTAGTAATTAAAGAACTTTAATTTTCAGCACAATTTTGTGCTATGGTACAAAAAGAAAAGGAGCGTAAAAACGCTCCTAAAGTCTGTGTATTATTATTAAAATGTCACAAACAAACCGACATTACAGCTGACAGCCGCAGCCGTGGTCGTGGTCGCACTCCTTAATTTCTCCTACTATAAGAGTAGGGTCAACGCCACGCCTTTTGTAGTAGTCGCTTACTGCTGCTTTAATAGCCTGTTCTGCAAGAACCGAACAGTGAACTTTCACCGGCGGCAAACCGTCCAAAGCTTCCATAACTGCTTTGTTTGTAAGCTTTAGTGCGTCATTAACAGACTTGCCCTTTATAAGCTCGGTCGCCATGGAGCTGGTGGCGATGGCGCTGCCGCAGCCGAAGGTGTTGAACTTGCAGTCGGTTATCACGCCGTCCTCCACCTTGATATACATACGCATAATGTCGCCGCACTTGGCGTTGCCGACCTCGCCGATGCCGTCGGCGTCATCCATCTTGCCGACGTTGCGCGGGTTCTGAAAATGGTCCATGACCTTATCGCTGTAAAGTGCCATATTTATGATCCTCCAGTATCAGTGTAATGAATGTCAAATCAAAGTTTATATAAGATGCTTGCGCTCGCCTTTTTCAAGTTCATCCCACACGGGGGACATATTGCGCAGGTACTCGACGACTTTAGGGACGACCTCGATGATATGG
>ENA-OUQF01001860-OUQF01001860.1-human-gut-metagenome-genome-assembly--contig:-NODE-1860-length-11746-cov-13.563596_pt1 | contig 11746 bp, 15 predicted proteins | sample MGYA00237947_ERZ548826 | MGnify/ENA primary metagenome ERZ548826 (study PRJEB26490, sample SAMN05194701) | human gut metagenome | biome: terrestrial biome; feature: human-associated habitat... | reverse complement strand
GATATAATGGTGAATCTTGTAATGAATTTTTTGACAATGTAGTTAGTTCGTGAAAATTATTATTTAATGAAATTGGTAAATCGGAATTATCAATAAAAAGATTGGAGACCATTATGAAAAACAAAAAGTTGATAGGTATTATTCTGGCTGTATTGTTTTTATTATTGCTTTACTACACATCACCTCTGATAAATAACAACTTTGATGGTGCTTTGGGATATATGATGAAAAGCGTTCAAAGAATACTATTTTTCGCTGTCGAGCTTATTATATTTGTAAAATTGTTTAAGAAAGACAGTATGAGAAGTATTGTCAATATGAACTGCTTTAAGGATGCTGTTCCTGCTTGCTCTGCTATGTTTATTTATGTGGTGTTTGATGTCATTACATATGTGGTGATAGGGGCAAAGAGTTGGTTAAATACAACCATGCCTATAGTTGTGTCCTGCCTTATTTTTATGCAACTTGCGACAGGATTATGGGAAGAACTTACATTTAGAGCATTTGTTTGCGAAGGGTATTATCAAGGAGCAAATGCCACGTTTAAGAGAAGGCTTTTATATGCGGGCATAAGCATGGTGATATTTGGTATAGCACATGCTGTTGAATGTGATTCCTTGGAACAAGCTATATACAGATTTATTATGACAGGAGTATGGGGATTTGCATTTGCATCTGTGTATTTATATACACATAACATACTTGCAGCCGCCTTTATCCATTTCTTTACAGACATATTTTTAAACATACATATATTTATATCTGATTGGAATGATTCGCCACTTTTTATAATTCTTGATAATTATGTGCAGTGGGTGATGTTGGCTATTATTCTGATAGTGGCGATTGTATTTCTTTATAAGAAACCGGTTAGAAAGTAAAATACTTTAAAAACCAATCGACAACATTCAATTTGGGGAGGTACAAGAATGATAAATTTAGTGGCACTTCCGTGCCTCTGTGTAGATGTTTTTGATGGAACAGATGAATTGCGTGCAGGTGGTGAAGCCCTTAATTTTGCAGTTCATGCATCAAAATTTGAGGAGTTTAATGTTTCAATATTGGGTGCAGTAGGACAGGATTCCTACGCAAAATTTATTATGGATTCTATTTCTGATAAGAGAATAGATGTAAGCCATGTAAGAGTTGAAGAGGATAAAGTAACTGCAAATAATCGTACATATCTTACGGCTGATGGAGACAGATATTACAAAGATGATTCATGGACGGGTGATATTGTTGATAAAATGATATTGAATCAAGATGAATTGAACTTTATAAAAAAATCAGAGGTTGTATTTATACATTTCTGGTGTGGCAACATGTAATTAGTTTCTTGTACCAATACGATACAAGATGCAGAATATGGGGATTTCCCCATAGTCAAGAAACTAATCATGTGTTGCCATTTTTATGTGGCGGAAAGGAGTTATATGAAAAAAGAGCAAAGGTACACCGCTCTCTATGAGAGACTGAGCCACGATGATGAGCTTCAGGGCGAATCCAACAGTATTTCAAATCAGAAACAGCTTCTCATGGAGTATGCGGTATCGCATGAGCTTCCAAGTCCGAGGCATTTCGCAGATGATGGAATATCCGGCACACGCTTTGACCGTCCTGCATTTCTTGAAATGATGGAAGAGATCGAGGACGGCAATATCGGCATTGTCCTTGTGAAAGACATGAGCCGCCTGGGCAGGGATTATCTGAAAGTCGGTCAGATCGTGGAGATGTTCAGACAGAAGGATGTAAGACTTATCGCCGTTAATGACGGCACCGATGGAAAACCGCTTTAAGGTGGCACGAGAAAAGGCGGAGAAACACAATGCAGAGGTTATGAACCTTGTTATTGAGAGAAGAAAGGGAAAGGGGATCGTACTTTGAAACTTACCCGATATGAGCAGGAGACAATCATCAACTTCAATGCCGGAGATCAGACCGCCACCCTTTACACCCGAGATCCGGTCGTTATGAGACAACTTGATGCGTTAGTTACCGAGTATCCCGATATCTTTAAGTGCGTAGGCGAAACAGATATCGATAAGACTTATTCAATGCCTAAATCACGCATTAGTTACCGTAAGCCTAGAAGGATATCTGCGGCAAAGAGGCAACAGGCAAGGGATGCTATGAAAAAGATAAACGAATGTGGATGATTGTATTGCAAATGTTCCACACAAAATGGTATAATGATATTTCGTAGAGGATTGCAAATGAACAAGACTTTTTCAATGAGCATAAGAATGTTTATAACGAATCTTGGTCGGAACTAGTTAAGAGTGAGATTTTTCGTCAAAGAGATAAATCAAATAATAACAGTATCGGCTATTTCCATCAAAGGATGTTTCAATATATTTCCGGATGTCGTGTTCCTGACAATGGTAAAGAAGGCGGATGGGATGTTATTTATGAAAACTCAAACGGTATAATTCTGCCGGAGGGAGACATAGTACACACTATTTATGTTGAAATGAAAAATAAGCACAACACTATGAACAGTGCATCAGCCGGAAAGACATATATTAAAATGCAAGATCAGCTGTTGAGGAATGATGATTGTGCGTGTTATCTTGTAGAAGCTATCGCAAAGAAATCTCAGAATATAAAGTGGGAAACATCTGTTAATGGTAATAAGGTTTCGCACAAGCGCATAAGAAGGGTAAGTATTGATCAATTTTATGCACTTGTAACGGGTGAAGCAGATGCACTTTACCAGATATGTATGGTTCTGCCGGATGTCATTGCAGAGGTCATTAAAGATGACAGCTCAGTTTCAGTACCGAAGGATACAGTTCTTGAGGAACTTTCTAACATTGCTAAAAATATTGATGCTTCTTCAGAAGAATTATCAATGGCTATGGCAATGTATTTATTAGGGTTCTCTTCATATAGTGGTTTCGCAAAATCTGATGACGAAAACATGATAAACAGAATATATGAATATGCTAAAAGAATAGCTGAGAGCAAATAAATTTAGGAAGGTTATTATCTTCCAGTTAAATGTAGCAAGAGGTTTGATTTTTATAGTATAGAAAATCAACAGTTTATATTAGGGTTGAGACGGTTAGTTTGAATGAATAAAAATGCAGTTCGATATTTGATCCTTACTTTTGTAATAACATATCTGTTTTGGGGATTTGATATAGTTCTAAGCTGTTTGGGATTATATGAGCATCCGGCATACAATATAGGAATCATCTTTTACATAATAGCTGCCTGTGCTCCTGCAATTGCGGTTTTTATCCTTTGGCAGAAAGATCCCGACAAAAAAGGAATGCGATATTTCCTGAAAACTGTTTTTGGATTTAACCGGCCTGCTATAGAGTTATCATTGCTTGTTGCTTTTCTGATGATCCGTTTCGGAATACCCTTTTTATTTGGAGATGTAACGTTCATAGGTGACTGGTGGCAAGTGCTGGTGTTCATTCCGGTAATGTTGTTGTTTGGCGGATTTGAAGAGGTGGGATGGAGAGGTTACCTGCAGCCAATACTGGAAAAGAGATTCGGATTTGTAGTAGCTACAACGATCAACTGTGCCATTTGGATCGTTTGGCATATTCCCCTTTGCTTTATCAAAGGTACTTATCAGTACTCGGGAAGTTATCTGTGGTTTGCGATCTCTTTATTGGGTTCAGCATTTTCGGCGGCTGCACTTCATAAGGTGAAAGGAAGCATAGTACCGTGTATACTCTTTCATGCCATCGGCAATGCAGTTGTAAGTTACGGTCTATCGATCAGTAATGGTACTGGAGCTGTTGTTTCCTATATCTGTCAGGTTATCTTAGCTATAATAGTTGGCTGGCTAGTAATGAATGGTAATATCTTGAATAAAACGAACCAAGCCCCAATGGTATAATAACCTTGTCTGAGGGAGAGCGCCCTTAGTCAAGAAAATCGGAAGTTAATATGACATAGAAAAACTGAATATTGTTACCACAGACGGTGGCGAACGATCTTAAAAGATTATTCGTCCCCGTCTTTTTTTATCCATAAATCGCCGGAAACGGCACATTAAAGAAAGGAGATTATCAAAATGGAACAGCAACAGATTTCAGCAAAAAAACTGAAGGCAATGGAGAAGGTGAAGCGAGCCAATGCAGAGCTTGCCAAGGTAGTGCGTGAGGAGAAGGAGCAGCTTAGAAAAACTCAGGATCGTCACAAGTACATGATGGGCGGTTGCGTAGTGAAATACTTCCCCGAAGCTTATGACTTTAGCGAGCAGGAAATGAACCGGATCATAGCGTGCGCTTTTTCACTTAAAGATGTAAAGAACATGATCGCAACGGTTTTAAAAGAGCGACCGGTTCCTGAAGAAAACAACGATGAAGAGGAGGCAGAAAACGATGATTTTGATTCTGATGAAACCGAAGAAAATGATCCCGAAGAAAGTGACGATGACGAGAGCGGAGAAGCCTAAGGCCTTTCATCGAGATTTTCTCGGTGCGCACAGATATACCACCAAGGGTGGTACTGCGCGTCCTGCCGGAGGCGTCCTGCGGACAGCTGTTGTCTGCCACGGGCAGCCAAAAGGGGAAGCTACACTTCCCCTTCGGTGTGCGAGGCACACCTACCCTATTGTGTACTTTGCGTCTGATGAAGCTCTAAAGAGCAGAGCTTCACCATCCACAAAGTCTGCCCTGCCACCCTGTCACTATCGCTACCCGTTAAGGTGTAGGAAAGTGAGGTGTCGGCATGGCTGTTAAAAACATAAGTACCCGCATGAAAATATGCGGCAGGACGGCAAAGTGTACCGGAGGTCACTCTGCCGTTGAGCAGTCCGGTTATATCAGCAGAGAGATCATGTATTCCGAGTATGACGGCAAAACATATTATCCGAAGTATGCCGAGGACTTGGTGCATAATGAAGTATTGCTACCGGAGAATGCACCCGAGGAATATAAGGATCCGAAAAAAATATGGAACTCTGTCGAGATGTTCGAGAAGAAAGATGATGCGCAGCTTGCAAGAACTTGGCGAATTGAACTTCCGAATAATTGGACATATAAGTTTGCAATCATGTTTTTGAGGGAGCTATGTAAGAGGTTGTTCGTTTCAAAAGGTATGTGCGTGCAGTTTGCCATCCATGATTCTGAAAATGATAAAGGTCAGCGCAATCTTCACGCTCATATTATATAGATCTGATACAATAAATTCATATGTAGAGTTTGCCAGCGAAGATATTGAAGACATAAGAGCTGTTCTCTCGATATTAGGGAAACATGTTTATAATGTTGATGAAGGTGACTATATCGATATCAAGATTGAACCAGTATAGAACAGAGTTATAAATTTCAGTCTTCCGGTGAGATTGAAAGCGCGCATGAATTTGAAGTTTCCAGCTGGTTAATTAGTTGTTTTTTTATATTGACAAAATGGACACGTTGATATTTCAGCGTGTTTTTCTATTTAAAAAATTTTTTAAACACCACTTGTAAATTAATGAAAGGTGTGCTAATATCTATTTAAATAAAATTTTAAATAGGTAAGAGATATGGGAGAAACAAATATTTTTAAAGTGTTAGCAGACAGTCAAAGAAGAGATATTCTTACGATGCTAAAGAATGGTCGATTAAATGCCGGAGAGATTGCGGAAGAATTGCAGATTACACCAGCAGCACTTTCTTATCATTTGAGACTATTAAAGAGTGCTGATTTGGTATCTGAATATAAAGAAAAAAACTTTGTTTATTATGAAATCAATACCACAGTTTTTGATGAATTAATTATATGGGTTAATCAGTTTGGAGGAAAAAAAGATGAAAAAAATAATGTGGATAGTAGCAATGATTCCAGTTGTAGTCACAAGTGTGGTACTGCAGTTTATGCCGGATGTTATACCAATGCATCATGATTTGGAAGGAAATACTGACCGATGGGGAAGCAAAACAGAAAGTCTTATTTTCCCGGTAATTATTTTGTTTATTACACTATTTTGGCATTTGCTAATCAATGTATTTGAAAAAAAATCAATAACAGCAAAAACTGAAAAGGAACAAATGGAAGCAAAATCTTCTGCTAAAGTATTGTGTGTTGTAGGGCTTTCGCAGGCTATCATGTTTGGTATTATGCATTATTTTATTCTTTACTCTTCATGGATACAAGCAAATACGGGTAGCTTGCAAGCTACTATTGATATTGCAAAAGTTTCTTGCATTTTATGTGGTATTATGTTTATTGTATTAGGAAATTTTATGACAAAAGCAAAACGAAATGCGGTAGTGGGACTTCGAACAGCTTGGAGTATGCATAATGACAATACGTGGAGAAAGAGTAATCGCTTTGGTGCAATATGCATTATTGTCACTGGATTATTGACTATAGTTACAACTGTATATACAAGTGGAATGACTGGCACAATCTTTATGTTGATTTATTTATTATTGGCAACGGTTGTAGCAGTTATATACTCGAAAAAGGTGTATGATAAGGAAATAAACAAATGAATTTTTGTCTATGTGGGGAAAGTGAAAATCGGGAGTTTGGAAATATATAGGAAAGAGGGGAATGCATAATGGAAACAGCAAATGTGAGTAAGAAACAATTTGTGATATACATGACAGTCACACTTGGGCTGGCTTGGATTTTGGAAATGATAGCAAGTGATTTTAGTAATAATGGAAATCAAATGGTGTTTTCTGTTATAATGACGATTACCATGTTTATGCCGTTCCTTGGTGTACTTGTAGCAAGAATTCCACTAAAAGGTATGGGATGGACACCTCATTTAAAAGGAAAACTTCGCTATGTATTCTTTGCACTTTGGATACCAGCGCTATTAAGTATCCTTGGTGGTGTTTTGTTTTTTGCATTTTTTCCGGGTGCATTTGATTCTGAATTTTCTACCTTGTATGGTCTTTTAGAAGAAACCGGAGCATTAGAGCAGTTTGAAGCACAAAGTATCACCATGCAAATGTATCTGCTGATTACTAGCATTCAGGCAGTTACATTTGTACCTTTTCTGAATATGTTCGTCGCATTAGGCGAAGAGGTCGGTTGGCGAGGTGCGCTGTATCCATATTTGAAGGAAAAGCTTGGTGTCACCAAGGGTCGTATCGTGGGTGGTATAATCTGGGGTGCTTGGCACTGGCCGATTATAATTTTTGCTGGTTATGAGTATGGCAAAGAATATATCGGTGCACCAGTACTTGGGCCAATCGTATTCTGTATCTGTACTGTTATGATGGGCATTCTATTTGACTATGTATATGAAAAGACAGATACCATCTGGTTGCCATCCCTTATGCATGGTGCTACCAATGCATTTACCATCTTTGCATATCTGGTAAAACCTGAATATTCCAATATGGCAATTCTAGGTCCGGCATATATCGGTATCATTAGTATGATTCCGATGATTATTGTAGCAGTCATCATATGCGTAAAGAAGAAAAAGGATTGAGTATTAGATTGTAATTCAATCTCACCAACAACTTTCAGTCTTGCGAAGGGACTGAAAGCAACAGAAGATTTGAATTTGGCAAAGGAGTGTGATTGTATGAAAAAGAAATTCTTTGTGGTAATTGCAATTATAGTTGTTTTAGTAATCCTATTAACCCCTGTTCGTATGAACTTAAAAGACGGCGGAAGTGTAAGGTATAAAGCATTAGTGTATGAAGTTACAAAAATACACCAACTTTCACCAGAAGTAGATGGTGTAAAACCATATATTGACGGGTTCGAAATCAAAATACTCGGAATGACAGTTTATAGAGAAACAAACGAATAGACAAATTCCAGTCTTGTAGAGAGATTGAAAGCAACAGAAGATTTGAAGTTGGCGGTGAATATTCTATGTTTTATAATGCAAAAGAAAAACTGTTAGAAATACAGGACATACAGATGAATTATATTACTTTTGGAAAAGGTGAGAAGCCTTTGATTTTGATTCAAGGCCTTAGTACCCGTAGCATAAAAGGGGCAGCATTTTCAGTGGCTTATATGTATCGAATGTTTGCAAGAGATTATAAAGTTTATCTGTTTGATCGCAGAGAAAATATTAGCGATAGCATAACAGTAAGAAACTTAGCGACAGATATAGCAATGGCGATGGATACATTAAAGATTACAAATGCTGATATCTTTGGTGTATCACAAGGTGGTATGATTGCTCAATATCTTGCAATAGACAGACCAGATTTAGTAAATCAGTTAGTCCTCGCAGTAACACTTTCGAAAAATAATGAAACAGTCGAAAGGACAGTCAATGATTGGATTCATATTACGGAACAGAATAATATGAAAAGGCTGATTACAGATATGGCTGAAAAGATGTATTCTGACATTTATGTGAAACGATACAAACCGTTTATGTCATTATTAGCGGTTTTGCAGAAACCAAAGAATGTACCAAGATTTATCGCGTTGGCAAAAGCTTGCCTTAGTTGTAAAGCTTATGACGAATTAGATAAAATTCAATGCCCGGTGTTTGTAATTGGAGGTATGCAGGATAAAGTGGTAAGTGGAGAGGCTTCTTTGGAAATTGCAAAAAAACTCGGTTGTGAAATCTTTATGTATGATGATTTAGGACATGCTGCTTACGAAGAAGCTAAGGATTTCAATCAAAGAGTTTATAATTTTTTACAGCATAAGTAATTTCTATAAAGCAAATATTTCAGTAATACGCTCTGTTGATGTGCTGATTTTTCTACGATATACTCCTTCAAAAAGGAGTGTGCTCTTATGGGTAGAGAAATTTATGACATCATCAATGACATGGCAGAAGTATTAAATGCATCGCAGATGCAGAAACTACAAGAGGTGTTGGTAAAACGGTTATCTGAAAATACTGTATCTGATTATTTGCAGACAACGAATATGGACTTTCTAGATATGTTTTTAACTGCAAAGCATTTAGAAGGGTGTTCTGACAAAACAATACGCTATTATAGGTGTAATATTGAAAAGATGTTGGATACAATAAATATTCCGGTCATAAAGATAACGACCGAGATGCTACGAAAATATCTTGTAGAGTATCAAACGATAAATAATTGTGGAAAGGTAACTATTGATAATATTCGTAGAAGTCTTTCCACATTTTTTTCGTGGCTAGAGGAAGAGGATTATATTATAAAAAGCCCAATGAAAAGAATTCATAAGGTAAAGACTGCCGTTATTGTAAAAGATACCATTCCGGATGAGAAAATAGAAATTCTTAGAGATAATTGTAATAATCTGCGTGATAGGGCAATGATTGATTTTCTGCTTTCAACAGGAATTAGAGTAGGCGAATTGGTAAGGCTGAACATTGATGATATAGATTTCTCTGAGCGGGAATGCGTGGTTTATGGCAAAGGAGACAAAGAGAGGAAAGCATATTTTGATGCTAAGACCAAAATTCATTTGTTGAATTATATTGAATCAAGGACAGATAATAATATAGCGTTATTTGTGTCGTTAAACAAACCACACAGTAGACTTACTGAAAGCGGTGTGGAGTTACGATTACGAGAAATGGGGAAGAAGTTAGGTGTAGAAAAAAGGTACACCCACATAAGTTCAGAAGGACTATGGCCACCAGAGCAATTGAGAAAGGTATGCCGATTGAACAGGTACAGAAGATTCTTGGGCATGAGCAGATTGATACAACTCTCAGATATGCAATGGTTAATCAAAACAATGTGAAATTGTCTCATAGAAAATATATATCATAAAAGCGCGTGTAATGACAATGTATTGACGCATGGTGAAAGAAGTGTTATGATGTAGAAAAAGTGGAGGTATGTCTTATGGATACAAATTTGAATGTTGCTATTGCACCAAAGGATTCAACGTTTCAAGTAAGAATAAATTCAGAAATCAAAAGAGCGGTTGAGGATATTTATGCAAAAACCGGAATGACATTGACGGATGCATTTAATACCTTTATACAGCAATCTCTAAATGTTGAAGGTCTTCCTTTTATTGTTACCAAGAATAGAAAAGAAGCGTTGAGGGAACAGGCGGTTGCTATGCTGATGCTTGATTTGAAGCGAGCAGAGGAGCGAGCTGAAATTGAAGGTTGGATTGATGCAGATGATTTGGAACGGGAATTGGGGATAATTGATTGAAAAAGATAAAATATACTCCTGATGCAGCGGATAAACTACGTGCATTAAAATCGGCAATATCCAGGGAATATGGCGAGGATAAAGCAAAGAAAATTATCAAAAGTATCGGCATGATTGCCTGTATTATTATTTTGTGTACTGTAATTGTGAAGTATACCATTCCGAACGAAACGCTTTTAGATTATGCAAACGAAAATCCGGAGCTTGCCTACGCTTCACCGGAAGCATCTGCCCTTGATCAGAACTCTGATGCTGAGGATCTCACTTCTATTGAAAAAGCTAATGGAAATAAAACAGACAGTGAAAGTACTTTCGATGCAGAAGATACCAATGCAAAAGATACCAATGTAAAGAAGACAAATACTGAAAAATCAGGCAGCAATATGACAGGTGTGTCACCATCTGAGAATCCAGAAAATACTGCTAATTCCACGACTTCTGTCGCTGCTGTCGATTCCTTCTTCTATGAAGAGTTGACTGATGAGGTCAAGGCAAGAATCACCGGAATCTCCTATCCAATCACCGAAGAAGAAGCAGACTCCCTTGCAATTCCCGCCGTAAACCTGGTTTCTGATCCTGCTACCCTGCAGATCAGTTACGATGATCTGCGTTACCTCAAAGTTCTTTATTATGACTTTGACGGAAATGTTCAGGAGGGTGAATTAATCTGTAATGTATCTATTGCAGAGGATCTGAAGGAAATCTTTTATGAACTGTACCGCAATCAGTATCCGATTCAAAGTATCCGGCTAATTGACGACTATAACGGAGACGATACCGCCTCTATGGAGGCCAATAATACCTCATGCTTTAATTATCGGGTTGTAGATGGTACAACAAGTCTCTCCAAACACGCCTTGGGCTGTGCTATTGATATTAATCCATTCTATAACCCTTATGTGGTATTTGATAAAACAGGAAACGGTCAGGATTACATCTCACCTAAGGGAAGTGAGATCTATGCTGACCGTTCCAAAGATTTTGCTTATAAAATTGACGAACAGGATCTGTGTTACCGGCTATTTAAGGAGCACGGCTTTACCTGGGGTGGCAGTTGGAACTCCTGCAAGGATTACCAGCACTTCCAGAAAACCCCCTAAATAATTGCCTCACTCTTAGAAGTATGATCCTGATCCATATTTTCCTCGGGCTTAACCACTTCTGCACACGACTCGATCTGCTCTTCTGCCTTTGCATCTACAGTCACTGCTTCGAGTTTTTCTTCCTTTACCTTCACTTCTGTCCGTTCAGTTAAAACCTCGGCCTGTGTCTGTTCAGTATCGGGGTCTTCTTCCTTCTGCGCTTTCTGCTCCTCTGCTTCTACAACCGTTATAAACTCTGCAAACTCCTGCTCCAGAATCATCCGGATCAGGGTATTCTTCTGCTGAACTCTTCTGGATGAATAAATCATGGTACATGCCACGGCTCCGGCAGCCAGAAGCACCACGATAAGTGCTTCCCGGTTTTGATTGGCAGTGCCTGTGCCCTCAAGCAGGATGATCATTCCAGAAAGGGTCAGTATTACCGCTAATGCCATCTGGCAGCGGTTCTGCCCATTATAGGAAGCTTCACTATATGCCAGATTATAAGTATCCCGGTCAACGACCTTCTTTTGTAATTCCTCACGAAGCGCCTGAATCATTGATCTGTCAGACGTCCTGCTTCCTCTCCTCATAACTCCCGGGAAAAGCCTTTTC
>ENA-OUQF01001858-OUQF01001858.1-human-gut-metagenome-genome-assembly--contig:-NODE-1858-length-11762-cov-3.485436_pt1 | contig 11762 bp, 6 predicted proteins | sample MGYA00237947_ERZ548826 | MGnify/ENA primary metagenome ERZ548826 (study PRJEB26490, sample SAMN05194701) | human gut metagenome | biome: terrestrial biome; feature: human-associated habitat; material... | reverse complement strand
GCGCAGTACCCATCAAGACGGAAAAGGGCTGGATCCACATTGCCCATGGAGTAAGAAATACAGCTGCAGGTCTGAGATATGTTATTTATGCATTTGCAACAGACTTAAAGGATCCTTCCAAGGTGATCGCAGAGCCTTCAGGGCTTTTGATCGGACCCAGAGGAGGAGAGCGCGTTGGGGATGTTTCCAATGTGGTATTTACCAATGGCGCTATCGCAAGAGAAAATGGGGATGTTTATATTTACTATGCATCCAGCGATACCAGAATGCATGTAGCTACCACGACGGTGGATAAGCTGATCGATTATGTATTCCATACGCCCAAGGATCCTCTCCGCTCTGTAGAATGTGTAGCACAGAGATGTGACCTGATCAAGAGAAACCTGGAATTTTTAGCAAATCAAAAATAAAAGAAACCCTGAAAGGAGTCAGAAAATGAGCGAACTTAAAATGATTGCCCCTGCGGTAAAGAATGTACCCTGGCAGGAGAAGCCTGCAAACTTAACAGGAGCACCGGTGTGGAGATACACAGAAAACCCTATCATCGGAAGAAATCCCGTTGAAAACGTAGCAAGAATATTTAACAGTGCCGTTATGCCTTACGGAGATGAGTTTATCGGAGTGTTCCGTGGGGAGCAGACAAACGGTATTCCTTATATTTACATGGGAAGAAGTAAAGATGCGATCCACTGGGATTTTGACAAGAACAAAATTCCTTTTGTAGACGAAAAGGGAAATCCTTTTATGCCCCGTTATGCATATGATCCCAGACTTGTAAAGGTAGAGGATACCTATTACATTATCTGGTGCCAGGATTTCTACGGCGCAGCGATCGGTATGGCAAAAACAACAGATTTTAAAACCTTTACCAGACTGGAAAATCCTTTTATCCCTTATAACAGAAACGCTGTATTGTTCCCTCGTAAGATCAACGGAAATTATGTCCTTTTAAGCCGTCCTTCCGACAGCGGACATACTCCTTTCGGCGATATCTTTGTCAGTGAAAGCCCGGATCTGGTATACTGGGGAAAGCACAGACATGTGATGGGAAAAGGAAACGAATGGTGGGAGTCCGTAAAGATCGGCGGCGGAGCAGCACCCATTGAAACAAGCGAGGGCTGGCTGTTATTCTACCACGGCGTAAGCGGAACCTGTAACGGTTTTGTATATTCCATCGGAGGAGCGATCCTTGATCTGGAAAATCCTTCCATTGTAAAATACAGATGTGAAAACTTCCTGTTAACGCCGGAAGAGTGGTACGAGGAGAGAGGCTTTGTTCCCAATGTCTGCTTCCCCTGCGCAACCATCCATGATCCGGAGAGCGGAAAGATTGCAATTTACTATGGCTGTGCAGACAGTTATGTAGGACTTGCATTCACAAAGTTTGAAGATATTATGGCTTATATCAAGGAGCACAGTGTGGTAACAGAATCCGATACGGAAATCGGAATGAGATAAGACTGCTGACTTGAAAAGGCTTGCTGCACGCAAGCCTTTTCTTTCCTTATATATAACTTATTATTTTTGTCATGAAAATCAGAGAAAATGGGGGTCAATTATGAAATACCGTATTCATACAGAAAAAGGAATGATCAACAGAGGTAATTGGGGAAGAATTAAGCGCTGCATGCAAAGGGCAAAAAGGGGAGAAAAGATCATTACAGGATTTTTAGGCGGATCAATTACGCAGGGAAGTCTTTCCAGCAGCCCCAAAACGTGTTATGCTTATCTTGTGTATAAATGGTGGACGGAAAAATTCCCGGACACAGAGATCACATTTATCAATGCAGGGATCGGAGGAACCACCTCGCAGTTTGGCGTTTCCAGGGTAGAGGATCATCTTCTGAAATATAAGCCTGATTTTGCGCTCATAGAATTTGCCGTCAATGATGAAAATACAGAATTCTTTGAGGAGACTTATGAAGGGCTGATCCGCAAGACCTATGCAGACGGCTGCAAACCGGCAGTGCTCCTGATGAATAATGTTATGTATGATACCGGCGTAAATGCGGAGGAAATGCATCTTAAGGTGGCGAAGAATTATGAGCTGCCTATGGTAAGCATGAAGTCAACCATTTACCCGGAGATTCAGGCAGGAAACATTAAGGCGCCGGAGATCACGCCGGATAATCTGCACCCCAATGATGCAGGCCATGCCCTGGTAGCTAAGGTCATCACGGATTTTCTCGAGAAGATCTATCAGGAGCTTGATGAGGAAGAAATTCCGGCCTTCGAGGATGGCAGTCTGCCGGCACCGATCACAGCAAATGCTTATGAGAACTCTGTAAGATACCAGAATGATAACGCAGAACCGGAGCTTTGCGGATTTACAGCAGACCTTCAGCCCCAGGAGGATATCCGCGATATTTTCAGAAAGGGCTGGACGGCAGGAAAGGCAGGAGATAAGATCACCTTTACCATTCCCTGCTCCGGGATTGCCATTCAGTATCGTAAATCTGTGAAGCAGCCTACGCCTATCGCCAAAGTTGTGGTTGACGGCAGGGAGGAAGAGGCAATGCTTCTGGATGGGAATTTTAAAGAAGACTGGGGGGACTGTCTTTATATTGATACAGTTACCAGACATATGCCATATGCAAAGCACAAAGTGGAGATCAGTATTGTGGAAGCACATGATAATGATGTAGTACCGTTTTATCTGGTTTCTGTGATCGGCTCCAACTAGCAAAGGGGGTTGCCAACATGGGGGACAACAAGGTAAAGAACAAAAAGTCTGTACTGGATAAGGAAGCAAAGAAAGCTGCAAAACAGGCAGCAAAGCAAAAAGCAGCGCAGATGAAGAAGGAAGCAAAGGAAAAGAAGAAAAAGGCAGAAAAGGTTGTAAAGGAAAAGACCGAAAAGAATGTAAAGGAAGCAAAATTTACCCTTTCTGCACTGAAGGACATTAAGGGAAATACCAAGCACAGCATTATGCAGACCTTGCTGGTGGGATTTCTGGTTCCGGTAGTCATGATGATCATACTGGGCGTTGTATGCTACAATACGGCGGCGTCGGGAATGATCTCTAAGTATCAGGAGTCAGCAGAATCTACCGTGACGGCTGTGGGCAATTATTTCGATCTGATCTGTACATCTATCTCCAGCAAGGCGCTGGAACTGATCGGTGACGGTGATGTGGCTGATTACTATGGAAAATACTATAAGAAGCAGGATGCCCAATCCATGGAGAGCATGAGAAATGCCAGAACACTTCTTGGAAATGCAAAGGCAACCAGCAAGTATATGTACAGCTACAGCGTAGTGCCTGAGGGGGGAACTTATCTGACCTCCTTAACAGGTGCCATGAGCGATAATCCTTATGAGGATTTCAAGGCTTCCACAGAGGGACAGTATTTTGTGGAAAATTCAACAGCCAGAAATGCATGGCTGGGTTATCACACTTATATTGACGAGAGCCTTAACAGCCTGCCCAAGAATTATGCCATTGTATTTTATCAAAGATTGGCAAAGGGCGATTCTTATCTGATCTTTGATGTGGATATGAATGTGGTTATGACCATGTTAGAGCAGATGGACTTTGGCGACGGAACGATCAAGGCGCTGGTATCCAAGGATGGCCGTGAGGTTGTTTCCGTTCAGGGAAAAGAAGAGGAAGAGATCACGGAGCAGTATTTTGTGGGACAGAAGTATTATGAGGAGACCAAGGATACCGAGGAATCCGTTGCAAAATCCGTGCGGTATAATGGAAAGCGTTATTCTTACATAGCAACGCCTGTGGGAAAAACAGGCGCAATGATCTGCACCCTGATCCCCAGAAGCAATCTTATGGGACAGGCAAATCAGATCAAGTTTATTACCATCGTCCTGGTCATTCTGGCAGCAGCGGCAGCACTTGCAACCGGCGGCTTTATTTCTACAGGCATCAGCCGGGAAGTAAAGAAAATGACCATCGGCATTTCCAAGGTTGCGGAAGGAGATCTGGCCGGAACCTTTGATACCAAGAGAAAGGATGAATTTGGTATTCTGTCCGGAAGCCTGAATAAGATGCTAGCCAGCATGAGAAACCTGATGCAGGATATGAAGAGCTTTGGAGATAAGGTAAATGAAATGGCGGCAGACGTTTCCGAACGAACGGAAAATCTGGATGACTCCATTCAGAATACTGCCCAGACCATGGATGAAGTTGCAAAGGGCGTGCAGTCTCAGGCGGAAGAGACCGAAACCGCAAATGAGAAGATGATCGCCTTTTCGGATAATATTAATAAGGTCAGCGATCAGACCAGCAGCATGGGGCAGGCCGCAGATCAGGCTATTGAAGCAGTAGGACAGGGCAGGGAGATCGTACAGGATCTGAATGCAAAGAGCGATTCTACTGTGGAACTGACAAGAGTGCTGGTTCAGGATATTAATGAGGTACAGAAGAATTCCCAGGAGATCCAGAATTTTGTGGAAGTGATCAACAGTATTGCAGGGCAGACCAATCTGCTGTCCTTAAATGCATCTATTGAGGCTGCAAGAGCCGGAGAAGCAGGAAGAGGATTTGCAGTTGTAGCGGAAGAGATCCGCAAGCTTGCTGATCAGTCCAAGGAATCCGGCAACAGGATCCAGAAGATCGTAGCGGGAATTGAAGGAACAACAGAAAAGACAACAGAATCTGCCAAGAAGGCGGAAAGCATGGTTATGGAACAGGCCAAAGCGCTTGAGGAAACCGTTCAGGTGTTCGGAAAGATCCAGAGCTGTGTAGCGGATCTGGTAGACGGCATCAGACAGATCCTGGATCGACTTGGCGATATTACTTCTGAGAAGACCATGGTGCAGGATGCGATCCAGAATATCTCCTCTGTATCCGAGGAGCTGGCAGCTTCCACACAGGAGGTTACCGCAACCCTTGGAGAGCAGACCGGCAGCGTAGGAAAGCTGGCACAAAAGTCAGAGGAACTGAAAAAGGCATCTCAGGAGCTGGAAGCATCTATTTCCAGATTTAAACTGTAAGTCAGATAATCTTGGAAATATAGGGAGATAAGTAGTGGCAAAACGAATATTGTGGAACGCAGACTGGGAGTTCTGTGAGCATCCTGCAGGAGAGGAAGCCTGCAGGATGCCGGAGGATGGCTTTACACCCATAGACATTCCCCATGATTATATGATTTATGATACCCATGCTTTATATCGGGACAGCGTAGGATGGTATCGGAAGCGTTTTACGATAAAAAGAGCTCCGAAAGCGGAGGAAAAGATCAGCCTCCGCTTTGAAGGAGTTTATATGGACACGGCAGTATATGTGAATTCCACTTTCGTGGGAGAGTGGAAATACGGATATTCTACCTTTGAATTTGACATTACCCCTTCCCTCCGGGAAGGGGTAAATGAGGTATCAGTGAGAATTGATTACAGATACCTGAATTCAAGATGGTACTCCGGAGCCGGGATTTTCCGGAACGTGTGGTGGATCAGCCGAGGCAGCAGCTTTATTACGCCGGACGGCATTTATATTACGCCGGTGGAGGATGCCAATGGCAGATGGAAGGTTGAGGTAGATACCGAGTTAGAGCTCCATAGGGCAGGAGCTTATTTTTTGGAGCAGAAGATCTTTGAAAAGGGAATTCCTGAGCGGGTAATTGCCAGTGACAGCAAGGAAATTGCAGTTCCAAAAGAGGACAGGGCAGATGTAAAGGCAGAACAGACCCTGCTTTTGGAAGAAGCCCCCAGGTTGTGGGATCTGGAAGAAGGAAACCTTTATGAACTGGAAACCAGCCTGTACTTCGGGGAAGCGCTTCTGGAAAAGGAGGTTCAGACCTTCGGCTTTCGGACCTTACAGTTTGATCCGGAGCAGGGTTTTCTCTTAAACGGCAGGAAAGTAAAGCTGAACGGTGTCTGTGAACACCATGATTTTGGCTGTTTGGGAGCTGCATTTTCCAAGGCGGCAGCCAGAAGAAAGCTTTTAAAGCTTCGGCAGATGGGCGTAAACGCCATCAGGACATCCCATAATATGCCGGCGCCGGAGTTCATGGAGCTGACGGATGAAATGGGCTTTCTGGTGCTGTCGGAAGCCTTTGACATGTGGGAGAAAGCAAAGACAGCATATGATTATGCCAGATTTTTTAACGACTGGTTTGAAAAGGATGTGGAATCCTGGGTCAGAAGGGATCGCAACAGGGCAAGTCTTTTGATGTGGAGTATCGGGAATGAAATTCAGGATACTCTGGTACCGGAAAGAGGCGTCCAGATCACCAGAGCCCTTCGTGACAGAGTACGTCAGTTTGATCCCAAAAGACATGCGCCGGTTACCATCGGCTCTAACTTTATGAAATGGGAAAATCCACAGGAATGCGCAAAGGAGCTTGACTGTGTGGGGTATAACTATTCGGAGTACCTTTATGAAGAGCATCACAGAGAGCATCCTGACTGGGTGATCTACGGAAGTGAAACAGCGTCGGTGCTTGCCAGCCGCAGTATTTACCATTTCCCCTTATCCAGGGCGATCCTGACAGATGAAGATGAGCAGTGCTCGGCGCTTGGAAACAGTATTACAGGCTGGGGTGCAAAGAGCTATGAGGGGTGCATCTGTGACGACAGGGATAAGCCCTTTTCCATGGGACAGTTCCTCTGGACAGGATTTGATTATATTGGGGAGTCTACGCCTTACGAAACCAAGAACAGCTACTTTGGGCAGATCGATACGGCAGGTTTTCCCAAGGATTCCTTCTATATTTTCCAGGCGGAGTGGACGGATTACAAAAAAAGCCCCATGGTACATGTTTTTCCCTACTGGGATTTTAACATAGGACAGGAAATCGATGTGCAGGTATGCTCTAATGCCCCGGTGGTAGAATTATTCCTCAATGGGAAAGGCCTGGGTAAGCACGAGATCGATCACCAGAAGGGACGAGAGCTGGTAGGAAGGTGGATTGTTCCCTATGAAGAAGGCAGGATTACGGCCATTGCCTATGACGAGACGGGAAAAGAGATCGCAAGGGATGAAAGACACTCCTTTGGAGACGGCACGCAGCTTACGGCAATGCCGGATAAGAAGGAGCTGCTTGCAGACGGGCAGGACATGATCTTTCTGGAGATTGGAATAGAAGATGCACAGGGCTATCCGGTGGAGAATGCCAAGAACCGCGTGGAGGTTTTGGTGGAAGGGGCAGGCCGCCTGATTGGACTTGATAATGGCGACAGTGCGGACTTTGACCAGCATAAAGGGATCAGCAGGCGGCTTTTCGGTGGAAAGCTCCTTGCTGTCATCGGAAGCAAAAAGGAAGAAGGAGAGATCAGGGTCAGATTATCCTCCGAGGGACTGCCGCAGAAGGAGATTTTGCTTCGGGCGGTCAAAGCAGCGGAAGACAGCAAAGCAGAGGTGGAAGAGCTTTTGCTTACCGGAATGGGAAGCAGCTTTACAGAAGAAAACAGGAAAGCGTCCCTTTATGGAGGAGGCTCTAAGGGAAAAGAACTAAAAGACGGAGAAAAGGAAATCCCTATACGAAAGGTGGAGCTTTTTGCAGAGGGGTCGGTCAAGCTTACAAAGGAACAGCCGCAGACGGTGGTGAAAGCAAGGATCTATCCCCAAAACGCAACCTATAAAGAACTGGAATTCCGTGCCATGAACGAGACCGGGATCAATGTAAACTTTGTAGAGCTCTGTCCCAAAGAGGAAGAAGGGGAGAGACAGGTTATCGTCAGTGCAAAGGGAGATGGAGAGTTTTCCCTGCGCTGCTATGCAAGGAACGGAGGCTCCAGCGTCAGTGTGCAGTCCATGCTGATGATGGAAGCAGAAGGCTTTGGTAAGGCATTTCTGGATCCTTATGAGGAGATTCCTGCAGGGCTTTGCGATGTAAGGGAAGGAAACTGCGGGGAAGGAATTCTGCACGGGATCGGCTTCCTGGGAGAGGAAAAGAACAGGCTCGAGGCGGTGGTTGGATTTAACAGTCTTGATTTTGGAGATTTTGGGACAGAGGAGATCACCCTTCCCATATTCGCCAATACCAATGACCCGGTAACCTTTCAGATTTTTGAAGGAGATCCTCGTCTGGAAGGAAGCACGCTCCTTGCGGACTGCTTTTATCACAAGAAGCCGGAGTGGATGGTATTTAAGGAGCAGTCCTACCGGTTAGCGCACAGAATAAAGGGAAATACACCTGTTTATCTTGCTACGGGAAGTGCATTCCAGCTTCGCGGGATCTATTTCACACCCATGCAAAAGGCATTTTCCTTGTTAAACGCGGCTGAATGCGATAAAATCTATGGCGACAGCTACCAAAGACAGGAGAAATATGTGGAGCAGATCGGGAATAATGTTTCCCTGGAATTCCATGATATGGATTTTGGAACCGAAGGAACATGCAGGATCACGCTGTTTTACAGATCAGAGCTTTCCCTGAATCCGGTTCAGATCAGATTTGAAGGACAGGAGAAGAGCGTACAGGTAGTAGAGGCTCCCATGCAGAAGGAATATGGGGAAAGAACCTTTGCCTTAGAGGAAATTAGGGGAAAGGGAAGCATAACCTTTATCTTTATGCCGGGAAGCTGTTTTGACTTTGGATGGTTCCGGTTTGAAAAAACGGAAAAAGAAAAATAAGGAAAGAAGAATATAAGAAAGGAATGGATGGAATATGTTTCGAGATGATTTTGTCTGGGGCGTAGCAAGCAGCGCTTATCAGATTGAAGGAAGAGAAGAAGGAGATGGATGCGGAAAGAATATCTGGGATACCTTCACAGAGCAGGGAAGGATCCTGGACGGACACAGCAGTGTTCCGGCCTGCGACCATATGCACCGCTACAAGGATGATTATGCCATGATGAGGATGCTGGGGATCAAGGCATACCGTTTTTCCATGAGCTGGGCAAGACTGATCCCGGATGGAACAGGAGAGGTAAATCCCAAGGCGGTAGCCCTTTACAGGGACATGATACTGGAAATGAAAAAGAACGGTATCGAGCCTTATCTTACCATGTATCACTGGGAATTCCCCCAGGCGCTGCAGGATCGTGGAGGCTGGCTCAATGAAGAAGCGATCCAGTGGTTTGGCTATTATGCAAAGGTGGTTGCAGAGAACTTTTCTGACATCTGCGAGAATTTCATTACTTTAAATGAGCCGGAATGCTTTGTAGGGATCGGTCATCTTTCTGGAATTCATGCACCCGGCCTGAAGCTTCCTCAGAAGGACGTCTTCCAGATCGCACATAATGCTCTCCGTGCCCATGGACAGGCGGTGATCAATCTTCGTAAATATGCCTGCAGGCCCATCAAGGTAGGGTATGCGCCTACCTGCGGTATGGCGTATCCTGCAACCAACAAGCCTGAGGATATTGAAGCAGCCAGAAAGGTGCTTTTTGGTTTTTATCAGCCCATGGATAACTGGACCTGGAATGTGGCATGGTTTAATGATCCTGTATTCCTTGGGAAATATCCGGAGGAGGGACTTACAAAATTTGCAGAGTATCTTCCGGTCATTACCAAAGAAGATATGGAGCTGATTTCCCAGCCTCTTGATTTTATGGGACAGAACATTTACAACGGATATATGGTAAAGCAGGGTGCAGACGGAGAACCGGAATTTGTGGGAAGACCTGCCGGTTTCCCCAAGACAGCAGCCGGATGGCCCGTTACGCCGGACTGCTTCTACTGGGGCGTAAAGTTTATCTACGACAGGTATAAGCTGCCCATGTATATTACGGAAAACGGCATGTCCTGCCATGATGATGTATCTCTGGATGGAAAGGTTCACGATCCGAACAGGCAAAATTTCCTGGATTTGTATATTTCCGCTTTACAGAAGGCAAATGATGAAGGAGTAGATCTGAGAGGTTATTTCCTCTGGACATTCCTGGATAACTTTGAGTGGGATAAGGGCTATACAGAGAGATTTGGCATTGTATATGTGGATTTTGCAACACAGAAGAGAATTGTGAAGGATTCCGCTTACTGGTATCAGAAGGTGATAGAGACCAATGGAAAGAACCTTACCATCAATCAGAAGCAGCGTCCCATCTTATTCCTTAATCCTGTCTTTAAGCAGATGATCTGGGGAGGGCAGAAGCTTGCCACAGAGTTTGGATATGCAATTCCCGGTGATAAGACGGGAGAATGCTGGGCGATCAGTGCGCATCCAAACGGCGACTGCGTGATCAGGGAAGGTATTTATGAGGGAAAGACCCTTTCCCAGCTTTGGAAGGAAGAACCGGAATTATTTGGCAATCTTGACCTGGATCGTTTCCCGCTTCTGATCAAGATCATTGATGCAAAGGATGATCTGAGCATTCAGGTACATCCCAATGACGCTTACGCAAAGGAGCATGAAAACGGCTCTCTGGGAAAAACAGAATGCTGGTATGTATTGGACTGCCCGGAGGGGGCATCCCTGGTAGTAGGGCATAATGCAAAAACAAGGGAAGAGCTGAAGGAAATGATCGGGCAGGGAAAATGGAGCGAGCTGATCCGCGAAGTGCCTGTTCAGAAAGGGGATTTCATTCAGATCGATCCGGGAACGGTTCATGCCATCAAGGGTGGGCTGATGATCCTGGAAACACAGCAGAACAGCGATATTACCTATCGAGTATATGATTATGACAGACTCACAGACGGCAAGCCCCGTCAGCTTCATGTAAAGCAGAGTATTGATGTGATCAATGTTCCTGCCCCTTCTGCTGAAAACAGTGTGAAGCATATGCTGGATCTGCCTAAGAATACATTAAATGAGCTGATCAGCTGCGATTATTATACGGTATGGAAGCTGGCGGTAACAGAGCCTGTCAAGGTCGACCAGAAGCATCCGTTCATGAATGTGAGCGTCATTGAAGGAGAAGGCCTGGTAAACGGACAGCTTGTAAAGAAGGGAGATCATTTCATTTTACCTTCCGGAATTGGACAGGTAGATCTCCGCGGCCAGATGCTGCTGATCGCATCTGCGGTAAAATAGGATAACAAAAAGTAACGGAAAGGTGTGGTATCAGGATGATCAATGAACAGTATAAGCAAATGCTGGGCGGCAAGTCGGTGATCCGCCAGCTTTCAGAATTTGCTACAGCCAGGGGAAAAGAGATCGGTTATGAGAATGTTTTCGACTACAGCCTGGGAAATCCGTCTGTGCCTGTGCCGGAAAAGTTCACACAGGTCATGATAGAGCTGTTGCAGACAAAAAGCTCCATGGAGCTGCATGGCTACAGCCCCAGCCTGGGGATCCCTTCGGTAAAGGAAAAGATAGCTGCGTCCCTGAATCGGAGATTTGGGATGAACTATACCGCAAACCACATCTTTCCTACAACAGGAGCCGCAGGAGCAGTGGCGCATGCGGTACGCTGTGTGACAAAACCGGGGGATGAGGTTCTGACTATCGCACCTTTTTTCCCGGAATATATGCCCTACGTTAATTTGTCAGGTGCAAAGCTGAAGGTGGTTCCCGCAGATACCCAGAATTTTCAGATCCACTTTGAAAAACTGGAGGAAATGCTTACAGATAAGGTAAGTGCGGTTTTGATCAATACCCCTAATAATCCATCCGGTGCGGTTTATAATACGCAGACGCTGCAAAGGCTAGGCGAATTGCTGAGCAGAAAGCAAAAGGAATATGGACATGATATTTTCCTGATCTCTGACGAACCTTATCGTGAGATCGTTTTTCAGGGAGTGGATGCGCCTTATGTGTCGAAGTTTTATGATAATACGCTTTCCTGCTATTCCTATTCCAAGTCCCTGTCTCTTCCCGGTGAAAGAATGGGGTATGTGGCAGCAAACCCGAAATGCCGGGATGCGGAGCCTGTCTCTTATACACATCTGACGCTGCCGACGATATGCAGTGTGTAGATCT
>ENA-OUQF01001857-OUQF01001857.1-human-gut-metagenome-genome-assembly--contig:-NODE-1857-length-11765-cov-4.608881_pt1 | contig 11765 bp, 13 predicted proteins | sample MGYA00237947_ERZ548826 | MGnify/ENA primary metagenome ERZ548826 (study PRJEB26490, sample SAMN05194701) | human gut metagenome | biome: terrestrial biome; feature: human-associated habitat; material... | reverse complement strand
TCATGCATACTGGTGCCACAAACCAGCGTGTTAACCACTTCACCAACGCCGCCATCTCAAGTAACAAGGTTATTTTACCAAAATTAGACACGTCTTGCAACCCCTTTTTATCTTTTTTTACATTTTTTTATTTTTATTAGCACTCTTTCTTGACAAGTGCTAATAAAAGTGTTATAACATAATTGTGAAAGGAAAGTGATAATTATGTTACCAAGAAGATTTTATTTTGATAACGCATTAGATGATTTATTTGAAGAAGAAGGAGCTAAGATGAAGTGTGATATCTATGAAAAAGATAATACTTATCATGTAGATATGGATTTACCTGGCTTCAAAAAGGAAGAAATTAAAGTAGAATGCAATAAAGGAAATTTAATCGTTAGTGCTGAGAAAAAGCATGAAGAAGAAGAAAAGGATGAAAAGAAAAAATATCTTCGTCGTGAAAGAGTTTATGGAAAATATTCTCGTAGTTTCTATCTAGGTGATGTGGATGAAGAGAATATTGAAGCATCATATAATAATGGTACTTTACATATTGCTGTTCCAAAGATTGATGAAAATAAAAATAGAAAACTTATTGATATTAAATAATAATTAAAAGGAGCCAAATATTGGTTCCTTTTTTTTAGCTAAATTATTTCTTGATCTTCAATCAATGTTTGCATCTTATCATTCATAGCAACCATCTTATGATCTAGATTATTTATATCAAGTGCACACTTATACATATTATCTTGAATTTCCTTAGGAATATCACCTTTAAATTTATATCTTATCTTATGATCTAAGCTAGCCCAAAAGTCCATAGCAACAGTTCTAATTTGAATTTCTGCTTCTACCATCTCTACTCCATCAATTAAATAAACGGGAACATAGACAAGTAAATGATAACTAGAATAGCCACTATCTTTAGGATTTGAAATATAATCTTTTTTAGTATGAACAGTTATTTGATCACTATCTTCTAATAATTTTACTATTGTATAAACATCTGATAAAAAAGAACATACAATTCTAATTCCCACTGCATCATGAATATGATCTTCAATATTGGTAACATTCACTTCATAATCTCTACTTTTTAGCTTATTTACAATACTGTCATAGCTCTTAATTCTACTCTTAACATGTTCTACTGGATTATAATGATTTTTAAATTCAAAGTCCTGCAATAAAATAGCAATTTGTGTCTCAAGAGTTTTTAAAGCAGCATTATATTTAAGTAATAATTCTTCATAACTTTCCGTTAATTCTTCCAAAAAAATTCCCTCCTAGCAAAAAATAGACTTAAGATTCGTCTAAGTCCAACACTTCTATTTCTTCTACTACTGCTAATTGTTGTTCAACAATAATCTTTAACTTTCTTTTAAATATTTTAATATTTCTTTCTAAGACATCAGCTTGCTGTTCAATTCTTTCTGATCTAATTAGAGCATCATTAACTATTCTAGAAGCATTATTTTTAGCATCACTAACTATTACATTAGCTTCTTCTCTAGCAAGACGTTTTATATTATCACTAGTTTTTTCTGCATTAACAATAGACTTGTTAATACTATCTTCTAAAATTTTATAGCTTTCTAGTTTATCTTTTAAATCTTTAATCTCATCTTTTTGTTCTTGACACTTATTAATAATACCTTCAGTTTCCCTAATTACTCTTTCAATAAAAGCATTTACTTCACTTCTATTATAACCATTAGCTTCATAATGAAACTTATCCATCACATATCCCCCTTTCGGGTTAGTTATTACCAGTCAAACTCATCGTCTTCTTCTTGTTTAGACTTTTTACCACTTGTTTTAGCTGGCACGTCATCAGTAATCTTACCTTCAACATTTACGTTGTTTGGTGTACAAAGGAAAATTCCTCCACCTAATTTTTGTAAGTCACCACCAATAGCATAAAGAGTACCTGATAAGAAATCTACTATTCTTTTACCTTGATCTGGTGTTACTCTTTTTAAGTTAACTACTACTGCATTTCTATCTTTTAAATGATCTGCTATTTGTTGTGATTCTGAATAAGCACGTGGTTCAAGTAACATCATCTTGCTACCAGCTACCCCGTTTTCATCTTCATATTCTTCTCTTGACACTTTGTAATACTCCTCCTCTTTTATATCTTCATTTGTTGCTGTATCATCCTGTCCCATTAATTTTTTTAATTTATCGTTGAAAGCCATATGCTTAACCTCCTACCTAACTACTATTTATAATAACATATTTTTCTAAAAAGGAAAAGACTTTTTTAATTCACTAGCTTAGCTAGACACTTTTATTGTATAATTGTCTAGAAAGGTGGTCTAAAATGAATATCTTTAACTATTTAGAATATAACTCTTTAATTATTTTATCTTTCTTCTTTATCTCTTTAATATCTCTTATTTTAAATATATTAACTAAAGGAAAAAGTAATGATTTATTTTTTTCAACTTACCGTAGTAGTTTATTAAATCCACTTACTTATTTAAGACTAGTTACTCATATCTTTGGTCATGCTAATTGGAGTCATTTTACTCATAATTTTCTTTATATCTTACTTATTGGTCCGATGATAGAAGAAAAATACGGTAGTCTTAATCTTTTAATAATGATTTTAATAACTGCTACGGTAATTGGTCTTTTTAACTCTATTTTTACAAGAAATAAAATATTAGGTGCTAGTGGTATTACTTTTATGTTAATAGTTCTATCATCTTTTGTTAATTTTTCTACTAACAAGATACCTCTAACTTTTATTCTTATTGTACTTTTCTATGTGGTTGATGAAATTAGATTATTAAGTGCTAAAGACTCTGTCTCTCATGGAAGTCATTTTCTTGGTGCCTTATGCGGTTTCATCTTCTCTTACATCATATTTCCATCTTGATACCAAACACTACTAACATCAACATTATTAGATAATGGTTCAGGATTTGCCTTTTGAAAATACATACTAATTGGTACTTTAAAAGCATTACCAAAGGCAATACAGTTACCTGGTTTTAAGTTTTTAAGTTCTTCTACTATTTCTGCTGATACATTAGGAACCATTTCTTTTATATAATGTAAATCTTTAGGATGAAGTGTTCTTAAAACAATAAAGTTAGAACACTGGGAAATAGCAGTATCAGAAAGTTCACTTGGTCTTTGGGTAATAAGTCCTAGTAAGGCTCCATACTTTCTACCCTCTTTAGTAATTCTATCAAAGATGTTATATCCTAGTATTTCCGTATCAGTATCTTTTTGGACATATCTATGAGCTTCTTCTATAATAATATGGAAAGGCATACTACCACGATTTGGATTTTCAACAGTATAATCAAAGACTAATTTAGATAAAATTTTAGTAATTACTTTAGCAAGTCTATCATCTATATAACTGATATTAAAGTTTACTATTTGACAGTGATTACCATTTACATCCGTAAATAAATCATTTATATAAGTTGCTCTATCTATATAAGCTGTTGAATCAAAGAATACATGATTAGGACTATTTACTAAACTATGAAGTCTAACACTTAAGACATTAGCATAGTCATAAACCTTATCACTTTTTAATACTCCTTCACTAATTAGGGCAAAATCCATAGCAGTTTCTAAGTCTTTTAGGGTATAAGCGATAAACTTATCTGTTTGTGGTGCTATTTCCCTATCCTCTAAAATAAACTGTTTTACAAAATTTACTACTAATTCCATCTCTACTAATTTTCCCATTTTATCAATATAAAGACATTGTTTTAGGGTTCTGGTATATCCTGGTTGAACTATTAAGCTTTCAAGTGATAAGTCTTTAGTATGAAACTTAGTAAGAACAGCTGTTACTTGGTCTCTTATCTTAGTAGACTGTGATCCACTTAAAAGGATATCCTCAACAGCTCTTGCTATTATATCGTTCTTATACTTTAGAACCATCTCATTTTCCCCTGTTAAGATAGGAACTAAGGTTAAAGCTTTCTCAATAATTGGTAATTGGTTAGTAGATGTAACATCTAGAAGTAAAGCTATATCATCTACTCCAAGTAACCATAATGGTATGTTTATAATACCACCACTAGCATCACTAACTGTTGTATTAGTGGTATAAGTTTTATAATGCATATTAGGGTTAACTTTATCTATATCTTTTAAAGCTCTTGTATACTCACCATATGCATCAAACATAACGACATGTGCACCTACAGGACTAGCTGTTTGACTAGCAAAGATATTTTGAAAAATTCTACTTACAGTAAAACTCTTACCAGCTCCACTATTTCCTAAAATAGCAAAATGGTTACTAAAGAAGGAGTTAATATTAACATGAATTGGGTAGTTTTGATATATTGTTGAATATCCAAAAAGTACTTCTCCCTTATCTGGTGTTTGTTTTCCTAAAATAAGTGCTAACTCTTCCATATTAACTATTCTAACACTAGATCTAAAAGATGGTTTACTACTAACTCCTGGAATAAAGCTATTGTTTTTTATTTCTCCTACAATATTTGCTTTTAAGTCTGTTTTTGTAGTACTAACTATTTGTCCTACTACTTTATCATTTCCATCTTCAAATATTACATGTAAATCAACTAAGTTTGTTTGTTTGGCAAGATCGATAGTTAAATTAACAAAGACATTATTATCAACTATTTCTTTAATATCACCTAACATATAATCACCCTCTACTCTTATTGTTATAATAATTGTACCATAAAACTTTAATTAAGAAAGAAAAAAATCAAAATTAAATTGATTTTTCTTTGAAATAATTCAAGGTTTTAATAGTATCTTGATGAATAGGCTTTCCTTCACTAGTTAGTTTTTTAATTTTAGTTTCTAAGCACAATATAACTGCTTTATCTAACTCTTGATAAGCAAGACGTCTTTCTTCTTCAATACCTTGATAGTTCTTTCCTGGTTCTATCTTATCTGCTAGATAGACAATTTTTTCTAAGTCACTCATATTAGGTCTACCTGTTGTATGATAGTAAATAGCATTAACCATATCTTTATTAAAATGATATTTTTCTCTAACTAGTATGGCTCCTACTATACCGTGAATAAATTTTTTATTCTTAGGATCTAATAGATTCTCATCTAAGTTATGTTCTTTTATAAACTGTTCATTCTCTTCCATAGTGAATTCTTTTGCTATATCATGTGTAAGTCCAGCAAGATAGGCTTCTTCTGCATTTATTTTATAATGTTTAGCCAAATCTTTAGCAGTTTCCCCTACTCTTAAACAGTGATTGTAACGATATTCACTAAGTAATGATTCTAAATCTTTTTTAATTTCTTCTACCATAATAACACCCTTATTATTATGACATAACTTCTCCTTTTGGTAAAGTAATATTTACCTCAGTCCATTCATTTTTCTTAGAGCTATAAGTAATATTACCATCATGTAATTTAATTATCTCTTTTGATAGACAAGTACCAAGACCTGTTCCTTTCTTCTTTGTTGTAAAAAACATTTGTCCAACTTTATCTAGGTCTTCTTTAGTCATACCTATACCATTATCTTTTATTTTGATAGATACATCTTTTCCTAAGTCTTTTACAACAACTTCAATTATACTTTTTTCTTTACTACCATCTTTCGCTTCAACAGCATTTTTAAATATATTTATAAGGACTTGTTTTAAGCGGTTATAGTCTGCTTCCATATAAAGTTCTTCATAAGGTATATTATAATTAGTTGCTATCTTTCTCTCATGAAATAATGGTTTTAAGGCAGAATCTAATTCTTCTAGAAGCATTACTAAATCAAGTTCTTCTTTTTCTATTTTAATCTTAGTATAATCTAGAAAATCATCCATCAAGACTAGTGTTCTATTAATTTCCCCTTTAATAATAGGAATATACTTAATACATTTCTTTTGATCATTTGGATCTAACATATCAAGGTAACCTTTACATACAGCAATTGGATTTTTAATCTCATGTGTTACTTTAAATAATGATGCTCGTAACTCTTTTTCTTTTTCTATTGCATAAAGACTATTATTAAAATCGACAATTTTTTCGCCTTTATTTAAAAAGTAAAGAATAATAAAACTTGTCACATAAATAACAAATATAAGGAATACTAGATAAGTAATATTATCATAATAGCTTCTATTTGGAGCGATAAACCAAAAGACTTTTATCGTTAGAAAGAAACTATTAATAATAATAAAGCCATGAATTAGATTAACAAGAGAAAATTTACTTTTAGTAAGGCAAAGATATCCAATAAAATAAATAATATATTCTATAATTAATAATCCAGGTGCCATATGCAAAAATAATGTTTGATAATGGATTAGAACAACTGATATAAAGATACTAAGCTCTGTTTTCTTTTTAGAAAATGCTAGTAATAAAGGAATATCAAAAAGCATCGTTGGATAATTATGGTGTAAAGGTAGTCCATAACGAAGGATAAAATATAGGGATGAAGTAAGGGCTATTTCAAAAGCTAAATTATTCTCTTCGTGCTGGATATTCTTACGATATGTTATATAGATAAGATATAGGGAAATAGGACATAAAAGATAGATACAATTGTTTAAAATAATTTCAAGATATGACATATTTCGCCTCCTTCGCTATAATTATATGTATTTTATTTGTCGAATTTTGTCGAAATATGAAGAAAAGTAAGAGAAATTTTCCCTTACTTTGCTAATAAGTCACAAATTAGATTACTTAACTCAGTAGGATTATCTACTGATAGGCCTTCAATTAATCTTGCTTCTTGATATAGTACTTTACTATATTTATCTAAAGTATCAAAGTCTTTATTGTTATATAACTCTTCCATTTTCTTAGTAATTGGATGATTCATATTAATTTCCATTACTGTTTCTGCTTTAACATTTTGATTATTTGGCATAGATTGTAAGACTTTCTCCATCTCTGTTGATACTTCACCTTTAGTCTTTAAACATACTGGGTGATTTTTTAAATGATTAGTAAAAGTTACATCTACTACAGAATCTGTTAGAGTCTCTTTCATCTTTCCTAACATATCTTTATAAGAAGTATTAGCTTCTTCTAGTTCTTTCTTCTCTTCTTCAGTAGAAAGATCAAGTTTTTCATCTGCTACATTCATAAAAGTTTTATCTGCATACATACTTAATGTTTTAATAGTAAACTCATCTAAGTATTCGGTTAAGTATAATACTTCATAACCTTTTTCTTTAACAGCATCTACTTGTGGAAGCATCTCACATTTTTCTAGACTTTCAGAGCAAGCATAATAAATGTTTTTCTGATCACTTTTCATTCTACTAACGTATTCTTTTAAGGTTGTATATTTCTTATCATTTGATGAATTAAATAGTAATAAGTCTTGTAGTAAATCTTTTTTCATACCATAAGTAGAATAAATACCATACTTTAATTGCATACCAAAGTCTTTATAGAATTTCTCATAGTTTTCTCTATCTTTTGTAAGCATAGTCTCTAATTCTTTTTTGATTTTTGACTCTAGGCTCTTTTCAATAGCTTGAATTTGATAGTTTTCTTGTAAAGTTTCTCTTGAGATATTTAGTGATATATCTTCACTATCCACTAATCCTTTAACGAAACTAAAGTAGTCTGGTAATAAATCACTACACTTATCCATGATTAGAACCCCTTTAGAATATAGTTGTAGTCCTTTTTCATAGTCTTTTGAATAGTAATTATATGGAGCATGAGAAGGTATAAATAATAAAGTTTGATAACTAGTTCTTCCTTCTACCTCACTACGAATTACTTTTAATGGTTTTTCATAATCATAGAATTTATCAGTATAAAAGTCTTGATAATCTTCATCAGTCACTTCACTCTTTGGCTTTTTCCAAATAGGTGTCATACTGTTTAATGTCTTGTCAGTACTTACTGTCTCTTCTTTACCATCTTTGTCTTTCTTAGTTTCTTCTACCATCATCTTAACTGGATATGGTATATAGTCAGAATACTTTTTAATTAATCTTTCAAGTGTATATGTTTCTAAGAAATCACTATACTTATTATCTTCTGTATCTTCTTTTAAGTATAAAGTAATCTCAGTACCAGTATCTTTTTTATCTGACTTACTAATAGTATAACCACTAGCTCCTTCACTTTCCCAAGTATTAGCCTCACTATCACTATCTAATGGTTTACTATTTACTACTACTTTATCACTTACCATAAAGGCAGAATAAAATCCTACTCCGAACTGTCCAATTATTGATAAGTTTTTCTCATCTTTCATATTTTCTTTGAATAGTTCAGAACCACTCTTAGCAATTGTACCTAAGTTATTTTCTAACTCTTCACAAGTCATACCTATACCATTATCTTTAATAGTTAAAGTTCTATTTTCTTTATCTGGTATTAATCTAATCTCTAAGTCTTCTTTCTTTATTTTAATTTTTGTATCTGTTAGTGACTTATAATATAATTTATCAAGTGCATCACTAGCATTAGAGATTAACTCTCTTAAAAATATTTCTTGATTTGTATAGATGGAATGAATCATCATATCTAATAGTTTTTTTGATTCTGCTTTAAATTGTTTTTTCATATATAATAATCTCCTCCTCGTTAGTTCTTCCTAACAATTAGTAGAATATCACTAGAATTAGCAATTGTCAATATAGAGTGCTAATTATTTTTATTTAATATACATTAAGTAACTAAACAAAATCAACTTACCTAAAAAGAAAAAGCAAGAACTTAATTAATTGCTTTTCCATTTACATATAGTTTATAACCATTAAAATCTATATTACTATAAGATGTATCACTATCATCTAAACTTGAGACATAACTATCACCTGTTAATTTAATCTTAGAAGTTTTATCTAGTACTAATTTTATAGATTTAGCTTTATTATTACTATTAATAGTACCTTCGACATTAAAAAAGAAAGATTTATTTATTTTTATCTTTCTTATCATAATCTTCTAAAAAGCTTTTATATACCCCATTAGTTTTAGTTCCTAAAACACAATCTAAATTTACATTATCTAAACTCTTGAAGATGTTATAATCAGCATTTTTATTAATCTTTCTTAGATTCTTAATTAGTTCTTTCATCTCTTTTCGTTTACTAGTTCCATCATTTATTAAGGAACAACCTTCTGTGAAACGGCAAGCACAATTAATAAATGTTAATTCATTAGTATTACGCCAAGAGATAATTGACTCTTCTTTTACTAGATATAATGGTCTAATTAGTTCAATACCTGCAAAGTTATCACTATGAAGTTTAGGCATCATAGTCTTTATTTCCGAACCATATAGCATTGACAAAAGTGTTGTTTCAATTACATCATCGAAGTGATGACCTAATGCTATTTTATTACATCCTAGCTCTTTCGCTTTACTATATAAGAAACCTCTTCGCATTCTAGCACACATATAACAAGGACTAGAATCTATTTGACTTACTACATCAAAGATATCACTTTCAAATATCTCAATAGGAATATTTAGTATTTTAGCATTATCTTCTATCATAGCTCGATTATACTCGTTATACCCTGGATCCATCACTACATATCTAGCGGTAAACTTAACTTTACCATGACGAATTAATTCTTGTATACACTTAGCTAGTAGAAACGAATCTTTTCCACCTGATATACAAACCATTACATTATCATTTTCTTTGATTAACTCATATTCACTAACTGCTTTTATAAATTTAGAAAATATATCTTTACGATATTTCTTTATAATACTTCTCTCTATTTCTTTATACTTCTCCATGATAAATCTCCTTATATATTAAATCAAATACTTTTATAAATTCTTCTACTTCTTCTTTGGTATTCTTATATGATAAACTTACTCTAATTGATGATGATGCTTTTTGTTTATCTTTAGTTAAGGCATATACTAGTTTAGACGGGGTTGTGATGGGACAACATGAAGTTTTAGCAGAAAGAATGATATTATGTTCTTCAAACTTACCTAAGATAGTAAGAGATTTTTCACCTATAAGACTAAAGTTTATGATAGATGGTAATGAGTTTTCTCTACTGTTGATAGAAACGTTTTTATATTCACTTAGATGTGATTTAATCATATCACCTAATTCTTTTAGATAGTTATATCTTGCTTCCTGATTAGTAAGTGCTAGTTCTAAAGCTTTTTCTAATGCTAAGATATTGGCAAGTGATGGAGTTCCAGCTCGATAAATGGTTGTAGATTTACCTCCTTCTATTAATGGAGTTAGTCTAACATTTTTCTTTTTTACTAAGATACCAAAGTTATCTAAGCCATGAAACTTATGAGGATTTATAGTGATAAGATCTACATTACTATAATCGATTGTTACCTTTCCAATAGACTGAGTAGCATCAGTATGAAAGTGACAGTTAGGATAGTCTTTTAAAATAGATGCTATTTCTTCTATTGGCTGTCTAAGAGCTATTTCACTATCTACTGAGGTAACACTTACTAAAATAGTATCATCTCTTAACATACCCTTTAAAGATTCTATATCTACTATACCTTTATCAGTTACAGGAATAACTTCAACTTCAAAACCAAGACGCTCTAAACTAACTACTGAGCTAGTAATAGAATTATGTTCTAAGCTACTAATCAAGATATGCTTACCATAATTTTTATAACTAAGACATAGTCCTTTAATTACTAAGTTATTAGATTCAGTTGCACCTGAGGTATAAATAATCTCATCTTTTAACACTTTAAGCATATTAGCAATTCTTAAAGTACTATCACTTATCATTTTATTTTCTTCTCTTCCTAGTTTATGAATTGAATTTGGATTAGCATAATACTTTTTAGTTGTATTATAAAAGACATCTAATACTTCATCTTCTACAAAACTAGCTGCTACATTATCTAAATAAATCAAGTATACCATCCCTTTCTTAAAGTCTATCTTATTATAAAGAGATTAATTTTCACTGTCAACATTGTTTTCTTCATCTTTTTTATTCTGTTCTTCTGCAAATAGCTTAGCCATTGTTTCACTATTTCTTGTTAATCTTTTTATAGTTAATTCTTCTGCTTTATTATTAGCAAGTCTTAAGTTTCTATCACTAGAGATTAGGGCATCTTTTGTCTTTTGTAAATGGTCAATTGTTTTATCTATTTCTTCTATTGCTTTACTAAACTTTTCGGATGCTATGCGATAGTTCTTAGCAAAACCATTCTTAAAGGCATTCATATTCTCTTCAAAGTGAGATATATCAATATTTTGATTTTGTAAAACAAGCATTTCTTTTTTATATTCTAAAGCATTAAGAGCAGCTCCTCTAATTAAGGTTATTAAAGGAATAAAAAACTGCGGTCTAATAACATACATCTTAGGATAACGATAAGAAACATCTACTATTCCCGTATTATAATAGTCATTATCAATTTCAAGTAAGGAAACAAGTACAGCGTATTCACATTTTTTCTCTTTTCTATCTTTATCTAGTTCTTTAAAGAAGTCTTCATTTTTATGTTTAGTAGCTGTCATATCTGCTTCATTTTTCATCTCAAACATAATAGATACAATCTCTGTTTTCTCATCATCATAGTCTCTAAAGATAAAGTCACCTTTAGAACCTGTTCTTGCATCATTATCTTTTTCAAAGTAAGCATTAGGAAATAGTGGTCTTAAGGTATTAAACTCATTATTACAATGTACTTCTAGACTTTCTCCTATCATCTTAGTTGATTGTCTTGCTTTCATATCTTTATAATAAGCAATCATTTCATCCTTATCTTTTAGTTTATTTTCATACACATCTTTGATATTTTTTTCTTTTTACCCTTAATATTATTACTGATATTTTTTTCCAGTGGCATATCATTC
>ENA-OUQF01001854-OUQF01001854.1-human-gut-metagenome-genome-assembly--contig:-NODE-1854-length-11787-cov-4.452353_pt1 | contig 11787 bp, 7 predicted proteins | sample MGYA00237947_ERZ548826 | MGnify/ENA primary metagenome ERZ548826 (study PRJEB26490, sample SAMN05194701) | human gut metagenome | biome: terrestrial biome; feature: human-associated habitat; material... | reverse complement strand
ATCAGGCAGTCCAGCTCGTGGAGCATATTGTCCCGGTTTTCCAGAAACAGCTCCGACCACATCGGCGCGTTCAGCCATGCCACGCGGGTCATATCCTTGTAGCTTCCGGCGGAAAAGCCCTTGTGCGTCTCTGCCGTCGGACTTTTGATATAGGCGTTCGAGACCAGATGCGCCATCTGCGACGTGAACGCAATCATTTCGTCGTGTTTTTCCGCCGTCGTGACGGAATAGCTGCCGAAGCCTGCCGGGCGCAGCAGCTCCTGCACGCGCGAGAGCAGCTCGATATTATCAAAATCCGGCGGCACGATGACCATCGGCGCGTTGTGGTACAGATTCGCGCGCGCGTGACCGAAGCCGGAATACTGCGTGCCCGCCATCGGGTGCCCGCCGAGGTAGGTGAAATGATATTGCTCCGCCAGCGGGAACGCCGCCGCGCAGACCACGCGCTTTGTGCCGCAGCAGTCGATCACTACGGGCTTTTTTCCGATGTTCGGCGCGGCTTCGCGCAGATACCCGATCGCGGCGAGCGGCCGCACGCACAGAAGCACCAGGTCGCACGCGCTGATATTCTCCATCGTAAGCGGCGCGCTTACCGCGTCCGCCAGCTGCGCAAAGGCCAGCATGCTTTCGTCCACATCATAGCCATAGACCGTCCATCCGGCGGCATGATACGCCTTTGCAAACGAGCCTCCGATGAGGCCCAGACCCACGATCCCGACCGTCATTCCGCCACCGCCTTGCGCACCGCGCGTACCTTCCGGGCGACCTCGGCAAACTGCTCGCAGGTCAGAGACTGCGCGCCGTCGCACAGGGCATGGATGGGGTCGTTGTGTACCTCGACAATGACGCCGTCCGCCCCGCAGGCGGCAGCTGCCAGCGTCATGGGCGGCACGAGCCGGTTGATGCCCGTAGAGTGGCTTGGGTCGACGATAACCGGCAGATGCGACAGCTCGTGCAGCATCGGAACGGCCGCCAGATCTAGCGTATTTCTGGTGTAATCGTCAAATGTGCGGATGCCGCGCTCACAGAGAATGACATTGTCGTTGCCGCTGGCCATGATATATTCCGCGCTCATCAGCAGCTCCTTGAGCGTGTTGGCAAGCCCGCGCTTGAGAAGAATCGGCTTTTTGACAGAGCCCATCTCCTTCAGAAGATCGTAATTCTGCATGTTGCGCGCGCCGATCTGAATGACGTCAACGTTTTCAAACAGCGGCAGATGCTTGATGTTCATCAGCTCCGTCACGATAGGCAGCCCCGTTTCCTGCTTGGCAATCTCGAGAAGGCGCAGGCCCTGCTCGTGCAGCCCCTGGAAGTCATACGGAGACGTGCGCGGCTTGAACGCGCCCCCGCGCAGCAGCTGCGCGCCCGCAGCCTTGACAGCCTTCGCAACATATACGATCTGCTCCTCCGATTCGACCGAGCACGGCCCCGCGATCATCGCGAAATGCCCGCCGCCGAATTTTGCATCCCCAACCGAAACCACGGTATCGTCCGGGTGGAACTTGCGGTTGCAGCATTTGAAGGGATCGGTGACCCGCTTGACGGAGTCGACGATCTCCAGACTTTCCAGCAGAGACATATCCAGACGGCTCGTATCGCCGACAAGGCCAAGGACCGTCTGGTATTCGCCCAGAGACGGATGCACGTCAAGACCCTGCGCCTTGAGCCAGTTGATGAGCTGATTTCTCTTTTCCTCGGGAACGTTGTGCTTCAGAACGACAATCATGTTGGTGACCTCCAATCAACAATAAAAAATGCGGCACAGTCAATTCTGTGCCGCATCAAAACTTACTCTCTTTTGCGCATCACAAATTGACCTTACTATCTGACGACAGTAAAGTAATAGTAGGATGCGAAAACAGTCGAGAACATAAGAATAAAACTCCTTTAACTTGCTGAAGACATCATAGCACGCGGCGGGATGCTTGTCAACCGGAAATCCTGGAAAAACCGCAGCAACTTACAGCTTTTCCGCTTCCTCCAGCCAGAGCCTGCTCGATGCGTCGGACGGCATGCGCCAGTCGCCGCGCGGCGAGAGCGTGACCGAGCCGACCTTCGGGCCGTCCGGGATGCACGAGCGCTTGAACTGCTGCTGGAAGAACCGGCGGCAGAACGTTTTCAGCCAATGCAGAATCACATCGTCCGGATATTTGCCGCCGTAGGCGTATTTTGCCATGCGGAACAGTTTACGCGGCCGCGAGCCAAAGCGCAGCAGATGGTACAGGAAGAAGTCGTGCAGCTCATACGGACCGACGAGATCCTCCGTCTTCTGCGCGATCTGTCCGTTTTCGTCTGCGGGCAGAAGCTCCGGCGAAACAGGCGTGTCGAGAATATCCAGCAGCACCTCCCGCAGCGCGGGCGCACTGCTCCCGGCCTCATACTGTACGATGTAGCGCACCAGCGTCTTGGGAACCGAGCAGTTGACCGCGTACATGGACATATGATCGCCGTTGTACGTCGCCCAGCCGAGCGCAAGTTCGGAAAGATCGCCTGTGCCGATGACCAGACCCCCGGACTGGTTCGCGATGTCCATCAGGACCTGCGTGCGCTCCCTTGCCTGGCAGTTTTCATACGTGACGTCATGCACGGACTCGTCGTGGCCGATATCCGCGAAATGCTGCCGGACGGAGGCGGTAATATTGACCTCCCGCACGCTGACGCCAAGCTCCTCGCAGAGCTTGACCGCGTTGGACTTCGTCCGCTTCGTCGTGCCGAAGCACGGCATGGTGACGCACAGAATTTCTTTCCGGCTGCGCCCGGCCAGATCGAACGCGCGCACGCACACCAGCAGCGCCAGCGTGCTGTCCAGCCCGCCGGAAATGCCGAGCACGACCGTTTTCGCGTGCGTATGCTCGATACGCTTTTTCAGTCCCTGCGACTGGATGCGCAGGATCGCCTCCGCGCGGGCGCGCAGCTGCTCGTCATACGGCGGAACGAACGGATTGGGCGCGATGTGCCGCGTCAGCGCCGTCTCGCGCAGCAGCTGGTCGAAAACGACCGTCTGAAGGCCGGGAACGGAATCATAGCTCGTCGTGCGGTGCCGCTCATGCATGAGCCGCTGCACGTCGATCTCGGAGATGGTCAGTGAAGCGCCTGCAAACGGCTCGTTTTCCGCCAGAATCGTCCCGTTTTCCGCGATCAGATGGTGCCGCGAGAAGACCATATCCTGCGTCGATTCCGTCGGCGACGCGCTGCAATAGACATAGCCGCAGGCCAGCCGCGCCGACGTCGCACCAACCAGCGACCGGCGGTACTCCGCCTTGCCAATCACCTCGTCGGAGGCGGAAAGATTCAGGATAATGGCCGCGCCGCCCGCGCAGAGCCGCGTTGACGGCGGGCAGGGAACCCACAGATCCTCGCAGAGCTCCACACTGAAGGTGTAGTCCTGCATGCCGGAGCAGCAGAACAGGAGATCCGTTCCAAACGGAACAGTCTGTCCGCAGAGCGTAATCGTATAGACCTTCCCATCCAGCGTTTTCGCGGAGGAAAACTGCCGCAGCTCGTAAAATTCGCCGTAATTCGGCAGATGCGTCTTCGGCACGACGCCGAGCAGCCGCCCCGCATGAACAACTGCCGCGCAGTTATAGAGCTTCCCACCGAAGCGCAGCGGGAGCCCGACCGCCGTGACCGGGTAAAGACCCTTCGACGCCTCCACGATGCGCGCCAGCGCAGGCTCGACCGCGCTGAGCAGGCAGTCTGAGAAAAACAGATCGCCGCAGGTGTAGCCCGTCAGACAAAGCTCCGGCAGCGTCAGCAGATTCACGCCCGCCGCGTCCGCCTCGTGCATCCGCGCAAGGATCTGCTCCGTATTATACTGCACATCCGCGACGACGACGTCGACCGTCCCCGCCGCAGCCTTGATAAAACCGTCTTTCATGGAACTGTTCTCCCATTCCTGTATTTGATTATACGATACACGGTTTTGCAGGAATTATCAAGAGCGAAACACACACTTTACGGATTGCAGTTCCCACACGGCCGGTATCCCATGCCGATCACGCTTTCCCGCGTACCGTTGTAATACCGCTTGTTTTCTTCCTTCATCCGCTTTACGCTTTTGCACCCCGGATAATGAAATACATCCGTATTCACATTCAGGACGTAGTCGCAGGAAGCGGCGTCCGCCAGATCCTCCGCAGGCAGCAATCCCGCGTTTCCGCTGCCTGAGCCGCCGTCGACCGGTGTTTCCGGGACAGAGGAGCGCAGAATCACTGTCTTCCGAAGCGAAGGCACAACGATCCTTGCAAGAATCGCAGCGGCCTCTGCCCGGGAGATTGGACGCTCCGGATGGAACACGCCCGCAAGCCCGTTCTCAGTCGAGCCGGTGAGAATACCGGCGTTATACAGCATATAGACTGCATCCGTGCGGCCGCTGCCCGACATCACGTCCGGGATATCTCCGGGCATGATCTGATTGAGCGCGGCATATGCCTCGCCCGGAAGCGCCTGCGCAATGACATACGCAAACAGCTCTCTTGTGATCGGACTGGTCCAGAAGGAGGTGCTTTCAGAATAAAATCCATCGTCCGCAAATGACCGCCATGTGTCGATGTAGACCTGATACCATGGCTCCGCCTGTTCAAATTCGCCGCTTCCGCCGTAATAGATATCGTGCAGGCGGCAGGCGGTGGCCAACGTTTCCGCAACCGTGATATTTCCGGATGGAGAAAATTTTTCCGCGTTTTTTCCCTTCATCAATCCGTATTCACACACGGTCTGCACGCTTTCAGCGTACCAGTCCGAGTCGGATACGTCAGAAAAACCGGTATAGATGGTCTGCACGCCGAAATTCTGTAGACCTGGCTCCGCCGCAAACACGGGCGTTGCGGCGGTAAAGAGCAGAAGAAGCGCAAGCAGTACACACGTAAATTTTCTCATGATTCTTCCTCCGTTAGCTTTTCTGACTCAAATATACCATATTGACACTATTTTTGTCAATTATATGAAAATTAGATGTGTCGGTCTGCGTGCAGAAATCCGTGACAAAAATCACGTCATATCAAAAATTACGGCGAATAATAATTGATGAAAAGCGGCGGAAAACAAAGAAAAACACCTGTGATTCAAACAAATCACAGGCGTTTGGCAGGGGATGAGGGATTCGAACCCCCGCAAACGGAGTCAGAGTCCGGTGTGCTACCGTTACACAAATCCCCTAACGGAGCTTCTTTCCGAAGCGCATGATTATTATAGCGATTTATTCCGAAAAGTCAAGACTATTTTTTTCTTTTTTGCAGAAATTAAAACGAAGCGGAAATCACGGCTTCGGATTTCTCCGGAAAAGCAGGACATTTCTGCCGTTAAACGCGCGTGTTTTCGCCCAGCACGGTGAATTTCTAATTCATGACAAGGAAAACCGACTTTCTTTTACATGCGCTGCGCGCGGTTTCTTTCCGATCCGTCGGGTCAAGATAACGGCGCTGAGACTTTTGCGGAGAGGATGAGAACATGAGGCGGAACATTTCTTATAAAAAAATACCGGCCGTACTGATCGCGCTGGTTCTGGCGCTTGCGCTGAGCTGCCAGACCGCCGCGGCCGGACGCGCGCTGGTTCCGGGCGGATATACAGTCGGCATCAAGCTCTATGCGGAGGGTTTGATGGTCACGGAGGTAGAGAGCGGCGCGCCCGCGCAGCAGGCGGGGCTCCGGAAGGGCGACATTATCATAATGGTGGATGGAAAGAAAACAGACAGCGCGCAGGCGCTGCTCGGGCGCATCCAGAAAAGCGACCCCGTCGTCGTGCGCGTGGAGCGCGGCGGCCGGGAAGCGGAGTTTCTTGTGACACCGGAAAAAACACCGTCCGGCTACCGGCTCGGCGTGCTTGTGCGCGACCATATCGCGGGCATCGGAACCGTCACCTACTATGACCCCGAGGACGGAAGCTACGGCGCGCTCGGCCACGGCGTCAGCAGTCTGGACGGGACACAGCTGCTGATGATGCAGTCTGGATATCTGGTCCGGTCGAGCGTCGCGGAGATCCGCGCCGGTACGCGCGGAACGCCGGGCGAGCTGCACGGGCTGTTCGACGTGACGGACACAGTGGGGACGGTGGACAAAAACACGTCCTGCGGGATCTTCGGCACGATGACCCACCCGCGTCAGGGGCAGCCGGTCGAGACAGCGCCGTCTGAGTCGGTCGTGACCGGCCCGGCGGAGATCCTGTCGAACGTCGACGGCAATCAGGTGCAGCGCTTCTCCATTCGCATCGACCGCGTGGACGCGGACGCGAAAAACGGCCGGAATCTGCTCATTACCGTGACGGATGAAGCGCTGCTCGCCAAAACGGGTGGCATCGTGCAGGGCATGTCCGGCAGCCCGATTCTGCAGAACGGCAGACTGGTCGGCGCGGTTACGCATGTGCTGGTCAACAGTCCCGCGCAGGGCTACGGCATCCTGATCGACCGGATGCTGCAAGCCGCAGAGGGATAAAAACGACCCGGCTTTCCTGCGCGGAGAGCCGGGTCAATCGTTTTGAAGAACGTTATACGGGCGAGCCCTCCGGCGCGCGGTCGTCTCCGAAGAAGAACACCGCGACGGTGCCGGGGCCGGAATGCGACGCGACGATCGTGCCGATGCTGCAGATACGCACCTCGCCGTTCAGGTGCGGGAACGCGGCCTCGACTGCGGCTTTCGCCGCCTCGGCGTCCGCAAGGCAATTGGAATGGCAGATAAACGCCTTGCCTGCGTAATCTTCCCCGTTCTCGGCGTGCCGCTTCATCGTTTCGACCGTGCGTGCAACGGCGTTTTTCTTGCCGCGCACCTTGTCATAGGCGATGATGCGGCCCATGTCGTCCTCATAGCTGACGCCGTCGACCTGATAGGAGTAGAACAGGACGGGGATGCCGCGTGCTTCACAATAGGAGTAGGGGAGATCAATGGTGGACTCGCAGGAAAGAACAAAGCCGGGACCCATATCAAAAGCTTCCGTGAAAGTATGATGGTTTCATCATAACAGAACCGGGCGCGAAGGGAAACGGACAATTACTGCCGGATGCCTGTTTCAGCGCCCTGCCGCGCCATCGCCTCGAAGCCGCCGCGATAGAGCGTGCAGAGCCGGCTGAACTGCGCCTGAATGTCATATTTCATGTCGTTGGACAGCCATTCAACGATCTGCCCGTAGCATTCGCACTGCCAGAAGCGGGTCAGGATCTCCCGATCCTCCCTGCTGAGCGGCAGATCGCCGTAGGCCGCCGCCGCATAGGCCTCGACGGTGTGGCGGCAGATCTGCATGAGATAAAACGCAACGGTGTCATGGCTGATCGAGCGGTACATATGCATGACCGCACGCCGGTTTTCCGTCATGAACTGCACAGCGGCCTTCAGACACGCCTCCGGCGAGTCCGGATTGGCGTACTGCCGGATGATCTGGTCGGCACGTTCGGTGATAATCTCCGTCGCGAGCGAGGGAATGTCTGCAAAATGGTAGTAAAACGTATTGCGGTTGATGCCGCAGTCCTCCACGATCGACTTGACCGTGACCTGACTGAGCGGGCGCTCGTTGAGCAGCTTCAGAAACGAAGCCTTAATAGCTTGCTTGGTGTAAGCGGACATGGCATGACCTCCTGCGCCGAGATACATCATAAGAATACCAGACAAGCGAAGCAAAGTCAATCTGTGCACAGCGGTGTTTTTGTCTGAAACGACGCGGCTGCGCAGTCTGATTTCCGCTCTTGCGATTGCCGCCCTCCGGTGGTATAATACTCATATTTAAGAAGAAATTGAGGACTTGACTATGCTCAGGCGATTTTTACGCGGCGGTCTGCTCGCCACGCTGCTGTTTCTGCTCGGCGTGCAGGCGCTTGCCGCGCCGGAATCCCCGCTCGCTTCGATGCAGGCCGAGCCGGCACCCGGCTTTGTGACCAGAATCACGGATATAACAGGCGCCGTCTATGAAAAATCCGGTGTTCTGGACCAGGAGAGCTCCGGGATCGCTGCATATTCCGCCGCGATCTCCTCCTATGAGCTCTACTATGACGGACGTCTGCTGATGACCGTCGTTCCCTCCGGCTTTTCCGTACAGGACCGACCCGCCGTGACGGGTGCGGACAGCGGCGCGAGTCTCGGCAGTACCGGCTTTTACAAGACCACGTTTTCCATCGATGACACGCGGGAGATCTTTCTCACTGGTCTCACGGAATCCACACTGCACCAGGTGCAGACGGAGCTGACCGCCAGCGCCCTGCAGGATCGCTACTTCAACCTCACGAACGTCGACTTCATTGACGCGGAAAAGGAATTCACGGAGGTTGCGGAAGGGGAGACCGCCTCGGACGCCAACCTCTGCTGGGCGGCTGCGACGTCCAATATGCTCCGGTTCAGCGGCTGGGGAAGCGCCGCCGGATTTAAAACGGAGGACGATCTGTTCGAATCCTTCATTTCCGCGTTTACAGACGCGGGCGGCTCGTATACATACGCGCTGGACTGGTTCTTCAACGGTAATTACCAGCCGCAGAATTGGAGCGGCTGGTCGCATCTGCGCGCGCCGGGCAAATCCGGAGCGTATCTTCCAGACTATGCCGCGGACAGCCTGTACCAGACCTATGAGATCTCCGCACATATTGATAATCTGCGGCTGGTCTTCGATGCACTGGAGCGCGACTGCGCTGTCGGCATTTCCATCGGCAACTATATCTCATGGCTCCGCTCGGGCGGCCATGCCATTACACTCTGGGGCTACATGCGCGACACCTCGGCCAGTCCCTACAGCAAGGAAGCCTATCCCGCCATTTTCATTTCCGATTCTGATTCCGATAAATACGACGGCGCACTGCGCCGCCAGGCGCCGAACCGGCTGCGCGTCATGATGATGGACGGCATGTTCGACGGCTTCGGCGACGACAGCTGGGAGCTGGACTATCCCTCCTGGTTCCCGTGGCGGATCGACAGCTTTACGGTTCTGGAGCCGTACAGTGAGGAGATTGAAAAGGACACCTCCGGTACGCGGAATAAAAACGGCACGGCGGATCTTTCTGTGCAGGATTTGAACGTCTGCGCTTCGACATTTGCTGATCTGAATCTGGGCATCGATACGATCTCAGCCGGTCAGGCGTTCAAAATCAGTGGAATTGCAAAGAACAACAGCGCGGTAAATCTGAGCAATGTAAAGCTCCAGATCACGACGGCAATCACCCAAAACGGAAGCACTGTCTGGAGCAACTCCCGCACCATCACCGTCGGCAGCTACTCGGCATATTCCAATGTCGATCTTTCGGCGACCTGCAACTTCCTCTCCGCCGGTTCCTATGAGGCCACGATTCGCATATCTGCGGACGGCGTGGAGGAAGCCTATCTTCTGAACAACACACGCTCGATCGCCTTTACGGTCACGGCTGCCGCACCGGATTCCTCGAATGCGTCCGTGTCCGTATCCATTCCCGAGTTTGACGGGAACGTGGGCGGTTATGGCACGCTGACGCTCAGCGGTGTCGACTCCCTGTATCCCACCGGAACAAAGCTGACGTGGTCCGTCTATGAAAAATACGGCTCAGGTCTGTATGGTTGGGTGCTTGCCTATCAGGACTATAAAAAGCCGGCCTCCGTCCAGTATCTCGGCAGCGGAAACACGGTTCAGACCTGCGTGGTGCTGCGGCCTGTTGATCCGGCCCTTGCGTGCGTGACGCTCAACGCGGGACAGACAGAGCTGCTCTACCATAAACTGTACCTCCTCCCGGCCAAGGGCAGCACCAGCAGATGCTCGGCAATCACCTACGGCGAGAAGGCACTGTACGGCAGCGAGAAACTTGGCTTCTATATTTCCAACTTTACGACCAGCAGACAGTCGATAACGGTCACACCGCGTATATATGCGCTCCGCGATTTGGATGGCCTTCGCGTGGAGCTCTGGTGCGGCGAGTCCATTGAAATGAAGTGGGGCGATTCCACGGAAAAAACGCCCTATATTATCACCAGCTGGGAAACGGACCTTCCCATCGGCCAATATACCATTTATGCCGAGACAACCGACCAAATTGGCGTTTGTTCCAAAAAGCTCAGTACGCTGAACGTGGTTTCCGATAAGCCGTGCTGCTCCGTCGTGCAGACGTTCCGCGGCGATGGCCGCTGTGCGGTCGTGCTGGCATGCAGCGGCCCCGGCGGAGAGCCGCCGTTTGGCGTTGAATACCGAAAAGACGGTCAGGACGAAACGAACCGTGTCTCGTTGGATGTTTATCTCAACAAGGGCTACACCACATTCTGCTGTGTTTCATTTGAAGCCGATGCGGCTGACCGGTATTTCTTCCGCGCGTTCTGCGGATCGGATGAAGAGACGTTCTATACCGACTGGTATGAATGCCCGGTGCCCGCTGCGCAGGCCCTTTCGCTTGACGTGCCGAAGACCTGCAGTGCGGGCGAGGCGGTCTGGGAGTTCTCAGCGCCGGAAGACGGCATTTATCTTCTTACACTCAGCCCGGCCGCAGAGGCTGAGGTCTATGAGACGGCCAGACCCTATCAGTCAGTTGTCCGCCCGACCGAGCCGCTGGTGCGCAACTTCTATCTGAAAAAGGGCGAGAGCGCGCTGCTCCACATCCAGACGGAGGACAGCTATGCCATTGGCTTTGCGCCGATACCGGAGCTGGAGCTTGGGAAGACAACATCCTGCCTCTACGAATCCGGTGACAACGAACGATGCTTCCGGTTTACGGCTCCGACAGATGGCATCTATCTGTTCCCCACTACCGCAGAATCCTATGCCGCAGTGTATATATCGTTTGAAAACGTCACGGACTGGATACAGCACGGCCCGGTTAGGCCCGGAATGCCTGCAATGCCGGGAATGGAGCTGAAAAAGGGCCAGACTGCCTATATCCGGCTTCAAAGAATGAACAGGGACTATCGGTATTACGTTTCCGTCTCCCGTCCCGCTCCCGAAGTCTCCGTTTCGGACGATGGCGTGCATGTCAGTTATGACCCGGAGTTCACCGGCCTGCACCTGATCGCGCTCTATGACACGGACGGGCAGCTGATCGATGTCCGCAGCGTGTCCGTGCGGAGGCTGGAAGACCACATTTCCGCCGTGCTGCAGGGGACGCGGACCGGCTATGTCCGCGTGTTCCAGCTGGACGAGGAGAAGCACACGCCGCGCACGGCCGCAAAGCAGGCCGAGCTGGCATAAAACCCATACTTGACAGACAGGAGCTTTGATTTGGACGGATTTGCAGCATGGCTGAAGCAGCTTCAGTTTGACGGTGTATGGCAGACTGCGGTGCTCGTCGCCGCGTCGCTGCTGTGCATCACGTTTCACGAGACGTGCCACGGGCTCACAGCCTGGTGGCTTGGCGACCCGACGGCAAAGCGCGCCGGACGGCTGACACTCAATCCGCTGCGGCACGTTGATATCGGCGGCCTTTTGATGATGGCGCTGTTCCGCTTCGGCTGGGCGAAGCCCGTCCCGGTCGATATGCGCAATTTCAAGCACCCCAGGCGGGACATGGCGATCACCGCCGCGGCAGGCCCGCTGTCCAATGTGCTGCTGGCCTATCTTGCCGTGCTGCTCTACGGCGTGTTTGCCTACTGGTACTATTTCTCCGGCTCGACTGCCGTCTATGTCTTCGCGCTCTTTTTCTACTATGTCGAGATCATCTCGGCGGGACTTGCTGTGTTCAACGTCTTTCCCATCCCGCCGCTCGACGGCTCAAAGGTGCTCTTTTCCTGCCTGTCCGACAAGGCCTATCTCTGGCTCATGCGCTATGAGCGCTACGGCATGGCGCTTCTGATGCTTATGCTCCTGACAGGCATATTGGATACGCCGCTGGAATTCCTGCGCGACGGACTTTTAAACGGGCTGGAAGC
>ENA-OUQF01001852-OUQF01001852.1-human-gut-metagenome-genome-assembly--contig:-NODE-1852-length-11807-cov-3.354918_pt1 | contig 11807 bp, 12 predicted proteins | sample MGYA00237947_ERZ548826 | MGnify/ENA primary metagenome ERZ548826 (study PRJEB26490, sample SAMN05194701) | human gut metagenome | biome: terrestrial biome; feature: human-associated habitat; material... | reverse complement strand
GGAGGAAGAACTGCGAAAAATTTTGACCGATTATTATGATATGTGGAATGTGGAATTAAAAAGCATGAAGGGTTTTGAAGGAAAGGATTTAGAAGAAGATTACATAGAAGAAAATGAATATCCTTTATATGATGGTTATACAGTGACTGTGACATATTCCATAACGGACGGACAGGGAAATACAATTAATCTGAATTGTGTGTTCTTTCATGATGGGTATAACATCGGATATAGTTAGAGCTAATTGGTTTATAAAAATTTATGAATTGTGATGCTGATTTGATGCCGGATTGTTGCTGATATGATAAGGTATCCTGTTATGGTAAGGACAACACAGAAGGAAGGTGTTGCAATGAATCATAAGGAGCGAAAGCAATTTGGAAGTGAAATAGCGGTTTGGATTGGACGTATATTGGGAATCCTCGGAGCCATTGGTTTCTTGGTACTGATGGGTGCCAATTCGATTCAGAACTGGCAGCAGTATAGGAATACATCAGAAAGAAAACCTGCAAGATACAGTGTGGAGGAAGTTACAGAATATATTACAGAGGATACGGCGGAAGATACAGCAGAAGATGCAACAGAGTACATGACAGAGGGCAAGACAGAAGATGCAGCAGAAGATACAGAAGAGTACACAACGGAAGATGCAACAGAAGATGCAGTAGAGTACATGATAGAGCAACCGCATGGAAAGGCAGGAAGGGTGGAATTGATAGTAAAGCAGGAGGGCTGGAATCCGGAATCATAGGTATCTGAAAGAGAGGGTTCAATGTAATTATTCCATGCAGATATTCGGGCAAAAAAGAACTTGCCTATAGAAAGAAAAGTTGTTATAATCGAATTTGTGCAAGCGGGCATGGCGGAATTGGCAGACGCGCTAGATTTAGGTTCTAGTGTCCCCGACGTGCAGGTTCAAGTCCTGTTGCCCGCATGGAACCTAGAGCTGAGAGTGTTGAAAAATCAACATTCTTGGCTCTTTTTTGTCTTGAAATTCTAAAATAGAAGAAATTGACTGCCGTAGATTGTTTAATGCTGTATCAAGTCCTTGCGTAGATGGTGTTGAAAAGATTCTTAGATAATATACTCTGATAGTATTAAAAAACAAATGATAGCCAAGCGAACCAAGTTGTGATATAATAGCGGTATTCTTTTGTTTTTAGAATAAATTTATGAGGAGAGAGGGGAAACATAATACCCCGAAAGGAGAAAGATGGGAAACGAAAAAAAGAGAAATTCATTTACCGGCTCGCTTGGCTTTGTTATGGCAGCCGCCGGTAGTGCTGTAGGTCTGGGAAATATCTGGAGATTTCCGTATTTAGCAGCGAAGGATGGCGGAGGACTGTTTCTGGTTATTTATATTATTCTGGCAGTTACCTTTGGGTTCACATTATTAACAACAGAAATTGCAATCGGAAGAAAGACAAAGCAAAGTCCACTGACCGCTTATAGTAAGGTTAAAAAGGGTTGGGGATTTTTGGGAGTTATTTCCTGTCTGGTTCCTATGATTATCATGCCGTATTATTGTGTAATCGGTGGCTGGGTAGTGAAGTATTTTCTGGCATTTTTAACCGGTGAAGGAACAGCGGCAGCAGAGGACGGATATTTTACCGGCTTCATTACAGGAGAAGTGCAGCCGATTGTATTAACCATCGTATTTTTAGGCGTGACAGCCTTTATTGTATTCCGTGGCGTAGAAAAAGGAATTGAGTCATCCTCTAAAATAATTATGCCGATTTTGATTCTGCTGGTTATTGCAATTTCTATTTTTGCACTTACCATTCGTTACACAGATGCAGAAGGGGTAACAAGAACCGGTCTGGAAGGTTTGAAAATATACGTGATTCCGAATCTGCAAGGCTTAACGGTTAAGGGCTTTTTCAGCGTATTATTGGATGCAATGGGACAGTTGTTCTTTAGCTTGAGCGTAGCGATGGGAATTATGATAGCCTATGGTTCTTATGTACGGGACGATGCAAATCTTGTAACCTCCATTAATCAGATTGAAATCTTTGATACCTTGGTAGCATTTCTGGCAGGTGTTATGATTATACCTGCGGTGTATACATTTATGGGAACAGAGGGAATGGCAGCATCCGGTCCGAGTCTGATGTTCATATCTTTACCGAAGGTATTTAGTGAAATGGGAAAAGCAGGAAATATTATTGGATGCTTATTCTTTGCAATGGTATTGTTTGCGGCACTGACAAGCTCTATTTCGATTATGGAAGCGGTGGTTGCAAGCTTGATGGATAAGTTCCACCTGTCTCGAATTAAGGCATCTATAATTGAGACTGTAATAGCGTTGGTTGGTGGTATCGTGGTATGTCTGGGATATAATAAATGGTACTTTGATATTACGCTGCCAAACGGAGCACATGCACAGATTCTGGATATTATGGATTATATCAGCAACAATGTCCTCATGCCGGTTGTGGCAGTTTCAACCTGTATTTTAATTGGCTGGATAGTGAAGCCGAAGACCGTAATTGATGAAGTGGAAAAGACCGGACATAAGTTTGGAAGAAAGGGCTTATACATTGTAATGATTAAGGTAATTGCACCGATTCTTCTGTTGACGTTGTTATTAAAGTCCTTAGGAATTATAACCTTTATATAATTATTGAGATAAATATAAATAAAAATGACCGCCTAAGTATGTGGAAAGGGATTCACCTTATTGGATTCCCCTTATTCCGGACTGCTTAGGCGGTATTTTGTTATTGCTATTGTGAATCAAAGAACAAACTACATTCTTCGTAATGCTTCAATCGGGCTTAAGCGTGCCGCTTTCCTTGCCGGATAGATACCGAAGAAGATACCAACCGCAGAGGAGAAGAGCGTTGCCATAAGAATTGCACCAATACTGATGGAAGGTGTAAAGGCATAGGTAGGAGCCGCCAGAGCGACAATCCTTGTAATCAGAAAGGATCCGACTAATCCAAACAGAATGCCGAGCAGACCGCCTAACATCGTAATTATGGCAGATTCCGACAGGAATTGCAGCATAATAGAGCTGGTCTTTGCACCTAAGGCTTTTCGGATACCGATTTCTCTTGTACGTTCTGTAACAGACACCAGCATAATATTCATAACACCGACACCACCGACAATTAATGAAATAGCAGCAACCAGTGCAATGAAGATAGTAATGGTATTAATAACGGTATTAATTGTTGTCATATAGTCACTGAAACTCTGAATGATATAGTCGTTTTCACCTTTGCAGTTATGTCTGGATTCCAGAATATTAATGGTGGTATTGCATACTGCCTTGGAATCTGCATCGTCTGCTAAAAGCAGGGTGGCAGAATAGTTATCATAGGAAATAGACATACCCAAACCGGATTCCAGCGAAGTGAGCGGTACATTCAGGTAAATCGGAGAATTTTCATAATCAAAATTAATCAGGGAAGTATTTTCGGCTTCCGTTGTTAATCCGACAATCGTGTATTCCAAGATTCTTCCGTTTGCATTTACCTCTATAGTCATACCAAGCACATCTGTATTTCCAAAGAGCCGGATGGCTTCCGCTTCGCTCAGATAGCAGACCATCTTTCCGTTTGTATAATCATCCTCGGTAAAATAATGCCCCTTACTGAGCAGGTAATACTGCTCAAATAAATAATTGTCGGGAGCACACCCAAATAGATAAGCATCAAATTCTCCTTTTTGTGTAACAGCCTTTCCTTCTACGGTCTGGCTGTACTGGTAGGTACGAATTCCCGGAACATTTTCTTTAATATACTCAAGGTCATCTAGTGTAATTGGATTGTTGGTATCCACTGCCATAATAGCAACCTGTCCATTGGCAATATTATCTAATTGACTGGTAATCATATCCTTGGCACCGTTTCCTAGTGACATAATCAAAATAACGGAAGAAATACCAATAATAATGCCAAGCATGGTTAAGAGCGAACGAACCTTATTGGAGAGAATATTAAAGAATGCCATTTTTATGTATTCTAAAAATTGTGACATATCCATTCCTCCTACTATGATTCTTCACTGGCGGTATCAGTGGTAGGTTCGGTTTTCGTATCGATTCCGGTACTGCCGTCCGGGAATTGTGGCAGAACCGGCATGCCTTCGGTAATATCAGCAGTAATGGTTGTAATTACAACGGTAGATTCATCAATGCCGTCTTTAACCTCGCAGTTGGTGACATCACTGATTCCGGTAGTAATGTACTTCTTTACAACAAGACCGTTTTCTACGGCATATACAAAGGAACCGGTATTGTCAACATTTACAGCAAGATTCGGGATAGTCAGGATATTGGTAAGGGAGGCGGTGTGAATAACAACCTTTGCATCCAGACCAAGAACCAGATTCTCATCCGGATTCAAGATAGTAACCTCTGCCTCAATGTTAGTGGCACCGGAAGGAGAGGTGGTAGCAATTTTGCTGATGTAAGTAACCTCACCCTTGTATTCATGATTTAATAAGGTAATGGTTGCGGATTGACCTAAGGCAACGGTTTCTAAATCCTTTTTCGATAACGGTACGGTAACCTTCATATTATCCGTAGAAGCAATGCTGAACAGAGCAATACCCGGAGTGGCAGAAGCCCCCTTGGTGATTTCTACGGAGGTTACAATACCGTCGCGGTCAGCAACAATGCCGGCCTTGCCTTCTTCTAAGGAAGTTGCGGCAGCTTCTACCTGAAGATTAGATAATTGATTGGAGATATTTAACTGCTCTTTCTGGGTAGAGGTCAAAATTCCTGCCTCTGCACTGGTAACTAAGGATTCCTGTTGAGCCAGTTGGGATTGCAGGTCTGCAAGTTCGCTGCTCTTAGCAGTAATGGCATCGGTAAGACTGCTGCTGCTATCCGGCATAATGCTGATAATTTTTTCCAAATTATTAACAGAAGCCGTCAGGGTGTCACGTTCATTACATTTATTCAAATAATCCTGATTGGTAGCAAGGGCTGTAGTATCCGGATTTGTGTCAATCATGGTCTGGATTTCGTCTAATACCGAAGCAAGACGTTCCCGCTTCTCTGCCAAAGCAACCATTAGATTGCTGTTCGGGTCCTCACCAGTACTGCTTTCCTGCAACTGCTTAATATCAGCTTCTACGGCAGAGATTTTTGCTTTAAGGTCGGTTACATTTTTCTTAGCCTTATCCAAATCAGAGCTGGTCTTATTTGAAGTTTCCACCGTGGTCTGGTTTGATAATTGCGTAGAACGTGCAGTAAGTGCTGCTTCATTATATTGCTCCTCTAAGGTGCTGGTATCAAAGGTCAGCAGAGTATCGCCGGTCTTTACGGATTGTCCCGGCTTGATATTAACCTCGCTGACAGCCGCAGCTACGGATGTGGTATAAGAAGTAACATCACCGCTGGTGATAGTTCCGCTGGTCTGGATGCTGGAAGAAATATCTCCGACAACCGGATTGGCAACATCTACTGTCGGCAGCATGTTGGTAAGCTTGGAAGCTAAGAGGTTAATGCCTACGATACATAAGATAAGGAAGGCAATAACAATTCCTACAATTATAAATATGAGCTTCTTTTTTGATTTCTTTTTTGGTGTAACTTGTTCTGACATACTTTAACCTCCTGATTATTCTCTGGTAAAATCGGATTCGATTTTACCGTCCATGATTCTTACAACACGTTTGGCATTTGCAGCAATCTGGTCATCATGTGTGATAAGGATGACGGTTCTGCCGCTGTCATGCAGTTCGTGAAGAATTTTCATAATTTCCTTTGTGGATGCAGAATCCAGATTACCGGTTGGCTCATCTGCCAATATGACCGGTGGCTTGGCTGCAATGGCTCTTGCAATTGCAACCCGCTGCTGCTGACCACCGCTCATTTCTGAGGGCTTATGGTCGATACGATGCTCCAAACCTACAATTTTTAAGGCTTCGAGGGAACAATCGTGTCGTTCCTTTGCAGGCATTCCCCGATAGATAAGGGGAAGCTCTACATTTTCTAATGCGGTAAGATTGGAAATCAGGTTAAATCCCTGAAAAATAAAACCGATTTGCTTATTGCGAATATCTGATAACTGATTGTCTGTCATACAGGACACATCTTCACCGGATAAGATATACCTTCCGGAGGTCGGTGTATCCAGACAACCCAGCATATTCATGAGTGTGGACTTTCCGGAACCGGACTGACCGATAATTGCCACAAATTCACCGGTTTGAATATCCAGTGATACATGGTCCAGAGCGTGGACCTCATTTTCGCCCGGATTATAGATTTTACTGATGTTTTCAATATGTATAAGCGAATCCATGAATAACTCCTTTCTATTTATTCCTGTATAGTATAGTGAAATAAAACCGCTTGGAAAAGGGATTTTAGTGAATCGTTATATTATCGTAAGATTCTAAAAAAATATAAAGCTAATCGTAAAGTTACTGAAAGAAATCATGGAGAAGACGGAGTATCCGGTTCGTATTCTAAAATATCACCCGGCTGACAGTGCAAGACCTCGCAGATAGCTTCCAGTGTGGAAAAGCGAATGGCACTTATTTTACCGGTTTTTATTTTGGACAGGTTGACATTAGAGACACCAACCCGCTCGGACAATTCATTTAAACTCATTTTCCGGTCTGCCATGACCCGGTCCAGTCGTAATATGATTTTACCCATGCTTTATAGCCTGCCTTTCTTAATTATGTATAATATAGTTTTAATGCATTATAAGGTTTCATCCGATTCCTGTTGCAGAATGGCACCGTACTTAAATATGAATACCAATGCAAATATAACCAATATGATAAGCACCATGTTAAGATTCACACCCAACTGGAGTGTGAATTTATTTCCCATGGCTCCGAGCGTAAAGGAATGGGATATAGAAGAAAGAAATACCCATGGAATCAGTGAAAAAGCAAACTGTGACATTTTCTTAGTAATGGCGGGAGCAAATGGAGATTCGCAGTACCGGAAGGCACTGCAAAGATTTTTAATGAAGCATAATGTAATAAATGTCATAATAAGGTATAATAGGTAGCTTACAAACAATCCCAAAAAACTACGGATAGTCAGAGCCGGAGCATCATATTCGGAATCCGTTGTATGCAGCAGATAGGCAGAACCATCCATGGTAATATCGGTATCGGATGCATCCGTATCGGAAGTAAGCTGTTTAAGCATGTTGGTCTGCTCCTCCGCGGTCTGGGAAATGCCAAGTGCATTCGGGTCAAACCAGATGTCCATGTTATAATACATCTTGAATTTTAAGAAATCCTTTGGAGCAATCAGACAAGCAAAAGAGCCTGCCAAAAGAATAATAATTCCGATGATGGTAATAACCTGCAAGATGCAGCTTACAATTTGACCGATTTTTCCCATGCGGTTAATTTTTTGAATGGCTTCTTGTTTCATAGTAATATCCTCCCTTTGATAAATGATAAATATTTAATGTTTATCGTTAAATGCAATATAACAGACTAATTATTGAAAGTCAACAATTATTTAATGATAAACATTAAAAAGTAAAAATAGGATTGCTGTAAACGGTTGGAAACAGGGCATTTTCTTGACATTCCCAATTCTGTGTGATAGCCTTAATTTGTTATGTTTTGTAGAAGTTAAGAGAAAAAAAGAGTGAGGAGAGCTGGAGAAATGATGGTTGTTACAGGAAATCCATGGCTGGAGCAGATGCTGGTTAAGTATGATGCCTCCGGTGTGGCAGATTTAATCTGGAAAGTATTTAATGTGTTTTTGGACAAATTGGATACGATTGTTTGGGGTGTTCCGCTGATTGTGCTAATATTAGCAGGTGGAATCTATTTAACAATTCGTCTGGGCTTGTTACAGGTACGGAAGCTGCCGTTGGCACTGAAGTACATGGTAAAGAATGAGGAAGACGGACATGGAGAAATTACCTCCTTTGGAGCCTTATGTACGGCATTGTCAGCTACAATAGGAACCGGTAATATTGTCGGCGTTGCAACAGCAATTGCGGCAGGTGGACCGGGAGCCTTGTTCTGGATGGAGGTTGCAGCATTCTTTGGTATGGCAACGAAATATTCGGAAGGTCTTCTGGCAGTCAAGTACCGGGTGGTAGATAAAGATAATCATGCATTGGGCGGACCATTCTACTATATTGAGCGTGGAATGGGACAAAAGTGGAAATGGCTGGCAAAGGTATTTGCATTCTTTGGTGTCTGTGTAGGTTTGTTTGGAATCGGTACTTTTTCGCAGGTAAATGGTATTTCCTCTGCGGTGAATACATTCTTTGACCCGAATAACAGTTGGTCAGTGGATATTCCGTTATTGGGAAATTATTCATGGACCGTTATTATAGCATCCTTGATATTGAGTGTATGTGTAGCGGCAGTATTGATTGGCGGTGTAAAAAGAATCTCTAAGGTATCTCAGGCAATAGTTCCGTTTATGGCAATCATTTATGTGGTATTTTGTGTGACTTTGTTAATTTGTAATATCGGAGAAGTACCGGCAGCCGTTGCTTTGATCGTAAAGGGAGCCTTTAATCCGAAAGCAGTTACCGGAGGTGTTGTGGGAACGGTATTGATTGCAATGCAGAAGGGTATTGCCAGAGGTATTTTCTCAAATGAATCCGGCCTGGGTTCTGCTCCGATTGCGGCAGCAGCAGCACAGACAAAGGAACCGGTAAGACAGGGTCTGGTATCCATGACGGGTACATTTATTGATACCATTGTAATCTGTACTATGACAGGCTTGTCCATTGTATTGACAGGTGCATGGCAGGTGGAAGGTTTAGAAGGTGTTCAGGTTACAGGCTATGCATTTAATATGGGTATCCCATTCCTTCCGGAGCGGGTAACATCATTCATTCTTATGATGTGTCTGGTATTCTTTGCCTTTACAACCATTCTTGGCTGGGATTACTATTCTGAGCGTTGTCTGGAATATTTATTTGGCGGCAAGAAAAAGGGTATTATAGTCTATCGTTGGTTATACATACTGGCAGTATTTATCGGACCATATATGACGGTTGCGGCTGTCTGGACAATCGCAGATATTTTTAACGGTTTGATGGCAATTCCGAATATGATTGCATTATTTGCATTGAGTGGTGTAGTAATAAAGGAAACCAGAGATTATGTAAAGCGGTTAAAGGATGGAACAATTTCGAAATAACAGTGTATGATTGCGGAGATGTCGGAATGAAGAAAATGACAGAATTAGAGCAATATTATAATAAGTTCAATGAAGAAAAACGTCTGAATTCCCGCTATGGACAGGTTGAATTTCGAACCTCTATGCATTATATTCACAAGTGCCTCGAAGCGGTTGCGGCTTCCGGGCGGGAGACTTCGGATATTCAGGTATTGGATATAGGTGCGGGAACCGGAAAATATTCCGTAGCACTTGCAAATGAAGGATATGCGGTGACAGCGGTGGAACTGGTACGATATAATCTGGGAATCTTAAAGCAGAAGAAAAGTACGGTAAGAGCATTGCAGGGAAATGCATTGAATCTGAAAAAATTAGGAGACGAACAGTACGATGTAACTCTGCTGTTCGGTCCCATGTATCATTTATTTTCCTATGAAGATAAGGTAAAGGCATTGACAGAAGCCCGGCGGGTAACAAAACCCGGCGGGTATATTCTGGTAGCATACTGCATGAACGAATATTGCGTATTAACCTATGCATTTAAGGAACAGCATATCCGGGAATGTATGGAGCAGCAGCGGTTGACGGACGATTATCACAGTATTTCAAAGCCGGAGAACCTGTATGATTATGTAAGGGTAGAGGACATCGATGCGTTGAATGGGGCGGCAGGGCTTACAAGAGTGCAGATTCTGTCTCCGGACGGACCGGCAAATTATATGCGGCAAACATTAAACAACATGGATGAGGAAGCCTTTGAATGGTTTATGCAATACCATCTGGCAACCTGTGAGCGGCAGGATTTAATTGGTGCGGCAGCACATACACTTGACATTTTGAAAAAATAGTTGAAAACGCAGACGGAATAGGGAGAGGACGGAAAAGATATGCAAAAGAAAATAATGCGGGGACTGATTTATTTAATGGGTATGGTGATACTGGCATTTGGAATCACCCTGAATACCAAAACAGGACTTGGTGTATCTCCGATTATTTCCATTGCTTATTGCGTATCTGAAATTCTGGACTGGGAACAATTGTGGCAATGGTTGGAGTTGGACGGGCAGTTGCGTTGTTTCATGTGATTTTGTGGAAACCGATGATGCAGCTTTCCGGTCTGGAACCGGAGCATTTGGTAAAGATGAATGAGGAATAAATCTATGCGATTATATTTTGCACCCATGGAGGGAATTACAGGGTATATCTATAGAAATGCATATTGGCGGCATTTTCCGAATCTGGATAAGGTATATGCCCCGTTTTTACAGCCGAATCAAAAGCGTGTACTGGCACCGAAGGAGGAGCGGGATGTTCTTCCGGAAAATAATCTTGGAATCCCCTTGGTTCCACAGGTATTGACCTGTAGTGCCGACGGCTTCATCCGGGCAGGAAAGGCATTAGAGGAAATGGGCTATCGGGAGATTAATCTGAATCTGGGATGCCCGTCCGGAACGGTAGTATCAAAGAGAAAAGGAGCCGGTATGCTACAGGATACCGAGCAGCTACGGTTCTTTTTTGAAGCGGTATTTAAGGCAGAGTGGAAAGCGGCTATTACGGTAAAGACGCGGCTGGGCATGACAGAGGATATGGATTTTGGTGAGCTTTTGGAGGTCTATAAACAATATCCGATTGCAGAGGTTATTATACATCCAAGGTATCGGAGTGATTTTTATAAAGGACTTCCCAGAATGGAAGCATTTGAACAGGCACTGACATTAGAACAGCCAATCTGCTATAACGCCAATATTTTTTGCAAAGAGGACGCGGCTCGTATGGAACAGACCTATGCGGGTACTACATTACAGGCAATGATGCTTGGTAGAGGACTGTTGGCAAATCCGGCACTGGCAAGAGAAATCCGGGGCGGTGAAGCCTTAACAAAGATAGAGTTACGAGAATTCCACGATGATGTATTAGAGAGTTATCAGCAGATTTCATTCGGAGAACGAAATACCCTGTTCAAAATGAAGGAATTATGGAATTATTGGGGAACCATATTTGAAGATGCAGAACGGGCATTGAAGAAGGTTCGGAAAGCAAATCGATTTACGGAATATCAGATGGCAGTGGATGCATTGTTTCGGGATTATGAATTTACCGAAACGCATGGATATTGCCCGTAATAAATGCAGACGATACAGTCTTGATTAGTTCAAGGCTGTTTTTTTAATAAAACAATAAAAAACTTTAAAATAAAGCCAAGAAAAAGCGGGCGTAGATTGTCTGAATATATGAAGGAAAAAATAATATAAAAATATTTGCAAAAAGGAGTATTAAGAAAAGCATGAAAGAAAATATGGATAATAACAACGATATATCGTTGCCGTGCCTGTTCGATAACCGCAGGGTCAAGCTGTACATATGGTCTGCTGTTTCTCATTCAATCAAATCACATCCAGAGATAGAAAAAGCCGAGTGATTTTCGTTAAGTGAAAACCACTCGGTTATGTAAAAATAATTATATTCAAACTTTTCTATGAAATACCGTGTATATTACAAACACTATAAGACTTTGCTAACTAAAAATGAAGTTTAATACATTCTTTTTTTAATACCATCAGTTCATCTCGTATTTTGTTAATAATGCTACAAAATTCCATAGGATTAATCTCTTTTTGATGAATACATTTTGTTAATTCCATAATCAAGGCAGCAATATGTTCCATATGACTATCGAAAGATTCAAAAACAATCTTATTCTGAACATAATAATAATAGACATCTAATG
>ENA-OUQF01001844-OUQF01001844.1-human-gut-metagenome-genome-assembly--contig:-NODE-1844-length-11842-cov-4.391788_pt1 | contig 11842 bp, 15 predicted proteins | sample MGYA00237947_ERZ548826 | MGnify/ENA primary metagenome ERZ548826 (study PRJEB26490, sample SAMN05194701) | human gut metagenome | biome: terrestrial biome; feature: human-associated habitat; material... | reverse complement strand
TGCGTAATTTATGCTGTTCCTGCTTAATCTTGTGCTGTGTTCTTTGACAGACTGAACGGTCTGCTTCGGCAGACCGTTTTATTTTGCATACTGGTGCATTACGGGGATCTCAGCTTCGCCGTGCCGGGCATGTCAAGCGGCGGCCATATTGACAAACACGACATAGGGAAGTATAATGCTTGATGTGAATCGTGCGATGTGTATCGTTTAGTTTATATTGAGTCGAAATGACGGGGCGCGGCGCCGCCGCCTTAAACAAATTTTAATGCTCTTCCCTGGTGGTTTTTAACGCGCCCAACGGTAGAATATTCTGGCACGGATAAAGCGTTAAAAAGCACCTGTTGAAATAAGTTCAAGCATATGGAGGCAACTATGGAAAACACAAACCAGCTTATCGGCTGCTGCGGGTTGGACTGCGAAGCATGCGACGCGAGGACAGCGACGATAACGAACGACAACTCCCTGCGAGAGAAAACCGCCGCGCTGTGGACAAAGCTGAACGGCGTGACCATCACGCCGGAAATGATAAGCTGCACCGGCTGCCGCATAGAGGGCGCAAAAACGCCCTTCTGCGACAAGCTATGCCCCGTACATAACTGCGTGCGGGAAAAGGAGCTGGACACCTGCGCGGACTGCGCGCAGATGGACAGATGCCCGACGCTGAGGCGCATCGCCGCAAACAGCCCGTTCGTGCTGGAAAATCTGAAAAAGCTGCGCGAGGCGAAGTAAATGAAGCGGTATATTGCCCTGTTGAGGGGCGTCAACATAAGCGGCAAGAACAAGGTGCCTATGGCAGAATTGAAGAAATGCTTTGAAGCGCTTGATTTCACGGAGGTCAAGACCTGCCTGAACAGCGGCAACGTGGTCTTTTCCTGCGCGGACGCGGATGCGGCGGAATTGACCGGCCGTATAGAGCGCATGATACGGCATGAATTCGGCTTGGACATTACCGTTTTTATCATTTTGCAGGAGGAGCTTGCAGACATTCTGCTCCATGCGCCCGATTGGTGGGGCACGGAGAACAAGGAGATCTACAACAACCTTATTTTCATCATGCCGCCCGTGACATTTACAGACGTTTACCGCGAGATTGGCGCGCCGAAGGAGGGCTTGGAGCAGATACAGGAATACAAAGCGGCCGTGTTCTGGTCGTTCAGCCGGAAGAATTATCAGAAAACAAACTGGTGGCCAAGGACGGCCAGCGCCGCTATCGGGCAGAAGCTGACGATAAGGACGGCGAACACCGTCAGGAAGATAGCCGGCATATGAAAGAGACTGCAAACGGAACGGCGTGCGGCAAAATGACCGTAAACGACGCCGAATATACCGTGCTCAAGCTCCTCGGGAAAGGAAAAGGCGGCTACTCCTATCTGGTGACGACTGGAGAGGCACAGTACGTCTTAAAGCAGATCCATCACGAGCCCTGCGAATACTATACCTTCGGCGACAAGCTGCAAGCCGAGCTGCACGACTATGAGACGCTGCAAAAGCTCGGCATTCCGATGCCGAAGCTCCTGGCGGTGGATGCCCCGCGGGAGCGCATTTTGAAGGAATACATCGCCGGGGAGACAGCGGCGGAGCAGCTCAAAGCGGGGCGGATGGAGCCCGGCTGGCTGAAACAGGTGCGCGATATGTGCGCTCTGCTATACCCGGCTGGGCTGAACATCGACTACTACCCCACCAACTTCGTTCCGCGCGGCGGAACGCTTTATTACATCGACTACGAGTGCAACGCCTATATGGAGCAATGGGATTTTGAGCATTGGGGCATCCAGTATTGGGCGGCGCAGACACCGGAAAGAACGGAGGAAGCATGAAAAACCACAAGAAAACGATCACTGTGCTGCTGACCGCGGCGGTATTGATATCTGCTGTTTTTATAACGGGATGCACTAGGCTGTCAGAGGCCCCGAGCAACACGCCCTCGGAGGCGGACGCGGCGGCCAACTCCGAGAGGTTTGGCGTATACATCAAGCTTGAGCGCGACGACGCCCACTCTATCGCCCTGCACGGCGGCAGCTTCACAAAGGTGTGTGAAAACGCAGACGGTTCTCTGTTGAAGGCCGGGGAATGGCTTTTCACAGGGGATGATATCGTGCAGCTTGCCAAGGAAGAGAACGGCCCCGTTTCCTTTACCGTCAGCGCGCATGATGCCGAGGATACGCTTTTGGGAGAAGGTACGTTCACTTACGATATTACTCAGGAAAAGCTGTACGTGACGATCTCCGCCGACGGCGTGACCTGCGCCGCTGCTGACGCGCCGGGCGCCCCGGCAGGAAAACATTGATGCAGGCACACAGAGTAAGAAACGAAATGAAAGCAATTACGGCAGAGGGATTATCAAAAACATACGACGGCGGGACCGTGGCGGTCGATGGCATCAGCTTTTCGCTGGACAAGGGGGAAATATTCGGCTTTCTGGGGCCAAACGGGGCCGGGAAAACCACGACCGTGAAGCTGCTTTGCGGTATGCTGGCCCCATCCGGCGGCGAATGCCGCGTTCTGGGTATAGACCCCGCGCAGGAGCCGGAGCTGCTGCACCAGAAAACCGGCGTGGTGACGGAGCACGCGCAGATGTACGACCACATGACGGCCTTGGAAAACCTGCAATTTTACGGCACGCTTTTCGGTATGGGCCGTTCAGAATGCGAAGAAAGGGCAATGGCGCTTTTGCGGCGGCTGGAGCTGGCAGACGTGATGGGCCGCAGGCTGGCCGCCTACTCGACAGGTATGCGCCAGCGGCTATCCTTGGCGCGGGCATTGCTGCACCGGCCGCAGGTGCTGTTTCTGGATGAGCCGACCTCCGGCCTTGACCCGGAGAGCGCACAGAACGTGAATTCGCTCATCCAAGAGCAGGCCGCCGAGGGAACCACGGTATTCCTTTGCACGCATCAGCTTCGCTATGCGCAGGAGATATGCACGACATACGGGCTTATGAATAAGGGACATTTATTCGCCGCTGGAACCCTCGCGCAGCTTCGCGCCATGGTTTGCCGGAACACGAAGGTGCGGGTAAAGGCGAGCCGGATGCCGGAGGGCATGGCGTACAGGGAAATCGGAGAGCACATCTACGAGATCGATGCGGCCGCGGAGAATGAGATACCGCAGATTGTGAAGAGGATCATGGATGCGGGCGGCGATCTGTACCACGTGTCGGAGGAAAAGATGTCGCTGGAAGAGATATATTTTTCCCTTATCGACAGCGCACATGAAGAAACGGAGCGTGAACAGTCATGAACGTAAGACAACTCGCAGTGACAAAAAAGGATATCCGCAGCGTTACATTAAACAAGCAGGTTTTCGCGGTCCTTCTCATTGTGCCGCTTGCGCTTACCATTGTTCTGCCGTCTATTTTTGTGCTGGTGACGGCGTTTGCCCCCGACGCCGCTTCGGATTTTCAAAAAATACTGGATATGCTGCCCGCGGACAACGGGGCGCGCAGTCAGCAGCAGAGGATCTTCGGGCTTATACTGAACAACATCATGCCGGTCTTTTTCCTGATGATACCGATAATGGCATCGTCCGTCATGGCGGCAAGCTCCTTTGTGTGCGAAAAGGAAAAGCACACACTTGAGACGCTGCTTTACTCCCCGCTGTCGCTGAAGCAGATGTTTCAGGCCAAGATACTGGCCGGGTTTTCCGTCGGGATGATGGTTTCGTATATATCATTCGCCGCGATGATGCTGGTGCTGGAGCTGGAAGTATTCCTTCTGACCGGCAAGGCAATACTCCCCTCTTCAAGCTGGCTGGCATCATGCTTCTTATCGCCCCGGCGATATCCATTATCGCTATCGCCGTGACCGTGCGCAGCTCCGCAAAGGCGCAGACCATTGAGGAAGCGCAGCAGCGAGCCGTGTTTCTGGTTTTCCCGATACTCGCGCTGCTCATCGGGCAGTTCACAGGCATTCTTCTGATAAGCGCAGGGCTTCTCTGGGGCGTGGGCGCTGTTCTGGCGGCGCTTGACGTATTGCTTATGAGGGGCGCTGCCGGAAGCTTTACATACGAAAAGCTGTTGAGATAAGCGCAAAAAGCTGGTGCGGTCATATGGCCGCACCAGCTTTTTATCATGTCTGTATTCACAGCGTCAGATATTCAGCGCTATATTCTCCCCTTCTATGCCGACGAAAGCGCCCTTCTCTGCCTGTGGGGAATCCGCGTGGCAAAGGAGCCACTTATTGCGCATCCAGAGCATTCCGTCCTCGCCGAGGAGCGAGGTATCGACCGCGTCAAGCGGGGAATTCGTTCCCTCCGTGAGCACGACGAGGCAATTGAAGCCGCAGCTGCTTATGCGGCAGGGCGCAAAATGCAGCACGCGGGGATATATCTCGATCAGGGTGTCAGGCAGAAGATAGAAGCCGGCGACGCGGCGGCTGTCCAGCGTGCACGAGACGACGTCCTCCGGTAAGGCGAGAAGGAGCACAAGCCCCGTCGTCGTATAATTCACCTCGCTGCACCGGTGATATTCCTCGGCATTGAGCGTGAATCCATGGCCGTTGCAGTACCCCGCCTGAACGGGCATACCGCCGAAAACGGAGTTTTTGATTCTCTCCGTTTCGTTAAGCGCCATCAGCGCGCCGTCTGACGCAACGTAGCAGTTGCCGCTTTCGGGTATGGGCGAGGCGAGCATGGCTTCATGCAGCGCGGACGTATCGCCAAGCGAGAGCACCCTGCCATACGGGGCAAACGCGGCGTCATGCACGTCATAAAGCGGCAGGCCGGGATTCTTCGCCGCAAGGTCTTTGAGGATATTCATCAAACGATACCTCCTGCTTCAAAAAAACTCTCCACCATGAGAAGGCCGGCCGCGGAGTTTTCAAGCGTCTGGTTATAGCGGCTCTTCTCAATGGGGATGTTATGCCCGGAATCGACCCCCTCGCGCATCTCCGCCATGAGCTTTGTGAGATAATACGGGTTTTCAAACATCCTGCCGTAAAGCACGAGCTTGCCGGGGTCAAGAGTATAGATAACGCTTTTCAGCGCGGAGGCCAGCGCCGCTATTGCGTTATCCACGAGCTGCGCCACCTCCTGATCGCCGTTCTGCGCGGCGTCAAACACATCCTCTATGGTTATTTCATCAGCGCTGCGCCCCTTGCAGATATTCCACAGCACAGGGGTCCTTTCCGGCGAGAGCAGCGCAAGCGCGCCGCTGAGTATGGCCGTGGGAGAGGCAATGGTCTCCAGACAGCCGCTTTTCCCGCAGGAGCAGGGCTTGCCGCCGCGCTTTATAACCGGGATATGCCCTATCTCGGCGCACTGCTCGCTGCTGCCGCGCCATATGCGGCCGTTTATCGACAGCGAAGCGCCGATACCGTATTCACACCGCAGGAAGAACTGCGAAGTGAGGTCGTCGTCTCTTGATTTGAACATCTGCGCGGCAAAGAGCGCTCGGACGTTGTTGGACATCACGCACGGCAGACCCGTAAGCTCCTCAAAGCGGGCGCAAATCGGAAAATTCTTCGCGTCGAGCGCGCCGAAGCTGTTGCGCATGACGCGGCCATCCGGCGAGGTGATGCCGCGGATGGCAATGCCGAGGCCGATGATAAGCTCATTTCTGAGCTTGTTTTCCGCCGCAAGCTCCATAAGGCGCGCAGATAGGCGGCGCACTGTCTGCTCAGCATCACAATGCGGCTCAAGCGCGATCTCCTCAGAAAATATCACGGCCCCGTCGAGCCAGACGGCGGACAGGATGGCCTGACGCAGATTTATGAGCACGCCGAGCGCGCAGCGGGCGCGGGAATTCAACTCGACCGTGACCTCACGGCGACCGACGCCGCTGCTGGGCACGGGGCTGCCCTCGCAGACAAGCCCCTCGGCGATCATCTCACCGACGATCTTGGTTATCGCGGCGGGGGTGAGCCGCGTGCTTTCGGCAAGGCGCTTGCGCGACATGCTGCCGCGCTCATGCAGAAGCCGCAGCGCGGCGCTCCTGTTCGTGCGCTTGATGCCCATCATATTGTCGCCTTCGTATATCATCGCTCACCCGTCCATCCATGCTCAGCCCGCGGGCTGAATGCTTTTCCTGTTTATTCTGCCGCGCAGCAGTATCAGCACCGCGCCGCACAACACGGTAAATATACCAAGCAGCTTGCGCCCTGTCAACTCCTCGTTGAGGAAAAATACGCCGATAAAGCAGCTTACCACCGGCATGAGCAGCAGATACAGCTTCACGACCCACACCTCATAATGCTTGAGATTGCGGTAATAGAAGAAGTAAATGCCCGTCTGCGCAAGCCCGCCGAGGGCGACCATGCCCCACATGAACGGCGTCAGGCGCAGTGCGGAGGGCGAAATGGCCCCCGTCAGCACGGCGGTGCTGCTGAAAAGCAGCAGGACGACGAAATTATTATAGTAGGATATCGTGTCGGCGTCCTCATGATAGTTCTCCTGCGCGTTTTTGATGATGAACGCGTTCACCGTGACGCACATGGCGCTGAGGATGAAGAAGAGGTCCGTCGGGTTGAAGCGTATGCCGCGGAAATCGACGCCCAGAACGAGCAGCACCCCGCCGATCATAACGAGCGTGCCCGCCCAGTCGGACACGAAGAGCTTCTTGCGGTAAATTATCACGGTCGCAAGGTTCACCATAAGCACGTCGGTTTTCAAAAGGGCTGTGCCGGTGCTCAAGGAGCCGCCGGCATAGCCCAGATTTGCAAAGAGATCAAGAAGAAACCCGAACACGCCGATGGAGATAAGCGCGATGAGCTGCTTTTTTCCCTGGCGTATAAGCGCGCCGAAGGTATGGTCCTCATAAAGCTGCACCGTGAGGAACACCAGCGCCGCAAGGCGCAGCAGCATCCCGGACAGCGCGGCGGAGCCCGTGGCATCGACAAGGAGCTTGGACACCGTGTAGTATACCGACCACGAGAGCACCATGCCGCCGATCATCAGGGCGCTTTTGAGCTTCACATTCATCGCAGCGCTTCAAACATCGCCCGCAGGGCGTCCTCGTCCATATGCACGGGGTTGTTGTTCATGAGCGGATGCACCGCGCAGTCATGCACGAGCTTGTCCATATCGACGTCGCCCAGCTCGCTGAGCCGGGTGCGCAGGCCGCCGAGCTTCTTAAGCCCGGCGATGCGGGAGGCAAGCTCCTCCGTTCCGCTGAGCCCGGCGCGGCGGCAAAGCGCCTCAAGCCGCGCGTCGGCGTTTATGCGCACGAGGCTGTCGAGCGTGAATGCGCACGCCTCACCGTGGGGAAGATGATAATCCTCCGACAGGGGGTAGCTGCACGCATGACTGGCCGCGGTCTTGGGCAGGGCGAAAGCGAGCCCGCCGAGCAGCGCCGCATATGAAAGCGCGCTGCGCGCATCGGCGTTGCTGCCGTCGCGGTAAGCGGTCTCGAGATTGGCGAGAATGAGGCGGATGGCCTCGGCGGTCATAAGCTCGCAGATGGGCTGATGATGCACGCTCCAGAAGCCTTCAAGGGCGTGGGCAAGCGCGTCAAGCCCGGTGTTCATCGTCGTGCGCGGGGGCACGCTCATGCACAGCTCCGGGTCAACGATGGCAGCGCGCGGCATGAAAGCGGGGTTATTTATCGTCTTTTTCTCCGTGCCATGGCTGATGACAGATACCTGCGTGACCTCGCTTCCGGTGCCGGCAGTGGTGGGCACGGCAACGACCGGCAGGCGCTTTTCCGGGAAGGGGCGCGCGCCGCTGTAATACTCCTCCGCCTCGCCCCCGTCGAGCGTTATCGCGGCGGCGAACTTCGCCGTGTCTATAGAGCTGCCGCCGCCGATGCCGATTATCACGTCGGCATCATACTCGCGCGCGAGGCGGACGGTCTCAACAACGCCGGATAGCTGGGGGTTCTGCTCGACCGCGCCGAACACGGCGCACACGCTGTCGAGCGAGGAGGCAAGCTCCTGCGCGCGCGGCGCAAAATGCCGCCCGCAGACGATGACGCCGCGGCGCAGCCCAAGCTCCGCCAGCACATCGCCCAGCTTTTTGAACTGGCCCGCGCCGAAGTATATCTTCACGGGCTGGGAGTAGACAAAATCACTTATCATATATTGCGTCCTCGATAGCCGCGACCTGCGCGGAGAACTTCTTCATATTCTCCTTGCGCCAGTCCTCAAGATCCTGGCACCACTCGGTCGAAAGGAAGGTCTTGACCATTTCCACGGCCATTTCGGGGCCGACGATCCAGCCGCCCATGCAGAGGATTTTGGCGTTATTGATGGCGCGCGCCATCTTCGCAGAGTAAACGCCCTCGCAGGCGACGGCATAAACGCCCTTGAACTTGTTGGACACGACGCTCATCCCAGCGCCCGTGCCGCAGATGAGCACGGCCTTGTCATACTCGCCCTGCTGCACCAGCGGGGCGACCTTATTTGCGACGGCGTAGTAGGGCATGACGTGGTCAAGATCCTGCGTGCCGAGGTCGTCAAACTCGACGCCGGACTCGGCAAGATACGCCTTGAGGGCTTCCTTTACGGCGAAGCCGGATTTATCGCTGCCAATAGCTATTTTCATATTTCTTCTCCTTTGACGTCACTTGAGTGCAGCGGCCTTTTTCGCCGTTGCGACTATATTATCAACAGTCAGACCCATGACCTCGCGCAGATACGGCATCTTGCCGACCTCGCCGAAGCGATCCTGCACGCCGACGGCGCATGCGGGTATCTTCTCCTCCGCCAGTGCCTCGAGCACTGCGGAATGCAGCCCGCCGATGACGTTGTGGTTTTCAACCGTCAGCACGGCGCCGGTCTTCTTCGCGGCGGCGATGACGCCCTCGCGGTCGATGGGCTTGATGGTGTGGACATTGACGACCTCGCAGGATATACCCTCGGCGGCAAGCTTTTCCGCGGCGGCGAGCGCGTCCGTCGTCATGAAGCCGGAGACGAACACCGTCAGGTCCGTACCCTCGCGCAGGGTATCGACCTTGAAAAGGTCAAACTTATAATCGTCATTGAACACGCGCGGAAGCTCCTTACGGAAGAGGCGGATGTACACGGGGCCGTTATGCGCGTATATCACGGGCATGGCGGCGCGAAGCTGGACATCGTCCACGGGCTCAAATATCACGACGCCGGGGATGGAGCGCAGAACGCCGATATCCTCCATGCTCATATGCGTGCCGCCGTTGAGCTCCGCCGAGATGCCGGGGTCGGTGCCGACGATCTTGACGTTGCTTTTGGCGTAGGAGATGGAGATCGCGATCTGGTCGCAGATGCGGCGCGTAGCAAAGGGGGTGAAGCTCTCGATATAGGGCTTGAAGCCGTAGCTTGCAAGGCCGGCGGCGATGGACGCCATGTTCTGCTCGGCAACGCCGCAGTCGAACATCTGGTTGGGGAAGCGCTCATACAGGGCGCGCGTGCCGCTCGCCTTGGCGAGGTCCGCGTCGAGGACGCACACATGCCTGTCGCGGGTCATAAGCTCCGTCAGGCACTCGGCATAAACAGCTCTCATTTCCATATTCTCAGCCCTCCCTGATCTCGGCGATGGCGGCTTTCGCCTGCTCCTCGCTGACGTTGGTGTTGTGGTTGCCCGCGCCAAGCTCCTCTATCCATTTCACGCCGCAGCCCTTGAGCGTGTTGAGGATGACCATGGTCGGCTTTCCGGTGGCGCGGTTGAGCTTCGCCTGCTTGACGGCAGCAGAGACCTCGTCAACATCGTTGCCGTTGGCCACGTCGATGACGTTCCAGCCAAATGCCGCCCACTTGTCGGCAAGCGGGGCGATATCGTTCACCTGCGCGACGGTGCCGTCTATCTGAAGCTTGTTGTAGTCGGTGAAGCCGACGAGGTTGCCAAGGCCCTTTGCCGCGGCAAACATTGCCGCCTCCCAGACCTGCCCCTCCTGAGACTCGCCGTCGCCGACGATGGTGTATATCGTCGCGCCGTCGTCTTCAAGCTTTGAGCCAAGAGCCACGCCCACGGCGCAGGAGAAGCCCTGTCCGAGACTGCCGGTGGTCATATCTATGCCGTTAGTGAGGTTCATGTCGCAGTGGCTGGGCAGATGCGTGCCGCCCTCATTGAGCGTGAGCAGCTCCTTCTTGTCAAAATATCCGCGGTTGGCAAGCGTGGCGTACACCGCGGGGCCGGCGTGTCCCTTCGAGCAGACGAGTCTGTCGCGGCCGGGCATTTTGGGGTTCGCCGGGTCGATGTTCATCTCCTGGAAGTACAGCACCGCCAGAAGCTCCACTATGGACAGGCAGCCGCCTATATGCCCCACGCCCAGATGCCCGATGCAGGTCATGATATCGCAGCGGATGTCCTTGCATTTTTCTCTAAGATCACAGTTCAAGGTCAGTATCCTCCCGTTTTAATTAAAAGGTTTAACCAAATAAATCTTAATCCCTGAACCGCGCTTTGTCAATATAGAAACTTGTACAAAACAAATTTATATTTTTGTTGACATATCCCAGTACCGGCGCTATGATTATTAAAAGAGTTTAATAAATGCCAAATACTAAATACCAAATACTAATTACTTGCGAGGTGTGCGATGAAAGCTTTTACCCCCGTTTACATTCCGGCAGGCGTGCCGACGTTTCATCTGGAAAGCGCGAAGGCGCAGTTCGAGGCATCCGTAAAGCTGCTGCGCGGCATTGACGGGCGCTTTGCCGTGCCGGACGACATGCTGCTGAGCATCGACGCGCTGGACGCGTTTGTAAGCTCGGTCGAGCCGGATCTCGTCGTTTTTCAGAATCTGACCTTTGCAAACTCCGCGTATATTTCCGCCGTTCTGCGCCGCGTGAAGTGCCCCATCCTGCTGTGGACGCTGCGGGAGCCTGTGATAGACGGAGGGCGGCTGCGCCTGAACTCCCTGACGGGGGCGTACTCCGCGGCAAATGCGATGCGTGCATTCGACGGGCGGCGGTTTGAATACGTCTTCGGCGCGCCGGATGAGGAGCGCGTGCGCGGCGCGATAGCTGCGTGCACCGCGGCGGCGGAGCTGATAAAGAACATGCGCACGCTTAAAATGTCCGCCGTCGGGCACACGCCGCAGGGCTTCGGCTTCGGGCGCGCGCTGGACGCGGAGCTGATGAGCGTTTTCGGGGTGGAGCTTGAGTCGATAGAGGCGCGCGAGCTTATCGACAACGCGAAGGGCTTCACCGACGAAGAATGCGCGGAGTATCTGGCGCGCTCGGAAGAGGCGATGTGCGGACTTGAGCACACACCGGAGCGCAACCGCGCAGACCATGCGCGGCTTCTAAAGTCATATTCCGACTACGTGCAGAAAAACGGGATAGGCGCGCTGGCCTCCCGCTGCTGGCCGGACTTCTTCACGGCGTTCGGTACACCTGTATGCGCGGTGCTGTCGATGCTCAACGACATGGGCGTGGCGGCGGCATGCGAGGCGGACATATACGGGGCGCTGTCGATGTGGATGGGAATGCAGCTTTCGGGCGAACCGGTGTTCTTCGGCGATCCCGTCTCTCTCGACGAAGGAGAGAACACGCTGACCTTCTGGCACTGCGGCGCGGCGGCATGCTCCCTCGCGCGGCACGACACAGGCGCGGTCGTCGGGGTACACCCCAACCGCAAGATTGGCCCGGCGATGGACTTCGGCTGCGAGGCCTTTCCGGAGGCAACGGTGTTCCGCGTGGGGCGTGAGCCGGACGGGTCGTTCCGCTTCTTCATCCTTGAGGGCGAGGCGCTGGACAAGCCCAAGCAGTTCATCGGCACGTCCATCGTCGTAAAGACGGACAACAGCGTGCGCGAGATAGTCGAGGAGAGCGTGAAGGCGGGCTTCGAGCCGCACTACGCGGTCATAAAGGGCCGCCGCGCCGCCGCGCTTGAGGCCGCGGCGCACATGCTGGGCATCCCGGTGTATAAGTACTGAATCTGTCGAAAAAGCGGCAAAGCCACTTTTTCGAGAAAGCTTCGCTGCGTTCTGCGC
>ENA-OUQF01001843-OUQF01001843.1-human-gut-metagenome-genome-assembly--contig:-NODE-1843-length-11844-cov-6.771482_pt1 | contig 11844 bp, 9 predicted proteins | sample MGYA00237947_ERZ548826 | MGnify/ENA primary metagenome ERZ548826 (study PRJEB26490, sample SAMN05194701) | human gut metagenome | biome: terrestrial biome; feature: human-associated habitat; material... | reverse complement strand
AAGTTTAGGATCAAGCCCTTTTTCAAAGGGCTTGCGGGATTTCAAAGGGCAGAGCCCTTTGACCGCCGCCGAGCGGCGGAACCGTGCGCGCCGCGCACAGCTTATTCGGAGCTTTCCGCGAGGAAGCCCCAAAAGGAGAAGAACGGAAAATGAAACACGAATTCAAGCAAATCGAAAAGCATTGGCAGGAAGAATGGGAAAAGGCGGGCGCGTTCCACGCGAAGAACGATTACAGCCTTCCGAAATTTTATCCGCTGGTCGAATTTCCTTATCCTTCGGGACAGGGACTGCACGTCGGACATCCCCGCTCGTATACGGCGCTCGATATCGTGGCGCGCAAGAAGCGTATGCTCGGCTACAATGTGCTTTATCCGATGGGATGGGACGCTTTCGGACTTCCGACCGAAAACTTCGCCATTAAAAACAAGATCCATCCGAAGATCGTCACCGAACGCAATATCAACCGCTTCCGCGCTCAGCTGCAGGCGCTCGGACTTTCCTTCGACTGGTCGCGCGAGATCAATACGACCGACCCGTCGTATTATAAGTGGACACAGTGGATCTTCCTTCAGCTCTTTAAAAAGGGACTTGCCTATAAAAAGAAAATGTCGGTCAACTGGTGTACCTCCTGCAAATGCGTTTTGGCAAACGAGGAGGTCGTGGACGGCGTTTGCGAGCGCTGCGGCTCGCAGGTCATCCGCACCGAAAAGAGCCAGTGGATGCTGAAGATCACGGCGTATGCACAGCGCCTGATCGACGATCTCGATACCGTCGATTTCATCGAGCGCGTCAAGACGCAGCAGAAAAACTGGATCGGCCGATCGGTCGGCGCACAGGTAACGTTTACGGCGACCAACGGCGACACCTTTGATATTTACACCACCCGTCCCGACACGCTTTTCGGCGTTACGTACATGGTTCTTTCGCCCGAGCATCCGATTTTGGAAAAATGGCGCGGCGCGATCGAAAACATGGACGAGGTCGACGCTTATAAAGCCGAAGCCGCAAAGAAGAGCGACTTTGAACGCTCGGAGCTTGCCGATCAGAAAGAAAAAACGGGCGTGCGGTTAAAGGGCATTGCCGCGATAAATCCCGTGAACGGCAAGGAAATTCCGATCTTTATCTCGGATTACGTCCTCATCACCTACGGTACGGGCGCGATTATGGCGGTTCCCGCGCACGACAGCCGCGACTATGCTTTCGCCAAGAAATTCGGCGTTCCGATGATCGAGGTCGTGGCGGGCGGCGATATTTCCGAAGCCGCTTATACCGATGTTTCCGACGGCACGCTCATCAACTCCGGTTTTCTCACCGGTCTTTCGGTCGAGGAGGCGAAAAAAGCGATTGTAAAATGGCTTGAAGAAAAGGGCATCGGCAAAGCACAAGTGAATTATAAGCTGCGCGACTGGGTATTCTCCCGTCAGCGCTACTGGGGAGAGCCGATTCCGATCATACATTGCCCGAGCTGCGGCTATGTTCCCGTCCCCGAAGATCAACTGCCGCTCACGCTTCCCGAGGTGGACTCGTATCTTCCGGGCGAGAACGGCGAAAGCCCGCTTGCAAAGCTTACCGATTGGGTCAGCTGCACCTGCCCGCAATGCGGCGGCGCGGCACAGCGTGAGACCGATACCATGCCGCAGTGGGCGGGTTCTTCGTGGTATTTTCTCCGTTATTGCGATCCGCACAACGATAAAGAGCTTGCCTCTAAAGAAGCGCTTCATTATTGGATGCCCGTCGACTGGTATAACGGCGGTATGGAGCATACAACGCTTCACCTTTTGTATTCGCGTTTCTGGGCGAAATTCCTTTACGATATCAAGGTTCTCGAACAGCCCGAGCCGTACCGCAAGCGCACGTCGCACGGTATGATCCTCGGCGAGAACGGCGAAAAAATGTCCAAATCGCGCGGAAATGTCGTCAATCCCGACGATATTGTCAACGAATACGGTGCCGACACGCTTCGCCTTTACGAAATGTTTATCGGCGATTTCGAAAAAGCCGCGCCTTGGTCGTCGCAGAGCATCAAGGGCTGTAAGCGTTTTCTCGAGCGTTTTGCGGGACTTTGCGATATGGCAAACGGCCGCGGCGTAACGCCCGAATTGGAATGCAGTTTCCATAAGACCATCAAAAAGGTCTCCGCCGATATTGACGAATTGAAGCACAATACCGCCATTGCCGCCATGATGGCGCTGATGAACGAGATTTACGATCATAAGAGCCTGACGCTTGATGAATTGGATATTTTCACCCGCCTTTTGTGTCCCTTCGCACCGCATCTTGCCGAGGAGATCTGGCACACAACGCTCGGTCACGACGATTTCTGCTCGCTCGCGCCTTTCCCGACCTACGATGAGGCAAAGACGGTCGACGCGACGGCGGAATACGGCGTTCAGATCTGCGGAAAGTTCCGCGGCAAGCTGACGCTCCCCTCGGGAACGGGCAAGGAGGAAGCGCTCGAAGCGGTTCGCAAGGATCCGAATTTCGAAAAGTTCTTGGAGGGCAAGGAGATCGTAAAAGAAATTTTTGTTCCCGATAAGCTGATCAATATCGTGGTTCGGTAATGCCGCGCCGCAGGAGCGAAAACAAGAAGTGAAATAAACAGAAGAAGAGGAAACGCGGAGCGTTTCCTCTTCTTTGTCCTGTCTTATTCTTCGGAATAATAGAAATTATCCAAAACATAGGTCTTTACCGGCGTAATGTAGAGTTCGTATTTGATGACAAGCTTAACCAAATCGTTTCCGTCTATCAATGTGATCGGAGATCCTTCTCTCGCCGCAACTCGTGCGGCACTTGTAAATCTTCCGTTGGTTATGAACATACCGTAATCCGCCTGATATTTATTCATGGCACCCAAAAATTGATTGATTTCGGGTTCGGTTACGGGAGCGGTGTTGTAGCGTTTGCATTGTATGACAGCTCGTGTGGTTCGAAAATATATTACCACATTTTTCTTGATAAATCAAGATTTACTCCTTTTTCCCTGTCGCATTTTTCCCTTTGATACGCCCCCGGCGTTATGCCGAACTCTTTTTTGAAGGCAAGGTGAAAATACTCTGCGCTCGAATAGGACAGACTTTCGGCGACGGCGCGAATGGCGACGCCCTGTTCCAAAAGAAGCGCGGCGCGGCGCAGCTTCAATTTGCCGAAACAGCGCATCACGCCGCCGTCGGTGTAGGCGGCGAAGACCTTTTTTACCCCGCTTTCGCTCATGCGGCAAAGCCGCGCGACGTCGTGAAGACGAAGCGTTTTTTCGACGTGATCGTTCAGAACCTTCAAAATCGTGCGGCAGCGCTCGTCGAGCATTTCGTTTTCCTCGCCTGCGCCGTGCAGCGCGCCTTTTTCGTATTGATGCAGCAAAAACAGCTCGAAAAGCGAAGCGCCCTTTTGCCTCAAGAGGGCGGAGTTTTCTTCCTCGGCGCGCAGAAGCGTTTCAATCGCGCGGACAAAGTCCGCCTCCTCCGCAGGTGTGAGGGTCAGAAGCTTTTCGGCGAAAAAGGGAAGAAGCTCGCCGCGCAGACAAAACGAGCCGATCACAAGCTTTAAGTCGGTTTCGTCCGCCGAACGGATGCTGTGAAATTCCATCGGTTTATGAATCAATAATTTGCCGTCGCGCAGAGAGTAAACGTGCTGTTCCGCTGTCGCAAGGGCATTTCCCTCGCAAACCAGAACAAATTCCCAAAAATCATGCATTTCTCCGGGGAAAACATAACCGCTCTTTTTGGTTTTGACCGACACGTGTACGACGTGCGTCACTTCGATTTTTCGCTCGACGGACACAAAATGCGGCGTCCAGTTCATTGTCCCGATTCTTTTTTCCTTTTCTTTCGGACTTTTTTCGATCTTCATCACGAACGCACTCCGTCTTCTTTTTGTTTTGTACCCGAAAATATAATTTAAATACCTTTTTTTCAATTGCATTCTATAATCGGATATTGTACGCTGATATAGTATAAGGCAAAAAGGCAAATAAATCAAGGGGGAATCGGATTGAAAAGAGAGCTTTTTTCGTTTTCGTCGTTTCTTTCGCTGTTGCTTTCCGTTCTTTTGCTCGCGCCGACGTTTTGGGTCGGCGCGGCGGCAAACGCGACCGTGACCGTTTCGGAGGAAAAAACGCTTGTTTACGTTTCGCAAAACGGCAGCGACGCTTCGGACGGCACAAAAGAAACGCCGTTTTTGACGCTTGCCGCCGCCGTGCGTGCGCTGAACGGTAAGAACGGCACGATCGTTCTGCTCGACACGGCATTTTGGTCGCAAAACAAGAAAACGCCGCTTGTGCCGAATCACTCGGGCGTCGTGACCTTTCGCGGCGAAACGCGCGACGCGGTTCTCGATTTTTCCGCACAGTCCGAAAAAAGCGCCGACGCGGCGGACATGATTTTGTCGGGCGATACGGTGTTGGAAAATCTGACGCTGCGCACCCATTTCAACAAAAGCCTTTTCACAAACGGTCACGACCTCACCCTTTCGGACATCACATACCGGTCGGGAGAAAAGGAGGCGCCGTTTGACCTTGTCATCGGGCGCTACAGCGCCGTCTGCGCGGGAAGCCGCGTTGTTTTGAAAAGCGGCGTTGCTCTGCGGAACGTTTACGTCGGCTACAACCGCGCCTCGACGCTGAACGGCAAGACCGAGCTTTTTGTATCGGGCGCGACGATCGAAAATCTTCTTTTGTGCGGGCTCGGCGGTACGGTGGGCGACACCGATATTGTGCTGGATCACGCGCAGGTGAAAAATTTTTCCGTCGGCAACAATTCGGGTACGGCACGGATAAACGGTGCGCTGCGCATTGTGTATAACGATGCGACCGAAACGGCTCTTTCGAATCTTTCGGCGCTTTCTCCGTCGCAATATACCGAAATTCGGTGCGAATCGGGCATTGCTCTTTCGCCTTTTTCGGGAGAATACGACGGCTTTTACGGCGTGACCGAGGGAAAGACGGCGCTTTGCACCGACGAGGACGGAAAAACGACGATTTCCTCTCACGGCGGAACGGTTTATCTTGCACACGGCAAACGCTATGTCGTGCGCGCTTCGGACACGCCGTATTACACGAACGACGGCGAAAAGATCACGGTTTTGTCCGACATGACGCTCCCGTTTGAAAACGGACTTTTCCGCACCGAAAAAGACGGTCTTTTTTGCGGCTGGTGTTATGAAAACGGCGGCGGACCGTCGGCGGGAGAGAAAATTCCCGCCGGAACGACGCTTTTTGCCCGCTGTGAAAAAGGCGACGAGCCGAGGATCACGGGCTTTCGGCTGAAAGAGGACGGAACGTTTCGTGCGGAAGCGCGCGCCGAAACCGAGCTTGCAAACGCCGTGCGCGGTATGCTGATCTTGCCGACCGAGACGCTCGGAAAAGCGGAGCTTTTAAAGGACGTTTTTTACGGCGGCAAGAAGGCGCAGGTCGTAACGACCGCGCGGGCGGGGAACGATTATTCCGTAAAAGCCCGCCTTTCGCCGAAGGATTATGCCGTCTCTTTCTCCTTCCGCCCGTTTTTGTCCTACACCGACGCAAACGGGATCTTAAGGACGGAATACGGAAAAACGGTGGCGCAAAGTGCGCTCACCTTCGCAAAAAACACAAAATTTTCGACGCAAAATCCAAAGGATAGGGAGATTTTCACGATGATTTCGGAAAAAGTACGCGAAAAATATTACGGAAAAGACGGCTCGAACACGACGAAAATAACGATCCCTTGTTATGAGACGGCTTATAAGGTAAACGACACCGAGGTGCAGGTGCGCGAGGTGCGCGTTTCGGCGGTAACGCCGCTCGATACGCCGCTCGAGGTCGACATGATTTCCGACTCGCACATCAAAACCGACGACCATTTTATCGAGGCGCTTCGCCGCGCCGTCGAATGCGCGTCCCTTGCCGACCGAATGGTTTTCTGCGGCGACAACATCGACGCGGTGTCGAACGATCGATACGTCGCGCTGTTCCGCAAGATGGTTTGGGACAAATATCCCGACGCGCTTTGCGTTGTGGGCAATCACGACAGCTTTTACGGCGACTACGAAAAGTGCCGTCAAAAGGTCGCGGACATCTGGCCGCACGACTCGTATTATTACAGCGAACGCATAGGTTCGGTCGCTTTGATCCTGATCGACGATGCGGCGGAAGTCGTAAACGACGAGCAGTGCGAAAAGCTTGCCGACGATATTTCCCGCGCACGGGAAAAGGGCGAGACGATCCTCCTTTTCCATCACATCCGTTTCACCGGTCTTGACAGCGCCAAAGCCGCAAACGCACGGTTTAAAAGGCTGATTGTCGAAAACGGCGACGTTATCCGTGCGCTTTTTGCCGGACATCAGCACATCGACACCTGCGGCGAAATTCCCGCGACGTACATCGACGAAAAGGGACAGAAGGGAAACACCGTCATCCCCTATTACCAGATCCTCGGATGCCCCGATGAGGGGACGATGGGCAATGTTCTGCGCATTTTTGTGGAGTAAAAAAGCCAAAAGCAAAGAAAAGCGGGCGACCGACGGTCGTCCGCTTTTTTTGTATTTTCAGCCGTCACCGAATCGGTTCGGCGTTTTTGGTATACAGCTTTTTGTTCTTCTGCATAATGGCGCAAAGGAGTACGCAGAGAAGAAAGCTGATCGCCGACAGCACCTGCTGTCCGTAGACGGGAAAACCGAAAAGGCGGTCGCCGCCCTTTCGGATCGACGAGAGGATAACACTTCCCACAAGCGACGCGACAAAGCCCGCAAGCCCTTGCAGCGACGACTGAATTCCCAGCGCGGCGGGGCGATCTTCGGGCGAAACGTGGTCGAACAGAATGTTCATAAGACCGCCGTTGATACCCGCCATGGCAAAGCCGTAGAAGCACTGATAAACGGCATACAGAATTTTTCCGTTGGCGGGAACGGTAAAGACATTTGTCAAAAATCCGATCGCCGCAAAGCCGAAGCAGAGCTGAAGCGTGCGGCTTCGGGAAAACTTATCCGAAAGCTTGCCGAGATAAAACGAAAAGCCCATCCGCACCGCCGAATAGATCGCTTCGAGGATCGCGCTGTAACGGAGGCTGAAGCCGAGCGTGTTTACCTGATAAACGCCGTAAAACGCGATGGAAAGCTTGGATGAAAAGCCCCACAGAGCCGCCGTCCCGACCAATAAAAGAAGAATTTTGTTTGAAAAAGTCCGCTTTACGGCGGGAATGAGCGAAACTTTTCGATCGATTCCCTCCTCGGGTCTTTCCTCTTTTACCGCCACGATCGAAAGGGTGTGCAGAAGCGTGAGTGCCAAAATGGTGATCCCGCACAGGAAAAAGTATACGTCGGTCTTTCCGATCGATTTGTAATAATCCGAAATCGTACCCATCGTGAAGGAAAAGAGCATACCGCCCGCAAGCGAAACGATCTCCTTCAGCGCCGTAAAACGCCCGCGCTTTGCGTTGTCGACAAACGACATGAACCATGAAATTTTATACGGCGAGACGGTGTTGGCGATCAATTGTCCGCCGAGGAACAACAGAACGAACAGCGCCGTTTTGACTCCCTGCGGAACGGGAAAGAGCGGAACGGCGTACAAAAAGACGAAAAACAGCTGATTGCAAAGGTGCATGAGCGTAATGAAACGCTTCATCCCGTGTCGTTTGCGATAAAACACCGAAATGAGCTGTGCGATAAACGCAAAGGAGGAAATTTCGGTAATAATGCCCGCGGCGGCGTCGGAAATTCCGTTTTCGGTCAGAAGCCGTGCAAAAAACGAGCCGGTCAGAAGAAGCGATATCCAATATTCCAGTCCCGCTTCGAGTATGTACAGAATACGGTTTTTGTGATTTTTGTTCGGAGATGATGCTTGCGACATGATAATTCCTTTCCCTGTATTTTTTGACACTCCTATTATAGTGAGAAAACGCCGCGGATGCAAGAGATTCGGCTCCGAAAAATTTTCGAATTTGTCTCTTGCAAAAAATGCAAGAGTATGATACAATATATCCTACAAAAACGATATGTTTTAAAAACGGGGGACAAGTCATGAAAATCACCACCAAAGGACGCTACGCCGTGCGCGTAATGATCGATCTTGCCGAAAATGCGGGAGGCGCCGTCGTTCCGCTGCGCGGAATTTCCGAACGGCAGGAGGTATCGCTGAAATATCTCGAGCAGATCATGACGCTTTTGTCCGAGGGCGGACTTGTCATCGGAACAAGAGGAAACGGCGGAGGGTATACGCTTTCAAGACCCGCCTCCGAAATTTCCGCCGCAGCCATTCTTTCCGCCGTCGAAAAGGAAAACGGCGCGCCGCTTCAGGAGGACGCCAACCCCAAAGCCGCCGCTTTCTGGCAGGGACTTGAAAAGACGCTGTCGGATTATCTTGAAGGACAGACGCTTGAGGAGATCGTGAAAAACAGCCGCTCTTCGCGCCGCGACCCGTCGATTTGGATTTTGTGAGAACAGAAGAACAGAGAAAAGAGAGCCGCAAAGCGGCTCTCTTTGGCTTTTGGGAGGCTTCCGCCCGAATGGCAGCCCCTGCCCGTTTTCGGGTGATAACAAAAAGAGATACGGCGAGAGCGTCATCCACGGCTGCACACAGGGGTTTGTCTCACCCAAACTTGTTTGCCTGCTTATCGTAGGCGGCACATCATCCGTCGCCTGTCGGCGACACCTTCCCCATTTGATCGAAGATCACAGTGGAGCTTGAACCGAAGGTTACAGTGAATCGAGGGGAAGACTCGGCTGCGTATCAAAAATTTATGTCAACATAATACGGTTAAGTCAAATTATCACCGACATAACAAAGGTAGGGTGAAGTTGAATTCCGACCATCGGAATTCAACTTCACGGCAATCGCACCGCGCAGCGGCGGCAAACGCTCGCCGTTAGACATGCCAACATAACCGGGATAATGTGAAATAGAATTCCGACCATCGGAATTCGTATTTCACGGCAAACGCACCGCGCAGCGGCGGCAAACGCTCGCCGTTAGGCATGCCAACATAACCGGGATAATGTGAAATAGAATTCCGACCACCGGAATTCTATTTCACGGCAACCGCTCCCCGCAGGGGCGGCAAACGCACCGCGCAGCGGCGGCGTTGACAGGAAGAAAAATTTGTGGTATGATAGGGAAGAAAAAACGCCCCCGCCGAAAAAAGCGGGGACGTGGGAAAGCTCCGTGCGGACTCTTCTTCGCGCACGGTATGTTTCCCCCCTTATCGGAGCGCTCGCCGCAAGCTTATCGATTGCGGACCGAGTCGTCGGGCGCTTCCTCGCGGTTTCGGAACAAAAGCGAGATGCACCAAAGTCCCGCAAGCGCAACGACGGTATAAATAAGACGGCTGAACAAGGCGTCCTGACCGCCGAACAGCCATGCTACCGCGTCGAATCGAAACAGTCCGATCGCACCCCAGTTGAGCGCACCGATAATGCTGATAATCAGCGCAATTCTGTCAAGCATCGTAAAAATACCTCATACCGTTTTTGATTTCGGAACGAAAAAACCTTTCGTTCCCGATGCTATTTTGACCCGAATCCCGTTTTTTATACCGTTTTTGTTTCCGTTTTGCAAGGAACGGAAAAATCGGAAAATTTCGGGAAATTTCAGAAAAGCCGAGGTTTTCCGTTTATGCGAATGAGAAAGAAAAAACACACCGACGACCGACTTCTTGCCTGCGGCGAGCTTTTTTATGACGCGCCGACCGTTCTGCGCGGAAAATGGAACACGCTTTCGGGCGGTCGTCCGCTCTTTTTGGAAATAGGCTGCGGAAAAGGCACGTTTATTTGCGAAACGGCGCGCCGTCATCCCGAGAACTTTTATATCGCCATCGAAAAGGTGCGCGACGTTTTGGTTATGGCGATCGAAAAAGTAAAGGAAGCGGGACTTTCAAACGTTCTGTTTTCGGATATTGACGCGGAACGCCTGACCGATGTTTTTGCCGACGGCGAGCTTGCGGGCATTTATTTGAATTTTTCCGACCCGTGGCCGAAGAAAAAGCACGCTTCGCGCCGCCTTACGCACAAAAATTTTCTTGAGCTGTACCGCAAAGTTCTCGCGCCCGACGGAAATATTTATTTCAAGACCGACAACCGTCCTCTTTTTGACTTTTCGGTCGAGGAGATGAAAGAAAACGGCTGGGAACTGTCCGATCTTACCTACGATCTTCACAATTCGGGGTATCAAAAAGACAACATCGTCACCGAATACGAAGCGACCTTTTCCGCCAAAGGTTTTTCCATCAACCGCGTTGTCGCGCATGCGATCCCGCGGGAGGAAGAAGGATCGCAAAAGCGCCGCGCTTATCTTTTCGATCTCGACGGAACGCTGGTCGATTCAATGGGCAAGTGGGCGGAAAAAATGCTGCATATACTGAAAGAAGAAAAGATCGATTATCCCGCCGACATCATCAACCGCATAACGCCGCTGGGCGATGTCGGAACGGCAAAGCTGTTTTCCGAAATGGGCGTTCCCGGAACGCAGGAGGAAATCATCGCCCGCATGAACGAATATGCGATCCCGCAGTATCGTTATCATATCGTCACCAAAAGCGGCGTTCCCGAATATTTGCGGAAGTTGAAAAGCGAGGGTGCGATTCTTGCCGTTTTGACCGCCAGCCCGCACTGCACGACCGACGTTTGTCTGCGGCACAACGGAATCTACGATCTTTTCGACAAAGTGTTTACCGTCGCCGATATCGGCATGGTGAAAGGACAGCCCGAAATTTACGAAAACGTCGCCGAACGGCTGGGCGTTTTGCCGTCGGATATCACATTCTTTGACGACAATCTTCTCGCCCTCACCGCCGCCAAAAAAGCGGGACTTACCTGCGTCGGCGTATACGACGATTCCTCGGCGGAATATGAAGAGGACATCCGTGCCGTCGCCGATCGGTATATACGGTCGTTTGAAGAGCTGCTCTGACTCCCCGTAGGTGTGAAATTGAATTCTGACCATCGGAATTCAATTTCACGGCAACATCCGCCGTAAGCGCGGCTTAAAAAAACATCCTTATTTTTGCGAGGTTTTCCATGAATTACGTAGCGGAATTGATTTATCATATCGCCGAATTTTCGGGCGTTTTTGCTTTCGGCGTTTCGGGCGCGATGATCGCGGTCGACCGAAAACTGGATCTTTTCGGCGTTGTGTTTATGGGCGTTACAACGGCGCTCGGCGGAGGCTTGGTGCGCGATCTTATGCTCGGAATCGTGCCGCCGTCGATGTTCCGAAGTTATTCGTATCTTTTGATCTCGGTCGCGGCGTCGCTTTTGGTTTTTGCCGCCGCCTTGTATTTCCGCAAATTCTACGCGCAAAACTCCGAAAAGATCGAAAAGATCACCAATATTGTCGATGCCATCGGATTGGGACTTTTTTCGGTGTTCGGCGCTCGTACCGCCATCGAATGCGGCTACGGCGATAACGTGTTTTTCTGTATGTTTCTCGGCATGACGACGGGAAGCGTGGGCGGTCTTTTGCGGGATGTGATGACCGGCGCCGTCCCCGCCGTTTTTCGCAAACGCATCTATGCCGTCGCTTCGCTCGGCGGCGCGGGTCTGTACTGTCTGCTGATCCGCTTCGGCTTACAGGAGACCTATTCCATGCTGACGGCGGCGCTGTGCGTCTTTGCCGTGCGCATGCTTGCGACCAAATATAAATGGAATTTTCCCACCGCGCAAAAATAAAGCGGCGGCAATTGCCTCCGCTTTCTTTTTTCCGAAAACGGGTGGTGTTTGCCCTTCGTCGCGCTTCGTCGTGCTTCGTCGTGCTTTGTCGTGCTTCGTCGCGCCTTGCGCGGGGAATTTGTACGAAGCGGGAGGAAAAAAGCAGGGGCGACCATTGATCGCGCCTGCGGCGGGCATTGCCGCGAAATACGAATTCCGATGGTCAGAATTCGA
>ENA-OUQF01001831-OUQF01001831.1-human-gut-metagenome-genome-assembly--contig:-NODE-1831-length-11913-cov-3.357059_pt1 | contig 11913 bp, 17 predicted proteins | sample MGYA00237947_ERZ548826 | MGnify/ENA primary metagenome ERZ548826 (study PRJEB26490, sample SAMN05194701) | human gut metagenome | biome: terrestrial biome; feature: human-associated habitat; material... | reverse complement strand
ATCCATGATGTACAGTTCGCAGTCGGCTGCAACGCTCATGGTGATGATGTCGTTGATGGTGACGGACTTGCCGCCGCCCGCCAGACCCGCGACCAGCAGGCCCAACGATTGGGTCCAGTCCACGATGGCCGGCTTGGCCGTCTCATCGGGGCGGGCGAGCTGCACTCCGAACGGCATCCGATCGCGCGTATCCGGATCGCCCAGCCGGTCGAAGGGGAAGTCCACCAGTTTCGGAAAGCTGGCCGGCTCGCCGGGATGAATGTCGATGATGCCGGTCTTCGGGTCGGCTTGGAAGAACCAGCCGAGCCGGCCGACCATGACGCACGCTTCGGTTAGCGGCTTGTCGTGCTTGCTTGGCTGGTAGACGATGCCCGCTCCAAGCTGGCAGTGCCAGCCGCCGTCATCCGCATGGTCGACGCGAATGTCCCACGGGTTGACTTTCAGTTTCTCCGCCAGGATCGCGCGGGTGCGGACCTGGTCGGCGTCGAGCCGTTCCATGACCGCACGTCCCTCGTACGGATGGAATTCGGTCATATGCCAGCCGGGGAATTGGCGTGACCAGTAGTCCGCAGCCTCAGGGCCGGCGCTCGGCTTGCAATGCTTCGCGGGCAGTGCGATGCTCTTGTATTTGTCGTCGCCGGTCACGCTTGCAACGGAACGGTCGATGAGGATGGCGACGTGGTTTTCCGCGTCGATGCTTTCCAGTTCCGCGTCGGCGGCTTCCGGATGCTTCTGGCGGTATTCGGAGAGTTTCCGTTCAAGCATGCGCCGGTGGCTCGCGTCGGATTCGGGATGGAATTCGATGCGCCCCAGGCTTTTTGAGTTCACGTATTCGGGGTATGAGCATTTGAAGGTTGGCATGCCGTATGGCTATGCGCCGTATGCTAGAACTCCGGACCGTAATCCCGATACTGCGACTCGTAGCAGGTCAGATCCTCGTCCGACCAGACGCGGTCGGGAATGATGATGGTGCCGTCGACGCGTTCAACGCGTCCAACCCGCCAACGGCCCTCGTGGACGATGGTTTGCAGGCCGTAGGCGACGGGTAGGCCGTATCTGACGGCGTAGATTGAGTCGATGCCGTCCAGTGGGTCGCGTGACAGTCGGCCTGTCTCGCTGGCCGGATACCGGTCGGGATGCGTTTCCAACAGTGCGGCCAGCCAGACGATGGGGTCGTGTTGGGCGACGGTCGCGCAGACGGCGAGCGTGAGCCGCATGAGTTCGGCGGCCGTCCAGCCGTTTTTCGCGGCGAGACGATCGTAGAGGCCGTCATCCAGTCCGGCCAATCCGACGAGACGATGGTTTTCCATCAGCCAATCCATCGCGTCCGACCGTATGGCGGGCACGGTGGGGGCGAGATGCGGGGCGGCATGCAATAGTTGCAGATAGGGTGGCGTCCATGTCAGATAGGACAGTTCGCGTAGCTGGAAGCGTAGCTCGCGGTCGCCTCTGACGGGTGCGAGAATCAGCGCAGCTTCCAAGGTGTCGAGCAGCCAATGGGTGTCTTGAGGTTTTTCGGCGTATCGGGCGGGGCGTAGAGACCTGCCGTTGAGGGCTATCTGGATCATAAGAGTGGTATGCGTCCGCAAACCATCGTTTCGAGACCCCTAAATCCCCGCAAAATGCGAATTCGTCCCAACTGACTCTTCGATGTGAGAGTTGGTTGGATTGGCTTTCGTGGATTGTCTGATTGATTGGACTAAAGAATTGTGGGATTGAAGAGTCTGGTGGATTGCTTGTTTTGCTGGACTGGGTTTGTTTGATTAGGTGCTTTGTTTTCGATTGGCTGAGTGGGATTGGTTGTGCCGTTAGATGGTTTGCGGTTGTGGTTGTTTTGCAGGTCTGGGCTTTTTGTGTTTGATTGCACTTTTCGATTGTCGGTTGTGATTCAGTTTTTGCGCTTTGTTTGATTGGGTGCGACTGATTGATTGGCTTTGATTGTTTTCGATCGGCTGTGGTTGTTCGATTGTCGGTTGTGGTTCGGGCTGTGTTGTTTTTACGGCTGGGCAATGGATGTTCACGCGGCTTGCGCCAGAGCGTACCGGCGTGCGGCCTCACTGTCCGCGTATTCGATGGTGTGGACGAGTCCGGCCGCGGTGGCGGCGGACAGCGGGTCGGAGTCGGAGTCCAGTGTCCGCGCGGCCAGCGCGGCCGCAGCCAACGCGGGCACGTCCGGATCGTCGGTGGGGAGCATGGTGAGCGTGGTGCCGACGAGTATCCACGTCTCACACATGAGCGGCGTGTCCGCTTCCACCCACAGGCGCCGCTCATGCCAGTGGATGTCGGCGTCCACGCCCGCGTCCTGCAGATAATCGTCGTAACGTTCGGCCACTTGTTCTTCGGCGAGCGTTTCAATGTCTTCCTTGTACGGGCATTCGATGGTGGGATAGCAGTTCATGACAGGCTCCTTTTTCCGTTCTGTCCGACTCATGCGTCCCCATCTAGCCGTTGGCGTTCGTTTCGCGTTCGCGTTTCAGCCGTTCCCGGAGTTCATGCGCCTGCCGTTCGACGTCCGAACAATTCCATCCCGTCGCTATTGGACACCATGCCTTCGCCCATTCGAAACCGCTCATGCGATACCGTACTTGTTGAGCAGGCCGAGCGTAATGATGAGCGCGCACCATGTCAGGCCGATGATGACGGTCCAACGGTTCAGATTCTTTTCGGCGACGCCGGATGAGCCGGCGTTGTGGGTGAGACTGCCGCCGAACATGTCGGACAGGCCGCCGCCTTTGCCTTTATGTATGAGTATCAGCAGGGTAAGCAGCAGGCTGAGCAGTGCGGTCAGACCAAGCAGTATGGGTCTCATTGGTGTTCCTTTCGGTTTGCGATTATTGCGCGCGGACTATTTTTCCGTTCGAGAGTCTGGACCTTTTGCAGCCGGGTGGACAGTTCCGCCAATCCGTCTATGATTGTGTTCTCCTCGACGGTTTTCCTTCCACCAGCATTGCCGTCACGGAACCGTTTCTCGCATTCGCCCATGCCTTTGCGTATGTCCTCGTCGGTGATGCCGTAGGCGATGGCGAACGTGCCCAACGCTTCCACCACGTCGCAGTATTCTTCGACCAGCCGGTCGTAGATTCGACTGTCGGAAGTGCCGTCTGCGACCCAATCCATGCCGACGGCGGCGAGTTCCGCAGTCTCCTCCAACAATTTCCGCCATTGCCGGTCGGACGGCTGCGCGTATTCCGGCGAGAAGATTCTGACGGTGCCGAGACTGACCGACCCGTGTCCGGGTCCTCCCGCGTCATGTCCGAGGAACTTGTAGCCGGGATTCTGATCGCAATAGTCGCGCACTTCGCGTAGCCATTGGATAGCATTGGGGATGCTTCCCCAACTGATGACCTTCCCATTGTTGTCGAGAAAGTATTTCCGCTCCAACTCGTCGATGGAATGTTTTCCGATTTCATCCAAAGCTTCGTTGATGATGTCCTTGACCACGATGGCGGACCTGCCGTGCAGGTCAGTGGTGGGACGTACATGGAACGCTTGGAAGAAGCGTACGTAATTGTAGGTTGGATTGCAGTACGTGCCGACCGTATCCAAATATTCCAATCCACGGTCTTGCCAATCACAGGCGACCATGAACGCTATATCGTTCGGAATGTCGGAGCGGACTATCGCAATATCGTAGCTCATGACAGACTCCAGACCGGCCCGGCCAGCGCCCAGGCCAACAGCATGATCGATGCGGACAGGTAGACGGCGGCCAATCCGACCATCGTCAGGTAGAGCACGTACCAGAACGCGCGCCGGATGGTCCGACCGTATTCGACGGCGTTGTTGAGCGCGCCGGACACGATACCGCCCGTGTTGAATGCCAGCCATGAGCCGGCCAAGGCGAGGATGGAGCAGGCCAGTTGAATCATTCGCCCTCCATGTTCCACCATGGGCGCACATGCGCCTCCGTCTCGCCGTCCGTCATGGTCACCTTCAGAATGGAGCCGTCGTTCAGTTCGACCTCATGCACGCCGTCGCACTTGTCCTGCGTGATGTGGGCGAACGCTCCGCGCAGTGCGAGCGCCGACTGGTAGTCGTTATAGAATTCGTCGGCGTTCCGGTATCCGAGCGTGTTCGCCTCCTCTTCGCTGACGGGCGCGCACAGGGTGGCGGACACGTTCTCCACGAGTTCGGCGGCGTAGCGCATGGAGCGGGCGATGATCGTCATGGCCAGCTGCGGGTTCTCGTATTCGTTGGCGAGCCGGTAGGCGGTCTCCATCATAGTGGAGAACATGGCGTCAGCGGTGGCGTCCGATAGGCTTTTCGGATCATCCAGCGGGGTCGGCCCCTTGCCGTCGTTCTTCAGTCCCGCGTTCCATGCGACGAAATCGTTGTCATCCATTTCTTTTCTCCTATCCGAACAGCCAGAGCGTGAGCTTGCCCAGGCTGAAATCCATGCCGGTGACCAGTATCATGAGCGCCAGTACGAAAATGGCGACGGCCATGCACCAAAACGCCCATTCGCGTACGGTTGGCGTGACCGTCTTTACAAGCTCGTCGGCTGTCTGTCTGATGAACCGTCCGATGTGTCTGATGTGTTCCATACCGTTCCGTATGCGTCATGCGGGCATCCATGTCGCCATCCATGGGCACAGGCAGCGCCATGAAAGCATGATGAGCGCGAACCAGAGCAGCAGCCAGAGCATGATGCGTATGGCGGTGTGGATGATATGGTTGCCGGACAGTCCGGCGCACAGTCGCCAGGTCCAGGTCATCGGATCGGCCACGTCGGTCCAGCGTCCACGCCATTGGCGGAACGTGCAGCACAGGTTGAACGTGTTCAATACGAGCCATATGGTTCCGGCGCACAGGGCGAGCACGCCGCTGACGGGCATGTCGATCCGTTCGGAGACGGTCTGGACTCGGCGGCCGACGCGCGTCATCGTCGTATCGTGCGTTTCGGCCAACTGTTCGGGAGTGCCGTCCGTCTTGTTCGCCCAGCCTTCGAACGCACCGGTGACGATCATGCGTTGGGTGACCTGGGCGGACAGTATCGGCCAGCAGGTCTGCAAGGTGATGCCGCGTTCCGCTCCGGCCGCATCCACGTCAAGGATCCGCGTGTCCGTCTCGTCCACGACGCGCGGCTCGGCGTTGACCCGGTACACGTACCAGTGTTCGGCCGTTTCGATGATGACCTGGTCGCCCGGGTGCAGGAGTCTGATGTCCGCGAAGTCGGCGTACGTGTTGTGGCCCGCCCACACGCTGTTGCCGGGCTGTCCGGGCATGGCGGAGCCGGCGTAGTGTCCCGCGCCCATCTTGTCCAAAACGGTCTTGCCCGTACCCTCCCATGCGGCCAGCCGGTAGGTTTTCGACCAGGAGGGGACGCGCACGTAGGCGAACAGCTCGTCGTTGGCGGGCGTGGGTTCGACCGGCGGATCGTCACGACGCAACGCTGCCACCTTGTCCGTCTTGGAGGTTGTGAACGTCTTGCCGACCGCTTTTTCCTCCCGGTGCGTCGTGTAGGCCATGTCGATGCCCGACCCCCAGACGCGCCAGACCATGTAGGAGCCGGTCAGGATGGCGGCGATGGCGCACAGTCCGGCCAGGAAGCGGCTGATGTTCCTAAGAATGCTCATACGGTCTGGTATGCGTCGTAGCCAGACGCATACCAGACCGTATGGAGTACAGATTGCTGTGGACGGCCACGCCGCTTCAGCGCGACGGCTGGCGATTCCGCTTATTGCTGCAACGGCGTGCGGCGGATGGCGAGTGGGAGCGGGTGGACGAGACGGTGTGCGACTCGCCTACGGGCGGCATGCTTGCCATGGTCTCCCCGTTCCAACGTGCAGAGAAGCGCATGTGCGTACGGCATGGACTGTCGGACGTGCCGGTGGTGGTCAGGCCGACGTTCATGGGGGAGGACGCATGAACGATGCGTACGAAAGGAGCATCCGATGGAATACGCGATCACCTGCAAGCTGAAGGGCATGAGCCGGGGCAGACGTATCAGCGTCGCGCCGAACGGCGATGCGACATTCGCGCCGAACCGTATGACGGCCAGCCTGTGGCCGAGCCGTGAGGCGGCGCAGGAATATGCGGAGCGTGCCATGCGACATAATCCCGGCATCGAACTCAGCGTGGTGAAAGGATGAACGTTACGGACATGGAGGGGCGCCGCATATCGGTCGACAAAGGACAGGCCTACGTATTGACCGACCGTGCGGGCTTCACGCATACGGTCACGGTCGACCATGTGTCCGAATACCTGTTCTACGATGGCGCCACTGAGAATGCCATCGTCGACGGGAACGGCTTCGAGTGGCCGCTCGGCTCCTACCGCTTGGACCGTCCTGGTCTGATTCGGCGCGCCTGTCACATTTTCAGGTAAGCGTCGAACGTATGGTCTTCGGCCATGTCGGCATTGCTTATGAAGCAGTTCTTGCGCTCCACCGCCTTGCTCCATGCAGATTCGGAAAGAACGGTGATTCTGGCAAGCGTGACGGCGGGCAGATGCTTCATGTGATCCCATACCGTGTCGATGGCTTGCTTCAATTCGGGGTTTGACCGCTCATCCGCCGCGTACACGTCGCCGATGGCGTCCTTCGCGTATTCGGTGATCGGGTTTCCGCCGAACGATGCGAATTCCCCGTACACTGCTCCGCATGTCGGACCGGATTTCCATGGCTGGAACGATTCGGTGAGGAGCCGGCGTCTGGTATGGCGCTGGTACAGGCATGCGGTGAAGAACATGAGCTTCTGAAGTTTCATCGGGGTTACGTTAATCCGCTCCGCAAAGGCGCGGCGAAGGATGCTGTTGGCTATCAGCTTCGGGTCTATCCCCGTTCCCGATAGACTGTCTCCGTTTGTTTCGGACATGCTTGATGCTCCAATCTACCGTACGGACGTGACTATTTCGACCGTTCCGGCCCGCCGGTTCCGCCGTTCATGTCATAGTAGAGCGGATACTGCACGGTGGACTGCACGGGCTGGAAGCTGCCGCCCAACTCGCGGTTCGCGAAATACCGGAACCGGAACGTGAGGCCGGTGAATGTGGCTCCGACGTAATGCTTCAAGCCATGCTCGTCGGCGGGCTTGGAATTAGAGTCGGTCGTGCCGCTCCAACGGTTCGGCTTGGATTGCATGAGATGTGCGTCGGAACGCACGTACGCGCCGTCGAAGCCGGAGACCAGTTCGACACCCTCACTGCCATCCTTGTTCGGTTGGTTCGGGTCGCCGTCCAGGTCGGCGAATCCGGTGGTGCCTTTCACTCCCGCCAGACTGGTGCCATCCTGCGTGGACAATGCGGCGGTCAGGTCGATCGAACCGCCGACGGTCGCCCAAGAGAAACTGTATAATCCGGATGATTGAGTGAATCTGGTTGCGAGCGCGGTTTGGACTACGGAGTTGACGGTGAGAGTCATGTCGACCGCATGTTTGGAGCCGTTCGCATCCACGTAGTCGGCAATGTGGTTGACTTTCAGTCGCGCGCCCGTCTTCTGCGGCACGTAATACCAAAAGACGTTTTGGCCGGTTCCGTCGTTGCCTTCCTGTGTGTGCGGCCAGTTCAGAAACGACTCCCGTTTGTCGAAGCCGTCAAGAACGGTGACCGGGTCGGCGGTCCAGCCGTGCGCGTTGGTGGAGTCGATGCTCAAATTGCCGTATGGGTAGGGCACCAGTTCGCTTTCCAGTTTGTGCACGGGAATCGTGTTCGTGACCGCTATCGTGGTCGCCTTATGCTCAGTCTCTAATGCAAGCCCCCCGCTGGTTCCGCAGGCCGCGAGCGGAGTGAGGAGGGGCGATGATGGTGGCGGCCGTGATAATTCTGTTTGCCATGGCGCATGGCTATGCGCATAGCCATGCGCCATGAGCATCACCGACATTTCAACAATGGGATGGGAAGCGTTCTGGGCGTCCGCCACTTCGGCCGGCTCGCTGGGCATCATGTTCGCGTTCGCCATCGTCTGCCTGCTGGCCGGCTTCGCCCTGAACAGCGTCAACCGTGCGGCCGGTTTTATCATGCGTGGCATCTCCGCGCTACTGGCCGTATTCCTGGTCATGGGCTTTCTGTCGAACGCGGGCATCACCTCATCCACGCTGGCACCGATCGTCAACTGGTTCCTTGAAATCGTGCACGCTCCCGTCCTGTTGTCGGAGTCCTGATGGCGGGGCGGCGTAAGGGCGGCAGCCCGTTCAAAACACTGTTGGAAGGCATCGTGACCGCATTCCTGATCGGCATCATGCTGGTTGTGCTGGCCGTCACGCCCGCATGGGATGCGATTGTCGACGCGACGGGCATTGGACACCATGTGGACGTGAGCTCGCTGTTCCGCAAAGACCCGGTACGGCCGGACGGCTCGGAGACGATTCTGAAGCCCGGACGGACGGACCCCACACCCACGCCATCGGACGGCCAATCCGACACTACGACCGCACAGCCGGACAATCAGACGGCCGCACAGCCAAACACTCAGACCACGGCGGGACACGACTACTGGCAGACCGGACTGGATGCGACGAACGCCATCACGACCGCGAAGGCGCGACAGGGCGGCTACGACCGCGAACGACAGTTCGGCGGCTGGGCATCCAACGGCTGCGGAGCGGCCACCACACGCGACACGATTCTCGAACGTGACATGACGGACGTAAGGAAAAACTCGAAATGCCAGGTCGTCTCCGGCACGCTGGCCGACCCGTACACTGGCAGGACGATTCGTTTCACACGCGGCCCGAAGACCAGTGCGGCCGTGCAGATAGACCATGTGGTCGCACTGCAGGATGCGTGGGCATCCGGCGCCCGCGACTGGACCCAGGAGAAACGAGTCGAATACGCGAACTCGCCGGACGTGCTGCTGGCTTCGGACGGTCCTGCGAACATGGCGAAAGGCAACGGACTGGACTTCAACGGCACCAGCCGTTGGCTGACGCAGAAGACGGGCGCGCCCGACGTGTGGATGCCGGACAATACGGCATATCGGTGCGACTACATGGCCAAACGCGCCCAAATCAAAAAACAATGGGGATTGACCATGACGGCCCGTGAGAAACAGCAGACCGTCTCCGTATTGGCATCCTGCGTGGCGGGCAACTAGGGGAGGGCATATGGCGAAGCATGACGAATACGGCTGGAGCCGCGTCGAAAAGAACAAGGAGCCGGATCCCGACCTGCAGTATTTGAAACTGCGGGCCAAACAGGCCAGGCCGGCCAGATACGCATTGTACGCGCTGGTGGTCGTCGGCATCCTGATCTTGTACATGCTGATGAACCCCATCCAACAGCAGATACAGGCACCGACCGTCGACTTCAATCCGGCCGGCAAGCAGGCGGCATGGAAGCTGACCGACTCGTGGCTGGCGGACGGCAAGCCGTTGGGTGCGAATCCAAGCATCGTCTCCTGGGATGGCAGCGAGGAGCACTCGTTCTCCGGACAGAAGGGCACGATTACGGGCGTCGACCACCAGTTCACCGTGTCGACCGACCTGGGCTGGTGGACGGTCGACACGGTGGTGAAGAAGCATGGCGGCGGCCTGATCGGCAGCCCGTCCGTGAAACGTCGCGCCGGCCTGCCGAAAAGCGTGACGAACGGCGATACGAACACGGAGTGGGCGGGCACGCTGGACCATATGGAGGTTTCCGAAGCGTTGGACCGCCTGTGCGTGCAGTGGGGGCAGGCGTTGGCCGGTTCCGACGCGGACCTGCTGACCACGCTGATGAAGGATCCGGATCCGGGCGCCGTCTACACGCCATTGCGTCTGGGCGGCGCCGATCTGGTGCAGACCGGTATCGCCGCCTATTTGAAGCGAGGCAATATTGACAAGGATGAGAACACGTCCGACCGTGGCGTGGTGCGCGTCACGTTGACGTTGAAAAGCCGTGAGGAGAACTCGTCGGCCGCGTCGACCGTCGCCTACGACGTGCTGGTAGCCGACCCGGACGGTCAGCCGCGCATCCTCGCATGGGGCGCTCCCGGCTCCGGGCCTGATCTGAAGGAGTATTCGAATGCCCGCTAGCGGACGTTCGGCAGAAACGCAAAGACTTGGCGGAAAGGGAAGCCCCCGCCTCTTACAGGGCGGGGGAGAATGCCACCACGAAATTCAGCCGAACGTGCAGTAGGCGGTCAGGGTGCGGACCGTATTGTTCATGTGGCCGCCAAGTCCCACGCCATGCTTTTTCGTTTTCGCACCGGCTGCCACCACGTTTGTGGACACATTCGCACTACCGCATTTTGGACATTGCGTAAAAGGCTCCTTTTCAGCCTGTCTTTGCGAAAGCCTATGCGATCGCTACTTCATTCCGTACCGGCCTGCGATGACCCGTCCGAGACGGTGGGGTATTTCCGTGACCAGCGCATTGCCCATGCAGAACGCGCGGTGCCCATCGGTCATGCCGTCATTGGTCCATCCCTTTGGGAAGCACTGGAGCTGATCGAGTTCATCGGGAACGAGGCGGCGCAACCGACCATCCTGCATCACGACGTGTTTGGTGCGGCTCGCTCCGCGACCGCCTTCGCTGGTCAGGATGGTGCGGCTCGGCTTATCCAGTGGATCGGGGAAGGCGACGGGGCCTTCGGAATAGATGTATTCATGTCCGTTGCTGGCGGTGCGCTTCTCGTGTTTACCGCCTTTGAGATATTCCCAAGACTTGAGATTGTCTCCAGTGATGAAGAATTCTTCCGGAACCTGCTCGATTGGTATGAGGAATTCACCCAACGTACGCTGTGGTCCGTTGTAGACGGGCTCGACTCGGCGTGTAAGCACCTTGCCGTCCTGCATTACGCCGGCTTCCTTGAATCGTGAGATTTTGTCTCCGAGGCCGAATTCTTTCGTGGAATTATAAGGGTCTTTGCTGATGGAGAAGTTTTCAGCTCCGAATCGCTCATCCGGTTCGATGGGGAAAGCTCGTGCTTCGACCCCCACATGGAAGAGCTGATTTTCCAAATCCCACTTCGGGGCGTCGTGTTCGGCGTAAATATATACGCGGCGACGGCGTTGTGGCATGCCGTAATCGGCGGCGTTGATTACTCGCCATTCGACCGAGTAGCCGAGCCGGTACAGGCAGGAAAGAATGATTGCGAAGTCACGGCCACGCTGGGCGGTGGGGGACTTAAGCAAGCGATCGACGTTCTCAAGGAGGACGCGTTTCGGGTGCCTCATCTCCAAAATCGAATTGATGCTCCACCAGAGGACGCCCTTCTTGCCATCGATGCCGGAAGCCATGCTTGCCGGTTTCGCAACGGAGTAATCCTGGCAGGGGAAGCCACCCACGAGCATGTCGAATTCAGGAAGTACGCGCTCGCCGTTCCTGACTTGCTCCACAACGATTGCAATGTCTTCGTTCACGCAGCTGCCCGCACCGAACCGTTTTTCGTAGCAGCGCCATGCGAACTGTTTGGATGCGCGCCCATCCGGCTCCCATTGGTCTGCCCAGATCGTTCGGAACGGGCCGGCGGGAGACGTGTCGAACTCCGGCCGTTCCGAATGATGGTAGCCTTCCAGGCCGAGCCTGAATCCGCCGACGCCGGCGAACAGTTCCGCCACTCGTATCGTTCTGTGTTCCATGGGACGCGGTATGCGTCCGCACGTATCGGACTACAAAACGCGGGCGAACAGCAGAACGGTCGTCTGAAATCGCGGGCAGTAGAAGATAAAAACAGGCAATATAAGAAGGAAGTAAGAAGAAGAATCCTCTCTCTTTTCCTTCTCTTATGTGCTTGTATGCACTTTGTATGCAGTCTGTATGCATTCCCAACTGCATACATTTTCGTGCTCTCAGCCCTACGGACACGCCTATTCGCGTTTCTGTATGCATTGTATGCAGTCAATTCCGGAGTTGTGTCTTCGCATAGCGTGCATAGTCGGTTTTTTGATGCATACAATGCATACAAGTCACGAGCCAAGTGGTTTGTCATGAATTACAGCCGACCCCGACCTAAAGGAACAGGCAATGAGGCCTGATGGGTAATCTGAATGGCC
>ENA-OUQF01001828-OUQF01001828.1-human-gut-metagenome-genome-assembly--contig:-NODE-1828-length-11931-cov-4.922533_pt1 | contig 11931 bp, 8 predicted proteins | sample MGYA00237947_ERZ548826 | MGnify/ENA primary metagenome ERZ548826 (study PRJEB26490, sample SAMN05194701) | human gut metagenome | biome: terrestrial biome; feature: human-associated habitat; material... | reverse complement strand
AAGCGATGAAATATCAAAATGCTAGCGATTTTAACTTTCCTACTACATAAAAAAATAGCTTTAAGAATTACTATTATATAGAAATTCTTAAAGCTTTATATCTATCTTTTATTAAATTCTTTCATGAATTGTTCTGTTAATTACATCTAATTGTTGTTCTCTTGTTAATTTTGTAAAGTTTACAGCATATCCTGAAACTCTAATTGTAAGTTGAGGATATTTTTCTGGATGTTCCATAGCATCTTCAAGTAGAGCTCTATCAAATACATTAACATTAATATGATGTCCTGTTTCTGCAAAATATCCATCTAACATACTTACAAGATTTGTTTCTTTTGTCCACATATCTTGACCTAATGTTGAAGGTGTAATTGCAAAGGTGAATGAAATACCATCTTCTGATTCTTCAAATGGTAATTTTGCAATTGAGTTCATTACAGCTAATGCACCATTTGTATCTCTTCCATGTAATGGGTTTGCACCTGGTCCAAATGGAGCTCCTGCTCTTCTTCCATCAGGTGTATTTCCTGTTGCTTTTCCATATACAACATTTGATGTTATTGTTAATATTGATAATGTTTGTTTTGCCCCTCTATATGCAGGATGTTTCTTTAATTTTCTTAAAAATTGTGTTACAACATCAACAGCTATTTGATCAACTCTGTCATCATCATTTCCGAATTTTGGATAATCTCCTTCAATTTCATAGTCAACTGCTAATCCGTTTTCATCTCTTATTACTTTAACCTTTGCATATTTAATTGCTGATAATGAGTCTGCAACTACTGAAAGTCCAGCTATACCACATGCCATTGTTCTTATTACATCTTTATCATGTAAAGCCATTTCTATTGCTTCATAAGAATATTTATCATGCATATAGTGTATTGCATTTAATGCTTTTATATAAATTTTTGCTACATAATCCATCATTTGATCAAATTTTACCATAACTTCATCATAATCTAGATATTCAGATGTTATTGGTTCAAATCTTGGAGCTACTTGTTTTCCAGATTTTTCGTCTTTTCCACCATTTATTGCATATAATAATGTTTTTGCTAAATTTGCTCTTGCTCCAAAGAATTGCATTTGTTTTCCTATCTTCATTGGTGATACACAACAAGCTATTCCATAATCATCACCTAATGTTGTTCTCATTACATCATCATTTTCATATTGGATTGAAGATGTTTTGATTGATAAGTTTGCTGTATAACGTTTAAATCCTTCTGGTAATCTTGTTGACCATAATACTGTTAAGTTTGGCTCTGGTGCAGGTCCTAAATTTTCTAGTGTGTGTAAAATTCTGAATGAGTTCTTTGTTACTAATGTTCTTCCATCAACTCCCATACCACCAATACTTTCTGTTACCCAAACTGGATCTCCACTGAATAATTCATTGTATTCTGGTGTTCTTAAGAATCTTACTAATCTTAATTTCATTACAAAATGATCCATTAATTCTTGTGCTTGTTCTTCTGTTAATGTTCCATTTTTGAAATCTCTTTCTATATATATATCTAAGAATGTTGATGTTCTACCAATACTCATTGCAGCACCATTTTGGTCTTTTATTGCTCCTAAATATCCAAAATATAACCATTGTATTGCTTCTTTTGCATTTCCAGCTGGTCTTGATATATCAAATCCATATTTTGCTGCCATTACTTTTAATTCGTTTAATGCTTTTATTTGTTCATAGATTTCTTCTCTTTCTCTTATTACATCTTCTGTAAATTCATCTACATCTAATTCTTCTAAGTCTAATTGTTTTTCTCTAATTAATTCATCAACACCATATAGTGCCACTCTTCTGTAATCTCCAATTATTCTTCCTCTTCCATATCCATCTGGAAGTCCTGTAATTAAGTGTGCACTTCTTGCAGCTCTTATATCTGGTGTATATACACTGAATACTCCATCATTGTGTGTTTTTCTTACTGTATGGAATATTTTATCAACTTCTGGGTCTACTTCTCTTCCATAAGCTTCACATGATTTTTCTACTATTTTGATTCCACCATATGGCATTATTGCTCTTTTTAATGGTGCATCTGTTTGTAATCCTACTATTTTCTCTAAGTCTTTATCTATATATCCAGCTTCATGTGCTGATACTGTTGATATTGTTTTTGTATCTATATCTAATACTGAACCATTTGAATTTCTTTCTTTTTCATATAATTTTAATACTTCATCCCATAATTTTTTTGTTTTTTCTGTTGTTCCTGTTAAAAATGTTGCATTTCCTTCATATGGTGTATAGTTCTTTTGAATGAAATTTCTTACATCAATTTTTCTTTTCCATTCGCCTTTTTCAAAGCCTTTCCATTGTTCAAAATCCATTTTTTATTACCTCCATTTTTATTTTTTCCATATTTGTTTATTGTATTACATTTTTATTCTTTTGCCATACTAATTATAAGGATAATAATTTGAATTGTCAATGAAATTTTTGTGATTTTTTATGTAAAAAAGCGAATCTAAGATTTTCTATCAAATGAAAATTTTAAGAAAATCTAAGACTCACCATATTTATCTAGTACAGAAAGTCCTCCTACAATGAGAACTTTCCTACTATATAAAAAGGACCCAAGCACTGCTTGGGTCCCTTGCCAGGGATATTGTTGGTTCTTTAACTTGCGCTGAGCTCTCTGAGCCTGATCAGATTTCTGTTCAATTCGTGAGCCACCTGATTCAGCTCGAAGATTTCTGCAGACATGACCAGTCCGGTCATATCCACATAATAAAAGCCTGCAATTACATCGTACTTTATCATGAAATTTACCTCCTTGGCATACAGCCATCATGATAGAACTATTATACCATATTTTTACTTTTTTTGCAAGTTATGTATACATACAAGTCATTTTTTTATATAAAAAGCAACAAAACTAAATTTGTTGCTTTTTTCGACACTTTTGTATAATGTTTTATTAATACATTCCGTTCATTCCATTATCCATTTCATGATTGTTTCCACATCCACATGATTTTGGTTCTGGAGCATCTGTTACTAGGCTTTCTGTTGTAAGTACCATTGCTGCTACTGATGCTGCATTTTGTAATGCACTTCTTGTTACTTTTGTTGGATCAACTATTCCAGCTTTTTTCATATCTACATATTGTTCTTTATCTGCATCAAATCCAAATCCGTCTGCTGATTTCTTTACATTTTCTAATATAACTGCTGGTTCAAGTCCTGCATTTCTTGCAATCTGTTTAACTGGTTCTTCTAATGCTTTTAATACTATTTCAGCACCTAGTTTTTCTCCACCTTCAAGTGATTTTGCAACTTTTTCTACTGCTGGTATAATATTTACATATGCTGTTCCACCACCAGCTACAATTCCTTCTTCAACAGCTGCTTTTGTTGCTGATAATGCATCTTCTATTCTTAGTTTTTTATCTTTCATTTCAACTTCTGTTGCTGCTCCAACTCCAATTACTGCAACTCCTCCAGCAATCTTTGCTAATCTTTCATGTAAGTTTTCTTTATCAAATTCACTCTTTGTTTCTTCTATTTGAGCTCTTATTTGTTTTACTCTAGCAGCAATCTTTTCTTTGTCTCCTGCACCATCAACAATTATTGTATTTTCTTTTTGTACTTTAATTTGTTTTGCTCTACCTAATTGTTCAATTTGTGTATCTTTTAATTCCATTCCAAGGTCTTGTGATATTACTTCTCCACCTGTTAAAATTGCCATATCCTCTAGCATTGCTTTTCTCTTATCACCAAATCCAGGAGCCTTAACTGCTACAACATTTAATACTCCTCTTAACTTGTTTAATATCAATGTTGATAAAGCTTCACTTTCAATATCATCACATACAATTACTAATTTTCCTGATGATTGCATTAAATTTTCTAGTAATGGTAATATTTCTTGAATATTACTTATTTTTCTATCTGTTATTAATATATATGGATTATCTATTATGGCTTCCATTTTTTCAGTATCTGTTACCATATATGGAGATACATATCCTTTGTCAAATTGCATTCCTTCTACTACATTTAATTCTGTTTGTGATGTTTTTGATTCTTCGATTGTTATTACACCATCTTTTGATACTTTCTCCATTGCATCTGCAATTAATTCTCCAACTTCTGCATTATTTGCAGATATACTTGCAACCCTTGCTATATCTTCTTTTCCATTTACTGGTGAAGTAATTTCTTTTAATTCTGCAACTGCTCCATCTACTGCTTTTTCTATACCTCTTTTTATTGCCATTGGGTCAGCTCCTGCTGCAACATTTTTTACTCCTTCTTTTATCATTGCTTGTGCTAAAACTGTTGCTGTTGTAGTTCCGTCTCCTGCTACATCATTTGTTTTTGTTGATACTTCTTTTACTAAACGAGCTCCCATGTTTTCAAATTTATCTTCTAATTCGATTTCTTTTGCTATTGTTACACCATCATTTGTAATTAATGGTGCTCCATAGCTTTTGTCTAATACTACATTTCTTCCTTTTGGTCCTAATGTAACTTTTACTGTATCTGCTAATTTATTAACACCTTCTAATAAAGATTTTCTTGCATCTTCTCCAAATTTAATTTGTTTTGCCATTCTAATCATTCCTTTCTTTTAAATTATTTTACTATTGCTAATATATCTTCTTCTCTTAAAATAATGTAATCTTCGCCTTCATATTTTACTTCTGTTCCTCCATATTTGCTAACTACTACATTATCTCCTTTTTTTACTTCCATTTCTTCTCTTTTTCCATCTATTAATCTTCCTGGTCCTACTTCAATAACTTCTGCTATTTGTGGCTTTTCTTGTGCTGAACTAGCTAAGATTATTCCACTTTTTGTAGTTTCCTCACTTTCTTTCATTTTTATTAATACTCTGTCTGCTAATGGTTTTATCATAAATATTACCTCCTTTATTTTGCTAACCTCTTATTAGCACTCTTTCATATTGACTGCCAATAATATATACCCATTTTTTTATATTGTCAATAGGTTTATTCAATTTTCACACAAAGTTCACATTTGCATTTATTTTATTTTATGTAAGCACCTTGAAATTTATAACCAAAATTAGTCATAAATGTTTGCTAATTGCATATATATATGTTATAATCATTTCATATGTAACTAAAAAACAATTCTACCAAGGAGGTAAGTGTATATGGGAATTGCTACTCGGGAATTTGAAATAGCAATGGAAACATTTGGGGCAGAAAGGTTAGAAACAAATTATGGTCATTCAATGCCAAGCTTTAAAATCGGGAATATAGTTCTTGTTCATTCAGGACTTGATTTTGTTGTTCAGCAGGAAAATCGTGCACCGATTGATATTGTCAAAAAGGCTCATACTGAATTAGGTATACGGCGTAAAGATATTATTCAGTGGAACGAAATCCGTTCATTACGTGGATTATTTACATTTGCGCTAATGGTGGAAGACCGATATTCCAAAAATGCTGTTAATAATTTAATTAACAAAACCTATCTTACTTTATTACAAAATTCACTGTTAAAGAGATGTATAACAGCTCCTTATACTGGAATCAATTTATCAAACTCAAGCGCATTATATGATTTGCTTATTCGGTATGATAACATAATAAATCCTTTTAGTCATGACACACATAAAAAAATGCCTTCGGAATACTTAGATGATTTATTATTAGATTTCAGTTTTGACACAAAACACTTTGCTACTCCAAATATGTCACTTGGTTTATCATCAGAAGATTCTTCTGTACAGTTTGTTTCTTCACCTGATATTCTGATATATTATGCTGAATATTTAAATGATGAAACAAAAGCAACTTATAATGGATATACATCTTTTGAACATTGTTTTATTACTGATTTGGATAATAGTTCTACAGATGAGATTTTAACTATCAATATCTATAGCCTTTACTCAAATAGTACTAATTTGAATATCAGTCTGAAGACAGGTTTAGCCTGGAATACTGACCAGCGAGAATTGTCAGTACCGCTTACGGACTCTCAATTAAATTTCATAATTGAACATTTAGAAAAGTGTATTTCCACAATTACAAAAACCATTACAAGTAAAATAATAATTTAACTTCCATGTTGAGAATTTTAAAAGGCGCCCTACATAGGGTGCCTTTCTATTATTTTATTTCTTTTGCAGATTTTACTAATCCAACAAATAATGGTGCTGGTTTATTAGGTCTTGATTTTAATTCCGGATGGAATTGTCCTGCTATAAAATATGGATGTTTTCTATATTCTACAATTTCAACCAATTTTCCATCTGGTGAAGTCCCTGAACATATTAATCCAGCTTCTTCTAATCTTTCTTTGTATTGATTATTATATTCATATCTATGTCTATGACGTTCTGAAATTTTTTCTGTTCCATACAATTCTTTAGCCAAAGTTCCATCTTTTAGTATACATGGATATGCTCCTAAACGCATTGTACCACCCTTTTTATCAACTCCAATTTGTTCATCCATAATATGAATTACTGGATTTTCCGTTGTTTCGCTAAACTCTGCTGAATTGGCATCTTTTAATCCTAACACATTTCTTGCAAATTCTACAACTGCCATTTGCATACCTAAACATATTCCTAAAAATGGAATATTGTTTTCTCTTGCATATTTTATTGTTTCAATTTTTCCTTCTATTCCTCTATTTCCAAATCCCCCAGGAACTATTATTCCTTGTAAGTCTTTTAATTTTTCTTTTGCAGTTTCTGCATTAATTGATTCACAGTCTATTAGTTTTATATTTACTTTTACTTGGTTTGCAAATCCTGCATGATGCAAACTTTCTATTACAGATAAATATGAATCTTCTAATTTTACATATTTTCCTACTATCGCTATGTTTACAGTTTCTTCTCCGATATTTCTTATATTATCAATCATTTTTTGCCATTCTGTATTATCTGGCACATATCTATCTAATCTCATATGATTACATACTTCTCTTGCAAGACCTTCTTCTTCAAGCATTAGTGGTACTGCATATAGGTTATCTGCTGTTTTATTTTGAATTACACTACTCTTTCTTACATTGCAAAATAATGCTAATTTCTCTCTTATTGTATCTGGTATTTCTTGCTCGGTTCTACATACCAAAATATTGGGTTGAATTCCAAGACTTTGTAATTCTTTCACAGAGTGTTGTGTTGGCTTTGATTTTATTTCATTTGAACCAAATATGTATGGTAATAATGTTACATGTATATATATTACATCTTCTGGATTTTTTTCAAGTCCCACTTGACGAATTGCTTCAATTATTGATAATCCTTCAATATCTCCTACTGTTCCTCCAACTTCTGTTATTACTATATCTACATCTGTATTTTCAAAACTGTATATCCTCTCTTTTATTTCATTTGTTACATGTGGTATTACTTGTACTGTTTTTCCTAAATAATCCCCTCTTCTTTCTTTTTCTATTACTGATGAATATACTTTTCCCATTGTTACACTTGAATTTTGAGTTAGATTTTCATCTATAAATCTTTCATAATGACCTAAATCTAAATCTGTTTCTGCTCCGTCATCTGTTACAAATACTTCTCCATGTTCATATGGACTCATAGTTCCTGGGTCTACATTTAAGTATGGGTCAAATTTTTGTATTGTTACTTTATATCCTCTGTTTTTTAATAATCGACCTAATGATGCCGCTGTTATCCCTTTTCCTAGTCCTGATACTACTCCGCCTGTTACAAATACATATTTTGTGTTCATTTTTTCCTCCTATTTTCCCTCTTTTGCAATAAAACAAAAAAATAGATTAAAATAAAAACTGCAAATTCGGTTTTTTTTTAATCTACTTTTTTATATTAACATTTTTGTTACTAATTGTCAATCCAGAAATTTAAAAAAGAAGCCTTTTTAAGACTTCTTTTCTATTCTCCAATTGGAATATATTTTTTCTCTTCAACTCTCTTTTCTGGTTCTTTTGGGAATTCTATTGTTAGAATACCATTTTTAAAGTTTGCCTTTATATCCTCTTCACTTACATTATCTCCAACATAGTAACTTCTTGAACACATTCCAGAAAATCTTTCTCTCTTTAAGTATTTAGCATGTTTATCTTCTTTTTCTTCATTCTTTTCTGCTGATACTGTTAAATAACCCTCGTGTAATTCTATTTTTATATCTTCTTTGTCATATCCTGGTATATCAATTTCTAAAAAGTATTTTCCATCTTTTTCTTTCAAATCGGTTTTCATTAATTTACTTTCTTTTTCTGTGAAAAATGAATCAGGTAAAACCTCATCCCAAAAATCTAATCCATTTCCATTTCTTCTTGGTATCATCATCATAATACATTACCTCCTTATTATTTATGTGTTGACACCTTTTTTTGGTAGCACATATAAATAGTTTTAATATATTCATTTTTTCCTATTTACAGTCTTATTATACATCTAATTTTAGCATTGTCAATAGTTGAGTGCTAAAATTCACAAAACTTTCACAAAAAAGCTGTCATTATTGACAGCTTTTCTTAAATTTAAATTGTATTGCATACATTACCAAAGAAAATATAGTTGCAAGTATTGCAAAATAGTATAAATACAAATCAATTCTAAATGAAATACTAAAATGGAATTGATTTATTAGCAATGAACACACTATTGCCAAATAAAACAATACTGTTGCAAGTTTACCATACCACTTACTATATACAACTACATCTTCTTTTTTATACATTAATGATGCCGATATTATCATAACACATTCTTTAATAAAGACTATTGCAAATATCCACCAAGGTAAAATCTTTAATATTGCAAGTGATAGCAATAAAGACATTTGAGTAAGTTTATCTGCAAGAGGATCTATTAGCTTTCCTATATCAGTAATATAATTATATTTTCTAGCAATGTATCCATCTAAGATGTCTGTTATTGCTGAAATTGTGAATATTATTATTGTTGCTAAAAAATCCTCATTTACTACAGATGTAAAAATAAATGGTATTAATATAAAACGTATAATTGTTAGAATATTTGGTATATTTTCTTTTTTCATTAATTTATTTCCTTTCAAGACTAATTTACATCAAACTTTAAATTTTCATTTTCAAGATTTACTGTAATGTTTTGTCCTTCATGTACTTCGTTTCTTAAAATCATTTCAGATATTTCATCTTCAACATATCTTTGGATTGCTCTTCTTAGCGGACGCGCACCAAATTTTAGGTTTGTTCCTTTTTCAAGTATAAATTCCTTAGCAGATTCTGAAACTTCCAGAGTTATATTCTTTTCTGCTAAAGCTTTTTTAGTATCTTTAAGCATTAACTCTACAATCTGTATTAATTCTGGTTTTGTTAATGAATCAAATACAATTATTTCGTCAATTCTGTTTAAAAATTCTGGTCTAAATACTTGTTTTAGATTTTCTTCAATTTTGCTTGTATCTACTGTTTGTTTAGCAAAACCAATTGAATTATTGTTTAAATTTGAACCTGCATTTGATGTCATTATTATTATTGTATTTTGGAAGCTTACTGTATTACCTTGTGAATCAGTAAGTTTTCCATCATCAAGCACTTGCAATAATATATTAAATACATCTGGATGTGCTTTTTCAATTTCATCTAATAATATTATTGAATATGGTTTTCTTTTTACCTTTTCTGTAAGTTGACCTGCATCCTCATATCCCACATATCCTGGAGGTGCACCTATCAATTTTGCAGTAGAATGACTTTCCATGTATTCAGACATATCTACTCTGATTATTGAGTCTTCTGAGCCAAACATTTCATATGCTAAGCTTTTTGCTAATTCTGTTTTTCCTACACCTGTTGGACCAACAAATATGAATGATGGTGGTCTTTTTGTGCTTTGTAATCCCGCACGATTTCTTCTTATTGCACGTGATACTGCACTTACCGCTTTATCTTGGCCAATTACTCTTGTATGAAGATTTGTTTCTAAGTTCAATAATTTTTGCGTTTCTGCTTCTGTTATTTTCTTAACTGGAATTTTAGTCCAACTTTCAATTACTTGTGCAATATCTTGTGTAGTAAGATTTTTTAATTGAATTGTACTATTTAATTGGTCAATTTCTTCAATTAATCTGCATTCCTTTGTTTTTAAGTCTGCTGCTTTTTGATAATCTTCTGTTGAATCTGCTTGTGCTGCATCTTCTTTTTGTGATTGAACTTGTGCTAATTCTTGTTTCAACATTTCTAGTTTAAATAGTTCTTTATTTTCTAAGTTTATTCTTGAACAAGCCTCATCAAGAATATCAATTGCCTTGTCTGGCAAAAATCTATCATGTATATATTTTTCTGACATTACAACTGTTTGCTTGATTATATCATTAGAAATTTTTACTTTATGATATTCTTCATAATATTTTTTTATTCCTTCTAGAATTTTTATAGATTCGTCAACATTTGGCTCTTCTACTAATACTTGTTGGAATCTTCTTTCTAACGCAGAATCTTTTTCTATATATTTTCTATATTCTTTTAATGTTGTTGTTCCAATTAATTGAATTTCTCCATTTGATAATGATGGTTTTAGAATGTTTGCTGCATTCATTGAGTGCTCTCCATCACCTGCCCCTATGATATTATGAATTTCGTCTATTACAAGAATAATATTTCCAAATGATTTACATTCTTCAATTATCCCTTTCATACGAGCCTCAAATTGTCCTCTAAACTGAGTTCCTGCAACAACTGATGTCATATCTAGTAAATACACTTCTTTATTTAATAGTTTAGCAGGCACATTGTTATTAGCTATTTTGATAGCAAGACCTTGTGCTATTGCGGTTTTACCAACACCTGGTTCTCCTATTAAACATGGATTATTTTTTGTACGTCTGTTTAAAATTTGAATAACTCTTTGAATTTCTTTATCACGTCCAATCACCATATCAAGTTCATTATTTTTAGCCTTTTGTGTAAGATTAGTACCATAAGTATCCAAATATTTTTTCTTTTTATTTGTTGGCTTTTTTTCTACTTTTACTTTTTGTCTTCCATTTCCGGTAGTCTCTTCTTCGCTACTTGCTTGTTTTCTTGGAACAATACTAGCAAATATTGAACCAATTGGAATTCCAAAAGGGTTTGCTCCATTTTCTTCTTCATCTTCTTCGTCATATCCCTCTAAATCTTCTTGTTCAAAGTCTTCCATTCCCTCTAGATTTTCGAGTTTTAAGTTTGAAGATAAATCTTTAAATAATCCCTCCAACTGTTTTGACATAGCTGACATATCTATATTATTCAATGGTGGCACATTATTATTTTGATTATTATTGTTCTGATTTTTATTAGATGTTGTTTTTTCTGGAACATCTATGCCTCTTTTTATAGCACAATCGCGACATAAGCCTTCCATTGATGACACACCATTCTCTATTTTATTTATAAAAATTTCTGCATTATTCTTATTGCAATCTGAACATAACATATATTAATTTTCCTCTTTTCTTTAATTTAATATTATATATAATACATTAATTTTCCCAAATAGTCAATAGAAAATGCATTTTGGGACTAGACAAAAAATTAATTTTGTGTTAAGATATTTAAGATGTTAAACAATAGCAAAAACACACATTAAATTTTATGCAAAAAGAAAAATAAAAATGCCCGAATGGCGGAACTGGCAGACGCACACGACTCAAAATCGTGCGGGAAACCATGTGGGTTCGAGTCCCACTTTGGGCACCAGAATAAAAATGTAGCAAATGCTACATTTTTTTATTTTAGTCTAATTATGGGACTCGAAAAGGAGGTTGCCAAGTTTCGAGCAGGTCTGGGGCCTGCCGAAACGAAGGTAAAAATAATCTTGTAGATTATTTTTCCGACGCGGGTTGTACAGTCCCACTTTCCTCTCGTTCTAATTTTTATATTTGATTCTTTGGTTGAGCCCATTCTAGTGTATCGCTGTACAGGACTCAGTGCTACGATTTAGAAAAGTGAAGCCCTAAAACCAA
>ENA-OUQF01001826-OUQF01001826.1-human-gut-metagenome-genome-assembly--contig:-NODE-1826-length-11933-cov-6.970281_pt1 | contig 11933 bp, 7 predicted proteins | sample MGYA00237947_ERZ548826 | MGnify/ENA primary metagenome ERZ548826 (study PRJEB26490, sample SAMN05194701) | human gut metagenome | biome: terrestrial biome; feature: human-associated habitat; material... | reverse complement strand
TTGACAATATTGACCCCATCGCCATCCGGGAAGCGCTTGCTGAACGCGGTATTGTAAATGGGCAGGTTGTGGATGCGGAAGCTAATCGCAACAGCCCCTTCGTCCGGCAGGTCATGGCGGATGTAGAGCGGATCGCGGCGCAGGAAGCGCAGGCGGCGTACATGGACTCACCGGACCGTTTTTCCATCCGTCTGCACCCCAACGAGGGCGGCATTACCGGCATCTGGGACTCGGCCCTTGACCGCTTCTATGAGGAGGGTGGGCAGGTGCTTCGCTTCGCGGAGCAATCTAACGCCATTGACTACCTCTCCAGTATTCAGCGCAGCCGCGGTATGGAGCCGGACGTGTCGGTTTTCACAACGCCGCTGGGGAATGCCTATCGCGTGGGCGACGGCTTTTCTTCCACCGCAGCCGAACAGCGGGATACTCTGATGGTGGTCGAGCGTGTAGACGAAGATAATGTTTGGTACACTCTGCCAAGCGTCCCAGAGCAGGAAACGGTCAGCGTAGACCGCACCGTTTTTGAGCGTTACCTCGACACCGGCTATTTCTTCGCTACGGAGCAGACGCAACCTGTCAAGGAGGTCACTGCCGAAAACGAACAGGAAAACATGATTTTCCGTGCGCCGTATGCCGTGGGCGATACCGTCTATCTGGACAACACACCCTTTGAGATCACGGAGGTCGGCGCACTCAATGTGCAGCTTCGTGACCCTGCGCTCCGCTATCCCGTATTCCGCGCCGAAAGCCGCGAGAACTTTGAGCAGCTGCTGCGCCGGGATGAGAGAAACGCCGCCATGACAGATTTCCTTCCCGCACGGAACAGAAACGACGACCTCCGCGACCTCCTGATGAACGGCATCCTCACGCCTGACATCCGGGACGAGGTGCGGGAGCTGTTCCGGCAGGGCGAGGGCAACGCCGCCATCGGTGCGTATCTTTCCAACGTTTTCGCCGCGTCGGACGCGGACACCATGACGCTGGAGGACGGCACCGAGGCAGATTTTATCACCTCGAGAAGCGGCTTTCAGGCACAGGTGCATGGGGAAAAGGGCGTACACGCCCTCGGATTGTTGTGGCCGGACGCCGCTCCCGTGCTGCGCGCCGCTTTTCTGGAGGAAGCGCAGACGCAGAGCCGGACACAGGCACAGCCTGAACCAGATATTTCTCATCCTGAACAGCCAGCATCGGAGGCGACTGAACCGGAGCAGCCACAGTTTACCACGGAAACCGTGGCGGTATATCCCGGTGACAAAAACAACCTCCCCTATGATGTAGAGATTCGTACCCTGCGCTTTGACGAGCCGGAACATGACCCGCCCGCACCGCTGCCGCCTGCGGAAAACTTCCGTATCACGGATGACAATTTAGGCATCGGCGGCGCAAAGGCGAAGTTCCGGGCGAATATGGCGGCAATCAATCTCCTGAAGGAGCTGGAGTTTGAGGGCGCACAGGCCACGCCTGAACAGCAGGAAATTCTCTCCCGCTATGTCGGCTGGGGCGGCCTTGCGGATGCTTTTGATGAAAGCAAGGATAACTGGAAAGACAAATTTGCGGAGCTGTACGCCACGCTATCCCCGGAGGAATACGCCGCCGCCAGAGCTTCCACGCTGAACGCTCACTACACCAGCCCCACGGTTATCAAGGCGATCTATGAGGCGGTGGGCAACATGGGCTTCCAGACCGGCAACATCTTGGAGCCTGCCATGGGCGTGGGCAACTTCTTCGGTATGCTGCCGGAGAGCATGGAAAGCAGCAGGCTCTACGGCGTGGAGCTGGATTCCATTACGGGACGCATCGCCAAGCAGCTCTATCCCAAGGCAGACATTACCGTGGCAGGCTTTGAAACCACCGACAGACGGGATTTCTTCGACCTTGCCATCGGCAACGTGCCCTTTGGACAGTACCAGGTCAACGACCGGGCTTACAACAAGCTCGGTTTTTCCATTCACGACTACTTTTTTGCCAAGACGCTCGATCAAGTTCGACCCGGCGGCGTGATCGCCTTTGTGACCTCCCGCTATACGATGGACAAACAATCTCCCGAAGTCCGTAAGTACATCGCGCAGCGGGCGGAGCTGCTGGGCGCGATCCGCCTGCCCAACAATGCGTTCAAGGCCAACGCCGGTACGGAGGTGGTGTCCGACATCATCTTCCTGCAAAAGCGTGACAGACCCATCGACATTGAACCTGACTGGGTGCATCTCGGTGAAAATGAGGACGGATTTTCCATCAATCAGTATTTCATCGACAACCCCGAAATGGTATTAGGCCGACAGACCTCGGAGAGTACGCAGTACGGCAGACAGGACTTTACTGTGGAACCGTATGAGGATTTGGACCTTGCCACGCAGCTCAGATACGCCATTCAGAATATCGGCGGCAAGTACGAAGCCGCAGAGTTGCCTGACCTCGGTGAGAACGAAACCATACAGGATACCATTCCCGCAGACCCCAACGTGAAGAATTACAGCTATGCCGTGGTGGACGGCGAGGTGTACTACCGTGAGAACTCCGTCATGGTCAAGCCCAACCTGAACGCCACCGCAAAGGAGCGCGTCAAGGGAATGGCAGAGCTGCGGGACTGCGTTCACCGGCTCATCGACCTTCAGATGTGGGAATCCGACGACATTTCCATACGCGCCGAGCAGCAGAAGCTCAACCGCCTCTATGACCGCTTCACCGAGAAATATGGCCTCATCAACAGCCGGGGCAACGCCCTCGCCTTTGCAGACGACAGCTCTTATTACCTGCTCTGCTCCCTTGAAATGCTGGACGATGAGGACAAGACCAAGCTCAAGGGCAAGGCGGATATGTTCACCAAGCGCACCATCCGGCAGCGGCAGTCCGTTACCAGCGTGGACACCGCCGCAGAAGCCCTCGCCCTGTCCATCGGGGAAAAAGCCCGCGTGGATATGGCGTATATGTCCCAGCTCACCGGCAAGAGTGAGGACGACATCATCGACGAGCTGAACGGCGTCATTTTCCTCGACCCTGTTTACGGCGACTGGCAGACAGCGGACGAATACCTCTCCGGCAACGTCCGGCAGAAGCTGCGGGAGGCGGAGAACGCCGCCGTTGACAGCCCCGGCTATCTGCCCAACGTGGAGGCATTGCGCGCCGCACAGCCGAAAGACCTTGACGCTTCGGAGATCGAGGTGCGCCTCGGCGCGACGTGGATCGACAAGAAGTACATTCAGCAGTTCATGTTCGAGCTGTTGGAGCCGCCTCTGTATGCCCGCCGCTCCTTGGAGGTCAACTACTCGGAGTTCACGGCGGAGTGGAACATCTCCGGCAAGAACAGCATCCCCTACAACGACATCAACGCTCGCATGACCTACGGCACCGACTGCGCCAACGCCTACAAAATCCTTGAAGATACGCTGAACCTGCGCGACGTGCGCATCTACGACACCGTAAGGGATGCGGACGGCACGGAAAAGCGCGTCCTTAACAGCAAGGAAACCACCCTCGCCCAGCAGAAGCAGCAGGCCATCAAGGAGGCGTTCCGGGACTGGATATGGCGCGACCCCGACAGGCGGCGGGAGCTGGTGCAGCTCTACAATGAGCGCTTCAATTCCACCCGTCCCCGGGAATATGACGGCAGGCATCTGATCTTTCCGGGCATGAATCCTGAGATCACGCTGCGGGAGCATCAGCTCAACGCCATCGCCCACGACCTCTACGGCGGCAACACGCTCCTTGCCCATGAGGTGGGCGCGGGCAAGACCTTTGAGATGATCGCCGCAGCCATGGAGGGAAAGCGCCTCGGCCTGTGCCAGAAATCCCTCTTTGCCGTGCCGAACCACCTGACGGAGCAGTGGGCCTCGGAGTTCCTGCGGCTCTACCCCTCCGCCAATATCCTTGTCGCTACCAAAAAGGACTTTGAGACACGCAACCGCAAGAAGTTCTGCGCCCGCATCGCCACCGGCGACTATGACGCCGTTATCATCGGTCACAGCCAGTTTGAGCGCATCCCCGTTTCCAGAGAACGGCAGGAGCGGCTCTTGCAGGAGCAGATTTGGGAGATCGAGGACGGCATTTCGGAGCTCAAGGCCAGCCGCGCCGAGCGCTTTACCATCAAGGAGCTGGAGCGCACCAAGAAAAATCTGAAGGCCAAGCTGCAAAAGCTCCACGACGCCGCCCGCAAGGACGATGTCGTGACCTTTGAACAGCTCGGTGTAGACCGGCTGTATGTGGACGAGGCGCACAGCTTCAAAAACCTGTTCCTTTACACAAAAATGCGAAACGTGGCGGGGCTTTCCACCACCGACGCCCAGAAGTCCTCGGATATGCTCTTAAAATGCCGGTACATCGACGAAATCACCCACGGCAAGGGCGTTACCTTCGCCACGGGTACGCCCATCTCAAATTCCATGACGGAGTTGTATACCATGATGCGGTATTTGCAGCACGATATGCTCAAGCGCAACAGCCTGACCCACTTCGATTGCTGGGCCTCCGCCTTTGGGGAAACCACCACCGCCATCGAGCTTGCCCCGGAGGGTACGGGCTACCGGGCGCGGACGCGGTTTGCCAAGTTCTTTAACCTGCCGGAGCTGATGAACCTGTTTCGGGAGGCGGCGGACATCAAGACCGCCGATCAGCTAAACCTTCCCACGCCTACGCCCATCTACCACAACGAGGTCAGCCAGCCCACGGCGCTGCAAAAGCAGATGGTGCAGGAGCTGTCCGAGCGCGCCGCAAAAGTCCACGCGGGGAGCGTGGACGCAAGCACCGACAATATGCTCAAAATCACCTCGGACGGACGCAAGCTGGGCCTCGATCAGCGCGTCATCAACCCCGACCTGCCGGACGACCCGAACAGCAAGGTCAATCGCTGCGTGGACAACATCCACCGCATCTGGCAGGACGGGCAGACGGAGAAGCTGACGCAGCTCGTGTTCTGCGACCTGTCCACCCCCAAGGGCAAGGCGGCTCAGAGCGGCAGGATCGCCGCGAAAGGCACGGACAGCCCGGAACTTCACGCGCTGGAGGCTGCTATCGACGCGGAAACCGGGCCGGAGGAGCCGCCCTTTACCATCTACGACGACATCCGTGAAAAGCTGGTTGCCCGTGGGATTCCGAGGGAACAGATTGCATTCATCCATGAGGCGAATACGGAAGTCCGAAAGAAGGAGCTATTCGCAAAGGTGCGCTCCGGTCAGGTGCGTGTGCTCATGGGCAGCACCTTCAAAATGGGCGCGGGCATGAACGTGCAGGACAGGCTCGTGGCGCTCCACGACCTCGACTGCCCGTGGCGGCCGGGTGATCTGGAGCAGCGCAGCGGGCGCATCATCCGGCAGGGCAACCGCAACAAGGAGGTACACATCTACCGCTATGTCACGGAATCTACCTTCGACGCTTACCTCTGGCAGACGGTGGAAAATAAGCAGAAATTCATCTCCCAGATCATGACCTCAAAATCCCCGGTGAGAAGCTGCGAGGACATTGACGAGGCGGCGCTTTCCTATGCCGAGATCAAGGCGCTGTGCGCCGGAGACGAGCGCATCCGTGAAAAGATGGACCTTGACGTGGACGTGGCGCGGCTGCGGCTGATGAAGGCCAATCACCAGAGCCAGCAGTACCGCTTGGAGGACAACATCCTGCGGCATTTCCCGGCGCAGATTGAGGAAAACAAAGGCTTCCTCTCCGGCTTTGAGGCGGATATGAAAACGCTGGAGGCCCATCCTCATCCGAAGGACGGCTTTGCGGGCATGGAGGTCAAGGGGGATTTCCTCACCGATAAGGACAATGCCGGTGCTGCCATTCTGGAGGCGTTCAAGGACGCAAAGGGCTTGGAGCCCGTTCCCATTGGCAGCTACCGGGGCTTTGCCATGTCTTTGACCGTGGAAAACTTCGGCAAGGACTTCATTCTCACCCTCAAGGGGAAGATGAGCCACCGGGTAGAGCTGGGCAAGGACGCAAGGGGCAACCTCGTCCGCATCGACAACGCCCTCGCCCAGATGCCGGAGCGGTACAAAACGGTGCAGGGCAGGCTTGAAAACGTGCAGGCGCAGCTTGCAACGGCCAAGGCGGAGCTGGGCAAGCCCTTCCCGCAGGAGGCGGAGCTGAAAGAAAAATCCGCACGGCTGGCGGAGCTGAACGCAGAACTGAACATCGACGACCGGACGCCCATGGAACAGGCGGCGGAGAATGTGGTGGCAAAACGCCCCTCCGTCCTCGACAAGCTGAAAGCGCCCTGCGTCCACGGCGCTGGGGAAAAGAAAAAATCTCACGAACAGGAGGCACGATGAATATGAACGAGGCATTACAGCAATCGTTATACGACAAGCTCTCGCGGGAGCAGGACAAATACCGGGACTGGCTGAAGGGCCAGCCCCCGGAGGAAATCCTCCATCACAGCTATGAATACACTGTGCGGGAGGATATTTTGATGAGCATGGAGGAGCTGACGCTCAGCGAGGCGGAAACGCGGGCGCTGCTGCTGTCCCCCTCGCCCATGGCGATCCTCTATGATAAATTCTCCGATCTGGAAACCGGCTACATGGACACGATCCGCGACAGCATCGAGGACACGGCAAAGGACGAAGCAAAAAAGCTCCGTGAGCTGCCGGTCTATCCCTACCCCGCCGATCACGCGCGGGAGAATGGGGAGCTGGACGTTTACCGCGCGTCCTTCCGCGCCAATGTGAGCTGTAAGGAGGCCATTGAAGCCGCCATCCGGGAGCACTACCGGGACAACCGGCTGGACGCTGGGGCGGCGGTGAGACAGGTGGCGGAGCAGTTCGGGCAGGAGCGGATGCTCTACGTCCTGGCGGCAACCGTCCGCCATTTTGATTACGACGGGCGCATCTCGCGGGACAACAAGCGCTGGGCGAATACCATCCCCGTCTATGAAAACAAAGACGGCATGGATAGCGACCGCTCGGTGCAGTTTGTGGTCAGCTCCCACCCCGGCCTGACGGACCTGTTTCTCACACAGGCGCGGCACGAGCAGCGGCTGCGCCAGCCCCTCACCGCCGACGAGATCAAAACAGAGGCTGCACGGCTGCTGGGCAAGCTGCAAGAGCCGGTGCAGCTCAACAGCCCCGGCGGAACGCATTTCATGGCAGAGGTGTCCCGTGACTTCATGGAGCGCGCCGGAGCGAAGGACACGGCGGCGCTGCAAAAGCTGCTGCCCTTTTCCACCCTTGCCCTCACGACCCTCAAAGACCGCAGGGGCGTGTTTGCCCTGATCGGTAAGGACGAGGACCGCAGCCAGAGACTCCGGCGTCCCTCCGTCCGCTCCAAGCTGCAACAGACGGCGGCGGAGCAGAAGCAGCCTGCCGCAAAGAAGAAGGATTTGGAGCTGTGACATGGCGAAGCGGAAACGGGACATCCAGCTCAAAGTCCGTGTGACGCCGGAGGAACGGGCGATGATCGAGGCGAAGATGGCGCAGCTCGGCACAACGAACATGGGCGCATATCTTCGGAAAATGGCCATTGACGGCTATGTGGTGAAGCTCGACCTGCCGGAGTTGCGGGAGCTGGTGTCGCTGCTGCGGTATTCGTCCAACAATCTCAATCAGCTTGCGCGGAGGGTGCATGAAACAGGGCGCGTTTACGCCGCGGACATGGAGGATATACTCCAAAATCAGGAGCGGATTTGGCAGGCGGCAAGCGGTATCCTGTCCCGGCTTGCCGCCATCAAATAAAGGGGTATTTATCCCATGCGGGGCGGCTTGCTGCGAGGTAAGCCGCCCCTGCTTTTTTTGCGGTTCGGCATCCTTGCAGGGCAAGGCAGCTTCCTGTATGCTGAAATCAGAAACAAACAAAACTGGGGGGATATTGATATGCGTTTCCTTTTGAAAATCCTCTTTGCGCCCATCCTCGCGGTGCTTGCCGTCGTCACATGGTTTTTCGTGTTCGTCGTCGGCCTCTCCAGCGGCATCCTCTGCATCCCCGCCGCCATTCTCGGCTTCTTCGGTCTGTTCATCCTCTTCGTGGATTCCGTCAGCTACGGCGTGGGGCTGCTGGTGATCGCGTTCCTCATCAGCCCCTACGGACTGCCCATGCTGGCGACGTGGCTGTTAGCAAAGCTCCACGTCCTGCGCTACGCGATTCAGGACAGGATTTACGGGTGATACATTTTTAGAAACGCGCAAAACATTTTGAAAAGCTATATTTTTGTGCAATTTCAGAAACGCCATATTACACAGCAAGCGCGGGGCGATATGCTCCGCGCTTGTATTGTTTATTCGATCTCGTAGTCCTCGCTGTCGTCGGCCTCGCCGGTGGTGCAGGTGAAGCACAGGTACGTCCCTGTGACGCCGCTGCCTGCCGCCCAGATGGGCGCGCCGCAGATCATGCACCTTGCGCCGTTTTTCTTGGCGGCAAGGGATTCCCGCAGTGAGGCGATCAGCTCCTTACGGTTGGCGTCCTTGTTGTTTTTTACTACGCCGTCCGCAAATTCTTCAATGGAAATATAGGTGAACATATCATTCCTCCGGTTTGACCGCAACATATTTTTGATTGCGGCTGTTGGGCTTGTCGGGAATGGTCATGCGAAGCTGCCCGCTTTCCAGCAGGGGCTTCAGGTGTGCTTTAATAAAATGGTTCTTGTTCTTCAGTCCGCACATGGACATGATTTCCTCACGGCTTTTAGGCTGCGCACAGAAAGCTAAAATCGTTGCGACTGTACTGGTATCTGTGGCGATAACTGTGGTGGTGACTGGTGTGGTTCCACCACAGTTATCCTCCGACTTCGTATTCCGAATGGTGGCGTATAGCATAAACGCCTCCACGCGATACTCCGGCTGCGGCAGCCCCGCCGTCTCCATGACCTCGTACAGACGGTCTACGCCCTCGCCAAACTCCTGCACATATTCGTATTCATGCAAAAACTGCGCGATCTTCGGATTGCGGGAAAAGTGGACGTGCCGCATATTGTTCAGCCGCACGATACCGGGCAGCGTACCGGGGCTTTCCACCGTCAGCCGGTCATCGAACATCTTGATTTGAATGTCCGTACCCTTGATGCTGTAATCCCGGTGCGCGACGGCGTTGACAATCAGCTCCTTCCACGCAAACTCCGGGTATTCCGGCTCTGTGACGAACCGGGTATCCGCGCCGAGATAGGTGCGCTCCTTGATCTGCCCGCGCACAAACTCCAGCGCCTTTTCCGTCACCTGCAAAATGCGGCCCTCGAATACCACGTCCTTGATGACGTTCATCTCCGCGCCGACCTTCGCCTCCGTACCCTCATATCGGACAAAGCGGATGCGGGCGCGGGGAAAGAAACGCTTCGGATTCCTGCCAAACAGCAGCATGGCGGCGGCGCTGACTGCCTCCTTGCCGCCCTTTTCCGAAACGAACTCCTTGTTCTCCCGCAGGTATTCCTCCGGGCTTTTTCGGTAGCCCAGCTTTTCCGTGTACGCCTTGACAAAGCCGAGGTCGATGTCCTCCATCGCCGCGTCCGGGACAGGCGTATCCTCAAAATAGCGCGTCCCCTTTGCGTACATGAGCTGCAAGCGTTCCTCAAAATTGAGCTTCTTGGACTTATCCCCGACGCGGAAGAAAACCTCGTCCGCCTGATTGGCGTGGAGGTCATTGCTCTGCAACACCTCGATCAGCAGGATGTGGTCGGGCGTTCCGTCCCTGTTCACGCAGGAGATCCGTTCCGTTTCCACCCGCACGGAGGGCTTGCAGAAGTCAAACGGCGCACGAAGCAGCTCGTTGATATGCTCCGCATGGCCGTCGATGCCGGTGATCGTACCGTCATCCTCCACGCCGACAGCGATCATGCCGCCGTCCGCGTTGGCAAAGGCGATCAGATGAATCGCCAGCGTTTTTGCATCGATGCGGGCGCTCTTTCGGTCAAAGAGCGGCGATTCCACCGCACCGCAGATTTGCGCTATCGTCATTCTGTGATTCATGTGCCGGCCCCCTCGTCATAAGAAAAATCCAAACCGTGCTCCTCGCAGTATTTGCGAATGACGAACACCGTCATTTTATTGGGCATCGTCCTTCCATTCTCCCAGCGATTGACGGAGGGGAAACTCACGTTCAATTCCTCCGCAAGCTGACGTTGGGAGATCCTACGCTCACTGCGCAGCTTGATGATGGCTTCGCCAAAGGTCATTTCGTATCACGCTCCTTATATCATAGTATAGCACATGGCAGCGCAAACATACAAGAAAAATACGGAGGACTTCAAATAAGAAATTACAAATCCATCCCACCGAAAGGAGGCCGCGCCCCATGGCGACCACACGCATCATTTCCATGCACGTTAATCAGGGCAAGACGATTGCCGACTGCCTGACTGACCGCATCGACTACTCCAAGAATCCAGATAAGACGCAGGGCGGCGAGCTGATCTCCGCCTATCAGTGCGACCCCAAAACCGCCGACGCGGAGTTTCTTTACTCCAAGCGGCAGTACCAGACCATCACAGGGCGGGAGCAGCGGCACGACGTGATCGCCTATCAGGTGCGCCAGTCCTTTAAGCCCGGAGAGATCACGCCGGAGGACGCGAACCGCGTAGGCTATGAGTTTGCCGAGCGGTTTCTGAAAGGACGACACGCCTTTTTCGTTGCCACGCACACCGACAAAAAGCACATTCATAATCACATCATCTGGAACTCCACCACGCTGGACTGCAAGCACAAGTTCCGCGATTTTCTTGGCTCCGGCAGGGCGGTCGCACGGCTCAGCGACGCCATCTGCACCGAGCACCGGCTGTCCGTCATCGCAGCGCCCAAGCGCGGGAAAAATCACTACGGCAAGTGGCTGGGAAACAAGGCGAAGCCCTCCCACCGGGAGCTGCTCTGCGGCCTCATAGACGCGGCGCTTTTGCAGAAGCCCGACAGCTTTGACGCGCTTTTGAAGCTGCTGCGCGATGCTGGCTGCGAGGTCAGACGGCGCGGGAATACGCTGTCCCTGCGCCATCCCGACAAAAAGGGCTTTGTCCGTCTTTCTTCCATAGACGGCTATACGGAGGACGCGCTGTGCGCTGTCCTTGCCGGGAAAAAGGAGCATACGCCGCGCAAAAAGCGCAGTCAGACCGCGCAGAGAAAGAACACTCTGCTCATCGACATCGAGGCGAAGCTGCAAGCGGGAAAGGGCGGCGGTTACGAGCGCTGGGCAAAGGTGTTCAACGTCAAGCAGATGGCGCAGACCTACAATTATCTCCGGGAGCATGGACTGCTGGACTACGGGGAGCTGGAGGAAAAAACCACTACCGCCACGGAACAGTTCCACGCGCTGTCCGCGCAGATCAAGGCGGCGGAGACGCGCATGGCGGAGATCGCCGTGCTGAAAACCCACATCGCCAACTACGCCAAGACCCGCGACGTTTACGCGGGCTACCGCAAGGCCGGTTACTCGAAAAAGTATCTCGCGGAGCATGAGAGCGACATCCTTCTGCACAAGGCGGCGAAGAACGCCTTTGACGAGCTGGGCGTGAAAAAGCTCCCCACCGTCAAGAGCTTGCAGGAGGAATACGCCAAGCTGCTATCGGAGAAAAAGACGGCGTATGCCGAATACCGGCGTTCGCGTGACGAGATGCGCGAGCTGCTGCTCCACAAGCAGAACGTGGATCGTATGCTGGGTAAAAACGAGCGCGAGGAGGAGAAGAAAAAGGAACATGACCGGCAGTAACGGCCATGCTCCCAAGCGTTTCGCAGAAACGCGCAGCCGCACAATTTTGTGCGTTCAAAGGGTTTCAGGGGCGCTGCCCCTGACAAGCAGAGGGCAGTTTTCGCGGCGGCGGAAATTGCCCGAAAAGCAAAGTGGGTACCTCTTTGCCCTGCTTGCCACGTTTTCTCCCGTCCTTCGCAGCGATGCTTCTTGTGCTTCCCTGCATAGGTAACTTTTTTCTGAACACTTCGCCGGATGCCTTGTGTTTCTTCGGATATTCGTATATAATGTATCGTGTTGAGTATTATCCATGCGGAGGTGCGGTATGAACGGGATCAAGGGCTATATCT
>ENA-OUQF01001818-OUQF01001818.1-human-gut-metagenome-genome-assembly--contig:-NODE-1818-length-11981-cov-5.576220_pt1 | contig 11981 bp, 9 predicted proteins | sample MGYA00237947_ERZ548826 | MGnify/ENA primary metagenome ERZ548826 (study PRJEB26490, sample SAMN05194701) | human gut metagenome | biome: terrestrial biome; feature: human-associated habitat; material... | reverse complement strand
CGTGCCGCAGTCCGTGCCGGATGTGCTGCGGCTGGTGATAAACATTCTGCTGCTGCAAAGCCTGTTCCCAAGCTCCAGCGTTTATTTTGCGTACAACGGCATCGCGTGGTATCTGTCCACATACATGTTCATCTGCCTTGCCGCGCCCTTCATCCTGCGCCGCATATCCGCCGCGAGTGGAAAACGCCTTGCCATATATGCCTCCGTATCGGCGTGCGCGATGCTTATTCCGGCGGCGCTGCTGTCCGCGCTGCGCGTGCCCGTCGGCGACGATTTTGCGAAATGGTTCACCTACATATGCCCGGCCTACAGGCTGCTGGACTTCACGCTCGGCGCGATACTGGGTCAGGTATATCTCACACGCGGCGCGGCAGAGGGCGCGCGGCCGCGTCTCTTGATGCACGCGGTCATCGCCGCGGGGCTGCTGGCGGCGTGGCTGCTCATCCCGGCCGCAGGCTTTGACGGGTACAGGTACACGCTTGCTTTCCTTCTGGCCGCTATGCTGCTGGTGTTCATCTTCGCCCGCGGCGGCGACAGCTTGCCGGGCTTTCTCGCGGGCGGACTGCTTATCACGCTGGGCGATCTGTCATCCTCGGCGTTTCTTATCCACCAAGTGGTCATACAAGCCTGCCGGATGCTCATGCGCGGGGTTCCCTCGATGCAGGGGCGGCTGGGCACGACGGTGCTTGCCGCTGTCAGTCTGGCCGTGACACTCGCCGCCGCGAAGCTGTATGAGCTTATGCGCGGCAAGCTGAAAGCCCCTGCCGCCGCGGGCAAGGGCTGAGAATTCAATATTGGGAATATCATAAGAGCGCCGCATCTGCGGCGCTCTTATAGCTTGTTTTACTTACTTGTTTCTCGCGTTGTCCACGATTATCTGGTTTGCCTTGGTCATGCGGATATGGTGGCGGATGGCATCCTCGCCGACGGCGGATATAACCGCCTCGACCGGCATCTGATACTGCGCGGCAAGGTCATACGCCGCGCGCTCAAGTTCCTCCGGCGTGGCCGTGATATTCTCCGCGTCGGCCACAGCGCCGAGAAGAAGGTCCGCACGGCACTGTGCCTCGGCACTGTCACGCTGCTCCTCGCGCCACTGTTCAAGGCTTTTCCCCTCGGTGCAGAGGTAGGCGGCGAACACCTCAGACGCGACCTGCTCCGCCGCAAGCTCGCCGCGGGCGTAGGCGCGCCTCTCCGCTGCGCGCACTATGCTTTCCGCGTCAACGTCCAGAATGCCGTCAAACGCCTGTGTGAACGCGCCGATATCCTGCATCCCCATGCCGATGTAGCTTTCCGCCGCGGCCATGGCCTTTTCCCACAGCTGCGCATCGTCAAGGCCGAGGGAGAGCGTGCCGTTAAGATCGCCGATTATGGCGCGGATGTCCGCAAGCGTATTGAGCGAAAGGCTTTCAAGAAGCTCAGTCTCCTTTTCGAGCAGGGCGCTGTCTATCTTGCGCTGTATCATAAGCTCGGGCACTGCGGCGCGGATGTTCCTCGCCGCAGCCTGAAGCGCGGCCTCCTCAAAATCCTCACAATGGCCGACATCGACCTCGACTCCCTTGTACTGTCCGAGGATGACATCCGGCGCTATCGCGCCCTCGAAGCGCACATCAATGCCGCCGTCGCCGCATTCGTCCATCGCCGTCACGCGCACATAGATAAGCGCGGGAAGGCCGTTTTCCGCCGTGAAAGCGTCTATCGCGGCCTTTACAGCCCCCTGCGCCGAACCGGCCGCAGCAATATCCGCCGCGGAAATGTTCACCTGCGCGTACACGCTGCCTCTATCTATGCTGGATCCAAGTACTTTCATAAATATCTCCGTTTCAACTTTTAGTTTTTTCTATTTTATATCAGCATTTGCCCCGCGTCAATCATTGAATTGTGCAATGTGTAAGGCCGCGCATCGGTTGACGAAGCGTGCCGCGCATGATATATTCATGAAAACGATATTCAGAGGTGACACCACATGCCGACAAACGTTCCGTTCTACCCTGCCGATATACTTCTGCCCAAGGAGGGGCATGAAAAGTGGGCCTGCATCGCCTGTGACCAGTTTACCTCGCAGCCGGAGTACTGGCGGCGGGCGTATGAGCTGGCAGACGGCGCTCCATCCGCGCTGCACGTGATATTCCCGGAGGTCTATCTTGAAGATAGAGACAGTGCAGAGCGCATCAGCGCGATAAACGCGAAGATGGCGGAGTATCTTAAAGGCGGCGTATTTGAGGAATACAAAGACGCGCTTATATACGTGGAAAGGACGCTTGCCGGTGGGCGCGTGCGCCGCGGCATCGTGGGGGCATTCTCGCTGGCGGACTACAGCTATGAGCCGGGGGCAAAGCCGCTCATCCGTCCGACGGAGGGAACCGTCCTGTCGCGCATCCCGCCGCGCGTCGCCATCCGGGAAAAGGCCCCTCTGGAGTTGCCGCACATCATGGTGTTCATGGACGACAGACGCCGTGAGATAATCGAGGGGATAGACCGCGGCGCGTGCACGAAGCTCTATGATTTTGAGCTTATGCTGGGCGGCGGGCACCTGTGCGGTTGGCTGCTGCCGGAAAGCGAACAGCGGCGCGTGCTCTCTGCGCTGGCGCGCCTCGCGGATGAGAGCGGCGAGGACGGCGAACGGCTTCTTTTCGCCGTCGGCGATGGAAACCACTCCCTCGCCACGGCCAAGGCCGCCGCGGGTATCATCGGCACGGAAGCGGCGCAGTACGCGCTGGCAGAGCTTGTCAACATCCACGACGAGGGCGTGGACTTTGAGCCGATATACCGCGTGCTTTTCAATGCGGATGTATCCGCCGTCACCGCCGCCCTGCATGAAAGCTTCCGCGGCAAGGACGGGAAATGCATCGAGTATATATCTGCCGTAGGTTCTGGCAAAATATACACCGATGAACTTGAGACGGGCGCGATACAGGTCTTCATCGACGGGTACATCGCCGCGCATCCGCAGGTGCGCGTGGATTATATTCACGGAGAGGACGCCGTGCGCACTCTTGCACAGACGCCCGGCGCTGTCGGTTTTTTATACGGCGGGCTTCGCAGGGATGAGCTTTTTGACTATGTCCGCGAAAATGGCATTCTTCCGCGCAAAAGCTTTTCCGTCGGTCAGGCATGCGACAAGCGCTATTACATGGAGGCGCGCAGGATACGCTGAGCGGCGCGCGTGCGCCGCAGCACCGGAGGAATCATGAAATATAACCGCATATTCAACATATTTGTGCTTATATTCGGCGTGCTGTGCATACTTTACTGGCTGGGCATGGGGCTTGCCGTGCGCTTCGGCCAGTCGCTGCTTTGGCTTTGGCCGGTGGTGGGCGCGCTGTGCATCGCGCGATATGCGCTGGTGCGCCGCGCGGCGAAAACGGGGCGGCCTCTGCCCTTCCCGCCGCGGCTCATAAAAACGGCGCGCATACTTCTGTGCGTGTTCCTCGCCGTGTTTGCAGCGGGCGAGGCGCTTATATGCACGGGCGCGCACGCGCAGGCTGAGGCAGGGCTTGACTGCGTCATCGTCCTCGGCGCGAAGGTGAACGGCACGAAGCCCAGCGGCGCGCTGACGCAGCGGATATGGGCGGCGGCGGATTACCTCGCCGCAAATCCGGACACGGTCTGCATCGCCTCCGGCGGGCAGGGCAGCGACGAGGGGATAAGCGAGGCGGAGTGCATCCGGCGCGATCTTATCGCGCTCGGCATCGCGGAGGGCAGGATAATACTTGAGGACGAGTCCACCGACACGCTTTCAAACCTGCAAAACAGCTTCGCGCTCCTGCCGCCCGGCACGGAACGCGTCGGCATAGTCACGAATGACTTTCACATTTTCCGCGCCCTTGCGATGGCGCGGCACATATCCGGTCTTGAGTTCTGCGGCGTTCCGGCTGCCTCCACGCCCTACGGCTTCATACACTACGCCATGCGCGAATTTTTTGCCGTGGCGCAGGGGCTGGTCAAGGGCGAGCTGAGCCTTTGACGCACAGCCGAGATTGAAATATGCGCGCGGATATGGTAGAATCATAGGAGGCAGGCGTCTTTTGTGTTGCCTGCCCCCTATTTTGCTTTTACAGTATTTCTTGAATGGAGACACAGATGAAAACAGCCGTCAGAAACAGAGCGGGCATTGTTATAGGTGTTGTCGTCATACTCGCGGTGCTTGCCGCCGCAGTATTTTTTGTGACGAAGCTTCTGAACAAAGAGGAGCCTGACCCGCACGAGGGGCAGGTGTATATATATGACGGGTTCGACTGGGTGTGGATGACGCCGCTGGAGGGCGTGCCTGCAAGCGCGTTCACCGCAGAGATGTTCACCGGAGCCGGAAGCGAAATAAAATACCTCGGCAGCGACTATGAGGTGCTGCGCGGCATAGACGTGTCGGAGCACCAGCTTGACATCGACTGGAACAGCGTCGCGCAGTCGGGCGTGGATTACGCGTACATCCGCGTGGGGCGGCGCGGCTATACCGAGGGCGGGCTTTTCGAGGACCCGTACTTCAAGGCAAACGTTCAGGGGGCGCAGAACGCCGGATTGAAGGTCGGCGTATACATGTTCTCTCAGGCCATCACCGTGCAAGAGGCCATTGAGGAGGCGCGCTTCGTGCTGGAGCGCATAGGCGCGTATAACATCACCCTGCCGGTCGTGTTCGACTGGGAGAAGATCCACGAGGCCAACGCGCGCACGGCGGATATCACCATGGAGGGGCGCACGGACTGCGCTGTTGCCTTCTGCGAGACGGTCAAGAACGCGGGCTACACGCCCTGCGTATATTTCAACCGGAATCTCGGCTACTACGGATACGACCTGACGCGCCTTACGGACTATATGTTCTGGTTTGCCCTGCCGGAGAGCGGCTTTCCCAACTTCTATTACGCCGCCGACATGTGGCAGTACAGCTTCACGGAGACGGTGCCCGGCATAAACGTGGAAACGGACATGAACCTGTGGTTCATTCCCACTGCCGCGCAGGACGGAGAGGACGCGTCCGGGCAGTAAATTTTGTTGCGTTCTTACATAGCTGATGGTATAATATATGCGATTTTTACATGATTTTCATGTTTTGAGGCGGTGGTTATATTGAACGATTTCAACACGCTGAAAAAAGCGGCGCGGAAGAGCGACGCAAACCTTCCCATATACAAGCTCGCCATACTCGGCGACTGTGCCACGCAGCATATCGCCACGGCCATCAAGGGCGAGGCGTTCCTGCGCGGGGTAAATGCGGACATATTCGACGCGGATTATGACCAGATACAGGCGCAAACCATGGACGGCGCGTCGGAGCTATACACCTTCGCCCCTGCGGGCGTGCTTCTGGTGATGTGCACGGAGAAGCTTTACGAGGGCTTTTGCAGCACCCCGGCTGAACAACGCAGTAGCTTTGCGGACGCTGTCATGGCGCGTATCCGCACATATTGGGAACTTATTTCCGGCCATATCAACACGCGCATCCTGCAATTCACTTTCGCATATATGAATGACGGCAGCATGGGCAGTTACGCGCTGCGTGAGTGCGCATCCTTTACGTTTCAGCTCACGAAGCTGAACTTCCTGCTGAGTCAGGCGGCGTCGGAGAGGAAAGATGTTTTCCTTGTGGACATAAACGCCGTTCAAAGCATGATAGGCGCACAGCGCTTCAAAGACGACAAGCTATATTATGTGGCCAAGATGCCTTTCTCGCTGGAAGCGCTGCCGTACATCGCCGCAAGGACGGTGGACGTTATCCGTGCGATACGCGGCAGTATAAAGAAATGCGCCGTGCTCGATCTTGACAACACGCTGTGGGGCGGCGTCATCGGCGACGACGGGCTCGACGGGATAGAGGTCGGAGAGCTTGGCACGGGGCACGCTTTTTCCGAATTTCAGATGTATCTGAAGGAGCTGAAAAAGCGTGGGATAATTCTTGCCGTGTGCAGTAAGAACAATGAGGACACGGCGAAGCTGCCGTTTGAAATGCATCCGGAAATGATACTGCGGTTGGACGACTTCGCCATTTTCGTCGCCAACTGGCAGGACAAGGCGTCCAACATCATGTACATACAGAAAACTCTGAACATCGGTATGGACAGTATGGTTTTCTTTGACGACAATCCGTTTGAAAGGGGCGTCGTGCGTTCCCTCATTCCGGACATAACTGTGCCGGAACTGCCCGAGGATCCGGCAGAATACCTCAGCTATATCCGCGCACTGAATCTGTTTGAAACGGCGTCCTTCTCCGCGGCCGATGCCGACAGAACCGAGCAGTACCGTCAAGAGGCCGGAAGGGCCACGCTTATTGCCCAGTTCGCCGATTATGACGAGTATCTGAAAGCGCTAGAGATGCGGGCTGTAGCCAGCCCCTTTGACAAGTTCCACTATCCGCGCATCGCACAGCTCACGCAGCGCTCCAACCAGTTCAACCTACGCACCGTCCGCTATACCGAGGGTGAAATTGAAGCGCTTGCAGGCGACGCAGGGCACATCACGCGCTATTACTGTCTGCGCGACAAGTACGGCGATTACGGCCTTATAAGCGTGGTAGTGCTGGACAAGATGAGCGACGAGGCGCTCTTCGTCAGCGAATGGCTGATGAGCTGCCGCGTTCTAAAGCGCGGCATGGAGGAGTTCATCGTCAACGACATCATTAGCACCGCGCGCGAAAATGGCTTCAAGCGCGTCATTGGCGAATACGTGCCCACAGCAAAAAACGCCATGGTCGCAGACCTGTATGAACGCATGGGCTTTAGAAAAGAAGCCGGGCTGTTCATTGCAGACACAGATACATTTGAAATGAGAAAAACATACATTACGGAGGAAGAGAAATGAGCCGAGAAGAAGTTTTTGCAGCACTGGACGAGGTCTTTCAGGATGAGTTTGACGATGAGACTCTTCATGTGACAGACGCGACCGTTGCCGACGATATAGACGGCTGGGACAGCCTTGAACATATTGACCTTATCATCGCCGTTGAGCGCAGATTCGGCATCAAGTTCACCATGGGCGAAGTGAACGGCATGAAAAACGTCGGCGAAATGGCGGATATCATTCTCCGCCGCATGAGTTGAGGCGGTATGTTTACTGTCACTTCGTTTGCATTCTTCGTTTTTATTGCACTTTCGCTACTTGCATACTACGTCTTTCCGAAGAGGTATCAATGGCTCGTGCTGCTTATATGCAGCGTTCTGTTCATATACTTCTCGTCCGGTCTCTCCTGCTTCATTTTTGTGGCGATCGACCTTGCGGCAGTATACTTCGGCACGCTGCTGATAGAGCGGACAGAAAACACGAAAGCGCGTAATGCTATTGCCGCGGTGGCTATAATCATCATCGCGGCTGTGCTCTATGCGCTTAAATACTGGAATAACGTTCTGGAATGGACAGGCGGGCTGTTTTCCGCGCTTAGGCTTCCGCTTGCGTACTGCGGCTGGATTGCCCCTGTCGGCGTGAGTTATTTCTCTCTATCTGCCATCGGCTTTATTCTCGATGTCAACTGGCGGCTGAGCGCGGCAGAGAAGAATCCTGCAAAGCTTACCACGCTGGTGCTGTGGTTCCCGGCCACTATCTGCGGCCCGTTCACACGCTACGGCGAGCTTGCCGGAAGCTTGTTTGCCTGGCATGACTTCGATTATGACAGGTTTAAATTTGGGGCCTACAGGCTGCTGTACGGCCTGTTCAAAAAGCTCGTCATAGCCAACCGCATTGCGGGTTACACCGGAGTTATCTTCTCTCCCACGTACAGCGGCTACACCGGTGCATACATCGTCGTTGCGGCGCTGCTCTACGCGTTCCAGCTATATTCCGACTTTTCCGGCTGCATGGATATCATGCTGGGCGTATCGGAAATGTTTCAGGTGTCGCTTCCGGAGAACTTCCGCCGCCCGTTCTTCTCGCAGAATCTTTCTGAATTCTGGCGCAGGTGGCATATAACGCTGGGGCAATGGGCAAAGGACTATGTGATGTACCCACTGCTCAAAAGCCGCCCGTTCGTCAGCCTCGGCGACTGGAGCAAAAAGGCATTCGGCAAGAAGCAGGGAAAACGCGTGCCGACCTATGCTGCCATGCTGGTTTTGTGGCTGGTCATAGGCTTCTGGCACGGCGGTACTCTGCGCCATGTATTTGCAAGCGGCGTGCTGCCGTGGTTTATCATCGTCGGCGGACAGATATGCCAGCCACTGCTGGATAAGCTGGGGAAGCTGCTGCACGTTGACAAGTCGCGTTTCAGCTACAGGCTGTTCTGCTCTCTGCGCACCTTCTTTTTCATGTGTGTGACGTGGGTGTTCTTCGCCTCTACGTCCGTCGGGCGCGGCTTCTGGATGCTTAAAAACATGCTGATAGAGCACAACGCGTGGGTTCTGGCTGATAAGTCGCTGGGCGAGATCGGCCTTGCGACGGAGGATATATTTATTCTCTTTGTGTCTGTCTCGTGGGCTCGGAGATGTGTATAAGAGACAGGCATAAAGCTGCGCGAAAGCTTTGAAAAGCAGGGGCTTGTGTTCAGGTGGGTATTCCTTCTCGCGGCTATATTTGCCGTCATGGTGTTCGGCGTATACGGCCCCGGTTATAACGCCGCCGACTTTATTTACAGGGGGTGAGACGCATGAGTAAAGGACTTAAAAACGCACTACGGCTCGTCTGCTTCCTGCTGGTTTTCCTTGTGCTGTACTCGTGCGTTGCCACGCTTCTTGTTGCAAAGAACTATCAGTGGGAAAACTTCCGCGGCCTGTATTCGGAGCGCCGCGATTCTCTGGACTTCATGTATCTCGGCAGCAGCGCATGCTATATGTCGTGGATGCCGTATGACGCGTGGGCTCAGTCGGGGCTTACATCCTACACCTTTGCAATGAGCAGTCTGCCGTCATATGCTTACGTGCCCATGCTCAAGGAGGTCAGGCGGATGCAGCAGCCGCAGCTTTTCATAATAGATGTGCGCCCCTTCGTGCAGTCATACGTCAAGCCGGATCTTTCCGATGTGACCAGCGGCATAACCGTCATAAACGCAATGAAGACTTTCTCCCCCAACCGTCTGCCGCTTGCGGCGCGCTGCTATGAACTATATTCCGACAAGGTCGCCGCCGGACAGGTCGAAAGTCAGGGCGAGACTTTCGCTTCCTTCCTCTTTGACATTATAAGATATCACGTCACGTGGCGTGAGCTTGACAAATCATACTTTCCCAAGGCATCCGTCGATCTCCCCTACAACTGCTCAAAGGGGTATTACGGAACTGACCTGTGCGAGGTACTGGAGCTGAGCGATAATTCCGCCGTCACCTCCACGCTTGCTATTCATCCCGATGCTCAGACCGACCTTGAATCCGTGCTTGATCATCTGGCCCAAACCGGAGCGCAGGCGCTGTTCGTCAACGCCCCATCCGGCGAGAGTGTCGAGGAAAAGCAGAAATATAATTACATTGCGCGGCTCGTCGGTGAGCGGGGCTACCGCTTTGTGGACTTCAACGACCTTATCGACGACATGGGAATCGATGCCGGTACGGATTTCTACAACAGGAACCATTTGAATATATATGGCTCAGAGAAGTACACCGCATATCTCATGAACTACATTCTCGAAAACTATGAGCTGAGCCCCCGGCACTCGCAGAAAGCCGAAGCCGATTGGTGCGAGGGCTACTCCGCGTGGCTCAATATAAAGGACAATATCAAATCGCATTGATATCCATTGCCGGCTGTACAAGAACAGCCGACAATGGATATGAAAAATCGCAACAAAACACTTGATATTTTGCCTCAAATGAGATATACTTTTCGACAGCGTGCCGGTGTGATGGAATGGTAGACGTAGCGGATTCAAAATCCGCCGATGGCGACATCGTGTGGGTTCGAGTCCCACCACCGGCACCATGGCGAGTGTTCTTACAGCATTTAAAAGGCTGTAAGAACACTCGCTTTTTATACAGCGAGTTCACAGGGGGCGTAGTTGACGACTACGCCTTTTCTTGTATTTACGGACACTTCCGGGATCGGCAGGGGCAGCACCGTTGGAATCTCAATCGTTCCGACGCAGTTATAGTGGATGCGAAGCCGCTGCTCCCATACGCCGTCGATCTTCTCAGCATTGAACACTTCGATCTTCTCAATCAGTTCGTTCAGCATCCTGGGCGTCAGTTTTCTCGCTCTGGTGTACTTGCGGACAAGACCGATAAACATATCCGTTGTCATGGAACGGCTACTCTGCTTCTCTATTTCGGAGCGGAGCTTTTTTATTTTCTCCGACAGTTCCTTTTGCTCGTCCTCATACCGCCGGGACATTTTTGCGAAGCGGTCATCGGAGAGCTTGCCGGAAACATTGTCCTCATAGATGCGCTCAAAGAGACCGTCCAATTCTTCATCACGGGCAAGGAGCGTTTGCAGCTCTTTTTCCTTCAGCTTGCGGTCTGTCTGTTCCGCCTGCTGGGAATGACCAATCACCGCTTTTACAAATTCGTCCTCATAGAGGCTGGCGAATTTCGTTAAGCGCCGTATCTCTCCCAGCACCACTTCCTCCAGGAAGTCCACACGGACATAATGGGTAGAGGTGCAGGTGCCGCGATTGCCCTTGTAGTTGGAGCAGTTGAAATACTTGATCTCCGGATTGCCCTGATTGAAGTGAAAGTGAAGGTTACTGCCGCAATCGGCGCAGACCAACAGGCCGGAAAACATATTGTGTTCTCCATTGTTGGTGCGGCGCTTACGGATTTTGCCCCGCTTCTGCTGCACCTGCTCATACACAGCACGCTCGATGATCGCCTCATGGACGTCCTGGAACACCACCCAATTCTCACGGTCATTGTCGATCCGCTTCTTATTCTTGTAGGACTTGGAATAAGTTTTGAAATTGAGAATGTCACCACAGTATTCCTGCAGGGAGAGAATTTTGGTGATGGTGGAGCTGTTCCACTTGGTAGGCGGCTGCTGTTTGCCCTTGCCGGGGCGTTTGATGCCCTTCGTGAGCCAGTAGGCCCGCGGGGTCAGGACACCGTCCTTTTCAAGCTGGGTGGCGATCTGCTCTGTTCCGAAGCCCTCCAAAGTCATGCTGTAAACGCGGCGCACAACCTGGGCTGCCTCGTCATCCACGATCCAATGCTTCGGATCATTCGGGTCCTTGATGTAACCATAGGGAGGCTGGCCCATCGGCTCACCGGCATTGCCCTTGATCTTATTGCTGATGCGCCGCTTTTTGCTGATATCGCGGGCGTACCACTCGTTGAACAGGTTGCGGATCGGAGCAAGCTCATTTTCGCCCTCTGCCGTGTCGATGTTATCCGAAACGGCCACCAGACGAATATCATGGTCCGGGAAAAATTCCTCTGTCAAACGTCCGACCTCAATGTAGTTGCGCCCCAGGCGCGAGAGGTCTTTGACAAAGACAGCGGCGGCTTTTCCCTGTTCCAACTGGCGGATCATTTCCACGAAGCCGGGGCGATCCATCGTCACGCCGGAAATACCGTCATCCAGGAAATGGACCAGATTTGTGTAGCCCTTTTCCTTTGCGACTTTGGCAAGCAGCTTCTTTTGATTGCCGATGCTGTAGCTTTCGCCTTCAAGATTATCGTCACGGGAAAGTCTTTCATAGAGAAAGGCGGTCACGTCACGGGATTTTTTGTTATTCGACTGTTTCATAAGTCCTCCTTCCGTCAAGGCAGTCGAATAGCAAATATACTTGTACGAACACATTATACCGCCATTTGCTGCCTCTGTCAGCCGGGTTTGAAAGCTATTTACAGCTTTTCACTCTCGGACTTCATCAGGCGAAGGAGAACGCTGCCCAGGGTATCCGGGCTTTCTTCTTTGAAAACCGGCTCAACAACGAACGACCGATTGCCAATGTGATAGGTCGTTTTTGCATCCAGAGGATTTTTCTCTGGCCTGTTGATCTTGCCGGGATTTGTAGCTTTATCTTGCATGATAAAATCCCCTTTCATAAAAATAGCAATAAAAGAGGCAAAACGGACGGCTGCTGGCACAGCTCCACGGGAGTCTAACCCCGGCCCATGCTGATGGGTGCGGCGCACAATGCT
>ENA-OUQF01001811-OUQF01001811.1-human-gut-metagenome-genome-assembly--contig:-NODE-1811-length-12015-cov-4.856187_pt1 | contig 12015 bp, 12 predicted proteins | sample MGYA00237947_ERZ548826 | MGnify/ENA primary metagenome ERZ548826 (study PRJEB26490, sample SAMN05194701) | human gut metagenome | biome: terrestrial biome; feature: human-associated habitat; material... | reverse complement strand
GCGTTAAGCTAAATTTAATGATCTAGTAGCAACATTTTTCATAAACTTAGCGTTTATTTTTATCTCCACAAGCACTTACGAATTCATTTGCTACAAAGGCATCAACAACTGCCATAGGTCTTTCCCAATTTCTCATCTTTTAATCCCTCCCTGATTAGAATTGTTGTAATTATTATAAACCCTATAACTTCATTATGCAACCTTTCAGGGACATATTCTGAAATATACTATACAAAATATATAAATATGTCTAGTATAATAAAATATAAATACACTGATGTTTGAATAATTAATAAAATAACGTTACATAATTATCGTAAATACAATTAAATATAAATTAAATTAGGATAAATACAAATATATTTGATTAACTTATTTTAATGTATTTTTATCTTTCATTCCTATTTTAATACTTGATAAATAAATGTACATAAAACACATACATATATAATATCTATAAATCATAAACTCTCAGTATATTAATTTCCTCCTTATTACATTCTATTTTTTCTCTTAATCATATACCCTCTATACTTCTCATATTCTCTATATACAGCATTATTCCTCTCCCTTATATTCTTATCCTCTTATCCCCATAAGTCCCTCTATATAGCTTATATAACTCATACAAGTAAAATCCTATTTCACTAGACAATATCAACTAAATATGGCATAATACATCACTGTACGAAAGGAAATGTAGACTATGATATCAACACATAATGTATCACTCAGATACGGAGATCGCGCTTTATTTGAAGATGTATCAGTTAAATTTACTGATGGAAATTGTTATGGGATTATTGGTGCAAATGGTGCTGGTAAATCCACATTCTTAAAAATATTATCAGGTGAAATAGAACCTAATAAAGGTGAAGTTATTATTGAACCTAATAAGAGATTATCTGTTTTAAAACAGGACCACTTTGCTTATGATGACAACAAAGTTGTAGAAACAGTCATCATGGGTAATAAGAGACTGTTTGAAATCATGCAGGAAAAAGAAAAGTTATATGCTAAACCAGATTTCAATGATGAAGATGGTATTAAACTAGGAGAACTTGAAGGTGAGTTCGCAGACATGGATGGCTGGAATGCTGAAAGTGATGCTGAAATCATGCTAAATGGTTTAGGTATTAAAACTGAATACCATGATATGTATATGAGAGACTTAGATGGTAATCAGAAGGTTAAAGTATTATTAGCCCAGGCTTTATTTGGAAACCCTGATATTCTTTTACTAGACGAACCTACCAACCATCTCGACTTAAAGAGTATCAGATGGTTAGAAAACTTCCTATTAAACTTTAAAAACACTGTCATTGTAGTATCACATGACCGTTATTTCTTAAACAAAGTATGTACACATATTGCTGATATTGATTACAGCCGTATTCAGCTATATGTAGGTAACTATGATTTCTGGTATGAATATTCTCAGATGCAGATCCAGCAGATGAAAGACCAGAACAAGAAAGCAGAAGCTAAGAAGAAAGAATTAGAAGAGTTCATCGCTCGTTTTAGTGCCAACGCTTCTAAAGCAAAACAGGCTACTTCTCGTAAGAAGTTATTAGATAACCTAGAAATGACTGATATGAAACCGTCACTTAGAAGATACCCATTCATCGGTTTCAAACCAGGCAGAGAAGTAGGGAACATTGTATTAAATGTTGAAAACTTATCTAAGGTAGTAGATGGAGAAACACTTATTAATAATGTATCTTTCTCTATTCTTCCAAATGAAAAGGTGGCTTTTGTCGGGGACGATAAAGCAACAGAAGCATTCTTTAAAATCATCATGGGAGAAGATAAGGATTTTGAAGGTTCTTATAAATGGGGTATTACGACTACTCAGTCATATTTCCCTAAAGACAATTCAGCATTCTTTAATGATTGTGAATTATCTTTATTAGACTGGTTAAGACAGTTTACTGATGGTAGTATGTATGAACAGGAATTAAGAGGATGGTTAGGTAGAATGTTATTCTCTGGTGATGAAGCATTAAAGAAAGCGAATGTTTTATCAGGAGGAGAAAAGGTAAGATGTATGCTTGCAAAAATGATGATGCATGATGCAAACGTCTTAATCTTTGATGAACCTACAAACCACCTTGATCTTGAATCTATCCAGGCATTAAATCAGGGCTTAATGAGATTCCCAGAAAATATTCTATTTACTTGTCATGACCACCAGTTTGTTCAGACAATCGCGAATAGAATTATCGAATTTACTGCAGAAGGTACAATTGACCGTCTATCTACATTCGATGAATATTTAGAATACAAGGACACACTTGAAGCATAAGAGCGGATTAACCGCTCTTTTTTTCTTCTTGAGGCTAGGAAGCATATATTATTTCAATTAGAATGAGATAATAGTATTGAATGCTTTACTAATATAAGGCATAATATCAGTAAATAGGAGGTCCATCATATGAAGATTTCCCCAGCTTCATCAATGAAAGAGAATTATGATGAAATAGTAAACTTATGCAGGAAGACTCAGGAACCTATTTTTCTAACAGAAAATGGAGAAATGGATCTGGTTATTATGGATATAGAAACATTTAAACGCAAAGAAAAAATGTTGGATTTACGTGAACAACTTCTTTCTGTAGAGGAAGAGAGAATATCAGGAAGTAAACAGTATACAATTGATGAATTAGATCAGATTCTTGAAGCAGTCATTCAAGGATATAGAGAATACTGAGTATTAAGTCGATGTAGTTCACTTTGCGTGTGCTTTATAGTTTGATATTGTTATCACATTGAAAGAAATGAATGCTGTAGATGAAAAATTACCTGATATACTATTATCAGCTGATAGACTATTCTGTATGAAAGATTACTTAAAGTATGGCTATGATTTCATGCTATTAGGACATGCTCATGGAATATGTGGAAAAAGTGATAGCAGAGGATTCAAGAAAATTAATGGTTTACCATCGTTTTGCGTTCCCAATCGAAAGAATGGGCATATCGACTTTCTTTAAGAGAAAAGAAGAACAGGTATTATGTGTATGAATTTGTATTTGAAGAAGTAGCTGCATTACGAGTAAAACGTTTTGATACATTGAATGAAGAATGGTTAGAATTTATTAAATTGAATAGAAGTAAAGGTGGTCTGCAGCATGAGCATGATGCGGTGATTGGTCCTGTAGCAGATGATAATACCATGGAAACTGTACAATTATATATTGCTAATATACTTACTGCGAAAGAGGCAGTGGAGAGATTGCGATATAGTAAAGTAAATAATCAGGTATCATTTCACACGGAAAAAGCTTTAGAATATCTAAAACCGGTTAGGAGGAGTTCTTATGCCAGAGAAAATATATAGTTTTAATGGAAAAGACATTACAATGAATGTATGTATACAGATTAGAGATGTAGTGAAACTATTACAGGAACACTTTCAAATCAGTTTTGAAGAAGCTGTATTACGATTCTATAAATCGGAAACATATAAGACGTTGCAGGAAACAGAAAACGGTCTGTGGGCAGAGTCAGCGGAATATATAGCAGATAGATATTATGAAGAAACAACTGGCTAATATTCCGACACTGATAGAGAGGCTGAAGAAAATAGAAAAGTGAGTTTAAAAGAAAAGGCAAGAATGCATTTGATATCTTGGGTAATTCAAAATAACTAGGGGTTTCCTATATTTTATTTATCACGTAGTATGAGTGTAAATGGGAGCCTATTGTTTCAAGCTTATTAAGAGACTCAAGTCATAAAAATGCGAAGGTAATGCATAAAAACATCTACTAGTAAATTACAAGTTAGATTATAGAGCATATAAGGAATCCTTAACACACAGGATTCCTTTTAAAGTAGACTTGCTTCTTTTTCAAACTCCTCATAGCTACTTACAAAACGATAAGGTTCATACTCTCCATATGCAGTGGGTCTACTGATAGTAATAATTTCTATATCATATCCAAGTTTTTCTTGTATTCTATCTGCAAACTTTGCCATTTCTTCACCAGGCTCTGTCTGTAATGCAATACATCCAGGTTTATTCATTCTTTTCGCGATAAGATAACACATATATTTATACCTCCTGCTTTGATTCTACTATCTACATAATACAAACACAATAATGTTTTTCTTCTCTTGATAATCACTCATTCCAATAATAGAATACTCATAAAGGAGGCTCTTATGGATATTAATAATGCTTATGTAAGAGATGCTATTTTGTATTATACCATCCAACAATATTTCATTTGTAACGATAAGAAAACTAGTCAATTCATAGCACAACTAGACCACTTCAAGTATAGAAGTGGTCTCATACATAATATCCCTTACTTATCCTTGCAATTACACGTATCAGAGAAGGATTTCTATCATACCTATCTAAGAGTCAAGGAGAGTTTTAAAACACTCCCAGAAGATGTCATATTAGTTAAAAAAGGCGATGAGATATATTCTAAACTATTAGCTGTGATTCCAACAGCACCACCATATTTATTTCTTAAAGGCAATGTATACTTATTAAATAAAAAGTCTGTCAGTGTGGTAGGGAGTAGAAATGCTTCTAAGGAAGCAATGAAAAAAACAGAAACACTTGTTAAAGCATTAGTTAAAAGAAATATAGTAGTCAGTGCAGGACTTGCGAAAGGTATAGATACAATAACCCACCAAACAGCATTAAAAAACAATGGAAGAACTATAGCTGTCATAGGAACACCTATTAACTAGTACTATCCTAAAGAAAACAAAAAACTTCAACTCACAATTGAAAAATATGGACTTGTTGTCTCACAATTCCCACCCTGTAATAAAATATACAAATGGAATTTTCCTACAAGAAATGCGACTATGAGTGGTATTTCTATTGCGACTATTATCATGGAAGCAGGAGAGAAAAGTGGTGCATTAAGACAAGCAGATCACTGTATAAAGCAAGGTAGAGACATCTTGATACCTTACTCATTACTACAATCTTCTCTCTTATGGCCTAGAAAGTATATACAAAAGGGAGCACATGCCTTTAAGAATATAAAAGATGTATTAGAACTATTAAACAAGAATGATATTCTTTATAAGAAAGTTTAATCTGCCTCTTGCACACCCGCTCTGTATTAGTATATATTATTAGTAATTGGGGTATATGTTTGCGGACATATACTTGAAGGAGTCAGAGTGATCTGGCTTCTTCTTTTTTATAGCAAAAAAGCCTCTAATTAAAGCTACCTTATAAAGGTCACCATTAGAAGCCTCTTTCTTACTAGAAAACCTTTCAACAAGGCCGCTTTATAAAAGCCACCCTATCTTCCAGCTCTCTTCATAAGCATTATACATAATTATTATAATATTTCAAGTATATATAAAAAGGAGTCAAATTTTTTCTGACTCCTTTTCTATAAAGAACTTTTATCCTTTATATATTTTCTGATCAATCATGTTTTCTTTCTTAGCTACAATAACTGAAGTAGAAACATCACCAACTACATTAAGTGAAGTAACTAACATTTCAATAGGTCTATTGATTGAAAGAATTAATGAGTATGCAAGTAATGCAGCATCATTTGTATAACCCATACCAGTTAAAATAGTAAATAGGATAACAGCACCTGCACCTGGAGCAGCTGGAGTACCAACTGAAGCAATAAGTGCTAATACTGCAATAACAGCCATAGACATGAATGTTACTTTATATCCAGAACTTGCTGCAATAAACATAGCAGCAATAACCTGCATGATAGCTGTACCATCCATGTTGATTGTCATACCTAAAGGTAATACAAATGATGCAATATTAATAATCCAGAACTTCTTATTCGTCCATTATCTGATACATTCAATGCACCTCAAGTTGCAGAAAAAAGACGAAAAAAACAGGTATTAAATAAAAATAATAAATATTGTCCCAATATTGTAAATGTTGTCCCATAAATGTATAATGTACCTGGGAGGACAGTCACAATGAAAAAGAAAAATGTTATTAATTTGATTAAGTATTATTCTGAACACAATGATTCAGGTTTTAAAAGTGAAGCGTATGAGATTGCAAAATATTTTGATTCTATAGGAGATTACCAGCTAGCAGAATATATTATGGCTTTACTATCAGATGCTAATACTTTTGTTCCACAAACCACTACATGTGAATTTAGTTTCTTTGAAAAAATGGATAATTCAACTGAATTATTACTCTTACCTGAAGTAATTACGAATGATATATTGGGTATAGTGAATGCAGTCAGTTATAATGCTGGTATTAATAAGTTTCTACTTCAAGGGGCACCTGGAACTGGTAAAACAGAAGCTGTAAAACAAATAGCAAGAATATTAGAAAGAGATATATATATGGTTGATTTCTCTTTGCTTATTGATAGTAAATTAGGACAAACACAAAAGAATATTACTACTATGTTTAAAGAAATTAATAATTTTACATACCCAAGCAAGATACTTATATTGTTTGATGAAATTGACGCTTTAGCACTAGATCGTACAAATTCAAATGATCTTAGAGAAATGGGAAGAGCAACTTCTACATTGCTAAAGGGAATGGATCAATTGAACGAGCAAGTTGTATTAATTGCGACTACTAACTTATATAAGTATTTTGATAAAGCATTAAGTAGAAGATTTGATGCTGTGATTGATTTTAATAGATATAGTAATGAAGATTTAATGGAAGTGGCGGAAGGATTACTTGAGAATTATTTAAAGAAATTCAAGATTAGCTATAAGAACATCAGATTGTTTAGAAAAATAATAGGTTTATATGATCAGATTCCTTGTCCAGGAGAATTAAAAAATATCATTAAAACTGCTATTGCGTTTAGTAATCCAGAGGACCATACAGATTACATGCGTAGATTATATTCTTTAGTCTGTGAAAACCATCAACCAGAATTGAAGGAATTACAGGAACAAAATTTCACAATAAGAGAAATTGAAATATTAACTAAGGTCTCTAAGAGTAATATAGCGAGAAGATTGAAAGGAGCTGAATAATTTGAATAAATTATTACAACTTAAAGGAACATTAAATTCTGAGCATAATAGAAATTCTTTTGGATCACTTAATTTACCAAGAGGTAAATTTGTAACTTCTCAGCATATGCGAGATTTAGTATTACAATTAGGGAGAATAAAACAATTTTGGGAAGAAAACAAAATAATAGAAGGTGCTTTAATTAGTGTTCATTATATTCATATTATAGCAAAAAGCAATCGTATAAAAGTAATGTTGGCTGAGAATAGTAAAAGCCCAAATGAGTCAATAAGAGGATCAAAGTTCGGTTTCACAATTACTAATGGAAAAGAGAATAAAAATCATATATTTACTCATTATGTCAAACTAGAAGTGATTGAACAAACGATTGAGCAATTAAATAAGGTTATTCAAATTATTGAAAGTGATTATTTGTGCACTATATCACATAATGATATTGAGAAACTTGATAAAAAGAGTTATAAGCATGATGAGATTTCTAGAACCCGTTTTATTAAGTTTATAATTGACTCTTATTATGTAGATAGTTTTGGTATAGATGAAATGACTGATCCTATTAAAGAACAATCAATTGTGACTATATTTAAAACTGATGTAGCTACGAATATATTGCTAGGAAAGTTAGGCATTGATATGATTAATGCCAAAAAGATAGATGAAACAACATTAAGGCTTGCACCTGATGAAATCAATCTTATTCAGACTAAAGCACCTTATCTGATTTCTATGGCTGTAAAGGACATGAGAGAAATCACAAAAGACTCTATTATAGCATTGCCAGAACAGAACCCATTATCTATTCCATCGCCTAAAAACGAACCTATTGTTGGTGTATTAGACACGCAATTTGATAAACGAGTTTACTTTGGTGATTGGGTAGAATACACTAATATGATTGATGAGCAGATTGAATTAAAATCTCAAGATTATGTTCATGGTACGGAAATCTCATCGATTATTGTAGATGGCCCCTCATTTAATCCAGATTTAGAAGATGGGTGTGGAAGATTTAGAGTGAGACATTTTGGAATTGCACGTGCTGACAGATTTAGTTCGTTTAGCATATTAAAGATGATAAGACAAATAGTTTCTCAAAATAGAGATATAAAGGTTTGGAATTTATCATTAGGGTCAGCTTTAGAAATAAATCAAAACTTTATTTCTCCAGAAGCGGCAGAATTAGATAAACTTCAAAATGAATTTGATGTTATTTTTGTTATTGCTGGAACAAATAATAATTCGGATTCATATAAAGAGATGAGAGTTGGTGCACCTGCTGACTCAATTAATTCTTTAGTTGTTAACTCTGTTAAACGAGATGGAAATAAAGCTTCATATACACGTACTGGACCAGTTTTATCTTTCTTTCATAAGCCTGATGTTAGTTATTATGGTGGGGATATAAATGAACCTATTAGGGTTTGTGCTCCTTTAGGAGAAGCCCAAGCGATGGGAACATCTTTTGCAGCTCCATGGATTTCTAGAAAACTTGCGTACCTAATGGAGGTTGTTGGATTAAGTAGAGAAACTGCAAAAGCACTTATTATTGATGCGGCTGCTGGATGGAACAGAAAAGATGATATATCACATACGATAGGATATGGTATAGTTCCTATTCACATTAACGATATTTTAAATTCACCAGATGATGAAATTAAGTTTATGATTAATGGTATCATAGAGGACTTTGAAACGTACACATATAATATCCCTGTACCTAGAGTTGATGATAAATATCCTTATTTTGCTCGTGCAACATTATGCTATTTTCCTAAAACATCTAGAAATCAGGGTGTAGATTATACGAGTACAGAAATGGATATTCACTTTGGAAGAATATGTGAAGTGAACGGAAGACCTAGAATAAAGACTATCAATGATAATAATCAATCAGAAGAAATTCTCACATCTATATATGAAGAAGATGCCCGCAAATTGTATAGAAAATGGGATAACATTAAGCATATTAGTGAACTTCTTAAAGAAAGAAGTAGACCTAGAAAATCATATGGTATAGGCATGTGGGGGTTAGGGATTAAAACAAAAGAAAGATTGAATTATCAGGATGGTAAAGGTTTAAAGTTTGGTGTTGTTATCACATTAAAAGAAATGAATGGAGTTAATCGTATTAATGATTTCATTAAAATGTGTCAAACTAGAGGGTGGATTGTCAATACAATAGATGTAGATAATCAGATTGATATCTATAATAAGGGTGAAGAAATAATTGAATTTGAGTAAAAGAAAAGAACCTTTCTGAGGTTCTTTTACTTTTATCCTTTATATACTTCTTGATCAACCATATTTTCTTTCTTAGCTACAATAACTGAAGTAGATGCATCACCAACTACATTAAGTGAAGTAACTAACATTTCAATAGGTCTATTGATTGAAAGAATTAATGAGTATGCAAGTAATGCAGCATCATTTGTATAACCCATACCAGTTAAAATAGTAAATAGGATAACAGCACCTGCACCTGGAGCAGCTGGAGTACCAACTGAAGCAATAAGTGCTAATACTGCAATAACAGCCATAGACATGAATGTTACTTTATATCCAGAACTTGCTGCAATAAACATAGCAGCAATAACCTGCATGATAGCTGTACCATCCATGTTGATTGTCATACCTAAAGGTAATACGAATGAAGCAATCTGATCATCTACACCTAATTCTTCAGTTACTGTTTTCTTGTTGATTGGAAGAGTGGCAGCACTTGAAGAAGTAGAGAAACCAAATAAAGCAACCTTAACCATCTTTTTCATGAATGGCTTTGGATTAACTCTAGCCATAGTCATTAAGTAGATTGGATAAGCTAAGAATAGATATACAAATAATGCAATAACAACTGTAACTACATAAGCAAGTGCTGGTCTTAATGAATCAATACCATAAATTGCGAATGTTCTAGTTAATAAGCAGAAGATACCGATAGGTGCGAACTTATTAACTACAAATGATAAGAATAAAGTAATAATCTTAGATACTTCTTCAAATAACTTCTTTAAAGTCTTTGTTTCATCTTCTAAAGTATTCATTGCGAGACCCATAGCAACAGCTATGAATACAATGGCTAATACGTTACCGTTAGTAGAGAATGCTGAGATAAGATTGTTAGGAATAATATTTAAGATAATATTCAATGGGTTAGCACCAGTAGAACCCTTCTGGATAGTCACTGCTGCTTTACCAACTGCATTAAAGAAACCTAAACGATATACAACAGAAGCAATCACACCTGCAAAACATAAAGCACATACAGTTGTGATAAAGAAAGTTAAAATAGTTTTAGTAGAAATTCTACCTAATTTCTTTGTATCTGTGATAGTTGAAATCGCAAGTGTAATTGATACAAATACCATAGGTACAATAATAAGCTGTAGTGAGTTAACGAATAACTGTCCTACAATATAGAAGATACCAACAGCCTTTGTTGCATTTGGCTGTGTAATATCCTGAAAGAATAAGTTATTGATCTTTGTCCAAAGATCTGTCTGTCCACCACTTACTAAGTGTTCTCTTAGCATAATGCATCCAAAACCACAAGCAAGACCGCAGATCATTGCAATCAGCATTTTCTTAGCTAACTGCTTACCATTACTAGTTTTCATTTTTACCCTCCTGAAATTAATCCCAAAATTGACATTATTATACACTAAATAACTCTTAATGCAAATAGTATTGACAAAAATGCCTATAAAATAAATATTATTATATAGGACAGAAAGAAAAACTATTGGTGATATATTATTTAAACAAGAGACTTTTGACTTCACATAATTATCCCATTATTGTAATATATACTCATCGCAAGGGGGAATTTTAAATGTTTGGAATTTATATTTTATCGATGTTATCGATGGTGTTTATCTTTGCTGGTAATATTGTTTCTTACGGCGGGATGTTTCAGTCATCATCAACACTTACGGTGATTACTTTATGGGCTATGTTTTATCTTGCTTACATTGCAATCAACTGTTTTGCATTATCTTATGGTTTTAAGGAATATGGTAAGAAACATAAGTTATCACGTTATTTACTACTGCTCTTAACTGCACTTATCTATAACGTGGCTTTAACTTATGCATTCCATCTCTATAAACCAGAAAATGTTACAATGCATTCTGTAACGCATGCATTCTTCTTATTATCGAATAACGCTTATTGGTTATTTACAGCCTTTACAGGCATGCTCTTACTAAGTCCTATTGTAGACTACATGGTAGAACATATTTCTAGAGAAACAGCGATTAAAGCGGTATGGATCATTGGATTGCTTGGCTTCTATGGCTTATTTAGTGCAGGAGAATTAAAGGATCCACTTTTATTCAAGAGTGGTCGAGGAATCATCTGGTTCACATGTCTTTATTTCATTGGCGCAACTGTAAGAAAACATGAACTTTATAAAGTCAATGTATCAAAAACCGCATTGATCGGTTTATGTTCATTTGTCTTAAATGGTTTCTTAATGCTAAGCTTGGACAAGTTTATTGGTAATACATTTGATGATTACTTCTTATCAGCCTTATCACCATTATTACTTGTAACTTCTATCTGCCTACTTTATGTTTTCGCAAATATGAAGAGTAAACAGGAAAAGATTGTACAATTTATTGATGAATCAACTCTTTGTACATATTTTCTTGCTAGTCATTCTTTATTCTTGGGCTATGTCTTATTAAACCAGTTTACAACGCTAGCAGGTATGCCTTTCTACTTACTTGCTCTTATGGTCATCATGATTGCATTATCTCTTTATGTCGTTGCATTAATCATCGATTTAATCAGAAGAGGAATATTCAAGGTATTAAGATTAGAAAAGCTTGCATTATGGATTGAAACACTATTTGGAAAATTATTAAACAAGTTATCTGCTTAATACAAAAAGAGAGAATTCACTATTGTGAAATCTCTCTTTTTAAGTTCTTTCCAATTGTCATCCACATTGTAATATAACAAGCACCACCACCTATAAAATTACTGATTGCTTCTGATATGAACACACCTTCAATACCAATAAAGCGGGGAAGAATAA
>ENA-OUQF01001807-OUQF01001807.1-human-gut-metagenome-genome-assembly--contig:-NODE-1807-length-12041-cov-10.614884_pt1 | contig 12041 bp, 10 predicted proteins | sample MGYA00237947_ERZ548826 | MGnify/ENA primary metagenome ERZ548826 (study PRJEB26490, sample SAMN05194701) | human gut metagenome | biome: terrestrial biome; feature: human-associated habitat... | reverse complement strand
TCGGGGCTGACGCGGATGCCCATGCTGCTCAGCTCGTAGCTGCACTGCAGCGGCTCGTTCCAGAACAGCAGATCGCCGTTCAGATCCCAGTCGTCGTAGTCGGGGGCGCGGCCGTCGTGGGGCTTGCCGCTCTTCAGCGGGGCACCGATCTTCATCAGGAAGGTGGTGCCGTTCTCCTTGACGAAGGCGTTCTCGCGCTCCTTCGGGGTCAGGTCCGGGTACTTGTCCTCCAGCTCCTGCGTGGTGATGAAGGTCACGTTGGGGGTGTGCAGGGGCAGGTCCTGCAGCTGGGGGAACATAGCGTGGAGGTTCATCTCGGTGGCGCAGACCGCCGACACGATGGACCGCACCACATTCTTCAGGTAAGCCTCGTTGCGGTCCTCCTCCCGGATGACCTTCTCCCAGTCCCACTGGTCCACATAGACGGAGTGGAGGTTATCCAGCTCCTCGTCGCGGCGGATGGCGTTCATGTCACAGTACAGGCCCTTGCCCACCCGGAAGCCGTAGTCCTTCAGGGCCTTGCGCTTCCACTTGGCCAGCGACTGCACCACCTGTGCTTCGGTGCCGCTGTCCTTGATGTCGAAGGTGACCTTCCGCTCGACGCCGTTCAGGTCGTCGTTCAGGCCGGTGGACGCCTCCAGAAACAGCGGCGCGGACACGCGGTAGAGGTTCAGCGTGGCGCAGAGCGTGTCTGCGAACAGCCGCTTCACCGTGCCGATGGCGCGCTGGGTGTCGTACAGGTTCAGCGCGGGTGTATAGTTTGCCGGAATGATGGTTTTACTCATGGCAGTTTACCCCTCTCTTGCCGCTCCCCGCCGCCGAATCACGGCACCGGAACGGCTTTCCCTTTATTACAGTAAATTATGACACAACTTCGGGGAGATGTAAAGGGGCGGAAAGAAAAAAGCCGCGCGCCGGCTGCAGAGCAGTGTCAAACTGCTTGACTTCCGGTGCGGCGGCCATTATAATAAATCTGTATCAGAACAAATGCGTTGATCCGGGCAGAGTAGCGCAGGGAACGTCTGCACAGAGAGAATGGGCCGTTGGCTGGGAGCCTGTTTGCAGAGGGGTGCGTGAAGTGCGCCCGGAGAGCACACTGCGGGAAGGATAGTATCGCAGTGCGGCCGCCGCCGTTACCGGCTTTGAGCGACAAACAGAAGTGGAACCGCGATTTTGAACGAAAACCGCCTTCGGAGTCCTTACAACAGTAAGGATTCCGGAGGTTTTTTGCTTATCGGTTTTCGCGGAGCGAGGTTGTGAGGGTCGCGGCTTCTGTCTGCCACACAAAAGGAGAGGTTTTTATGCAGATTTTCAACACCCTGACCCGTCAGAAAGAAGAGTTCGTCCCGCAGGTGCCCGGCGAGTATCGCATCTACGTCTGCGGCCCGACCGTTTACAATTATATCCACATCGGCAATGCCCGCCCGCTGATCGTCTTCGACACCCTGCGCCGCTATCTGGAATACCGCGGCAACAAGGTCATCTATGTGTCCAACATCACCGATATCGATGATAAGCTCATCAAAAAGGGGCAGGAAGAGGGCACTTCCATGAAGGAAGTTGCCCAGCGCTTTGAGGCTGAGTACCTCAAGGATGCCGCCGGCCTGAACTGCAAGAAGCCCACCGTCCAGCCCCGCGCTACCGAGCACATCCAGCAGATCCTCGATATCGTTAAGGATCTGATCGACACCGGCCACGCCTACGTCGCCAAGAACGGCGATGTCTACTTCCGCGTCAAGAGCGACCCGGAGTACGGCAAGCTGAGCCACCTGAAGCTGGACGATCTGGAGAGCGGCAACCGCGAGCTGCGCAGCCAGATGGACGATGGCCTGAAGGAAGACCCCGCCGACTTCGCCGTCTGGAAGGCCGCGAAGCCCGGCGAGCCCGCATGGGAAAGCCCCTACGGTATGGGCCGCCCCGGCTGGCACATCGAGTGCAGCGCCATGAGCCGCACCCATCTGGGCAAGACCATCGACCTGCACTGCGGCGGTCAGGACTTGATCTTCCCCCACCACGAGAACGAGATCGCCCAGAGCGAGTGTGCCAACGGCTGCGAGTTCGCCCGCTACTGGATGCACAACGGTTTCATCAACGTGGATAACCAGAAGATGTCCAAGAGTCTGCACAACTTCTTCACGGTCCGCGATGTCGCCAACCTCTACGGCTACGAGCCCATCCGCTACTTCATGCTGACCGCGGGTTATCGGATGCCGCTGAACTACACCGTGGATCTCATTGAGAGCTGCAAGAACAGCTTGGAGCGCCTGTACACCTGCCGCGAGAACCTCGACTTTGCCCTGAGCAAGAGCGAGTTCGGCGCCGACGAGACCCTGAAAGCCAAGGCCGATGAGGCCCGCGCCAAGTTCTGCAAGGCCATGGACGACGACCTGAACACCCCCGATGCGCTGGCTGCCGTGTTCGATCTGGTCAAGGAAATCAACACGTTGTCCGCCGCTTCCAGCAAGGAAGCGCTGGAGGCTGCTGCCAAGGCCTTCGACGAGATCACCGATGTGCTGGGCCTGATGTACAACCGCAAGAAGGACGAGGTGCCCGCCGAAGTGACCCAACTGGTCGAGAAGCGCGCCGCCGCCAAGAAGGCGAAGGATTGGGCCGCCGCTGACGCCATCCGCGCCCAGTTGACCGAAATGGGCTGGGCCGTCAAGGATACGGCACAGGGCCCGCAGTTGAGCAAGATCTAACGAACTGAGCGAACTGCCGCGCGTCTGCGCGGCAGTTTTTATGTAAAAATCTTGAATCGCTTGAATCCCGTTATTGACCGAAAGCGCAGGATGCGGTAAAATTAGGGTGGCTCGAAGCAAGATCGGGCCCGGCGGCGCTTCGCCGCACCACCGCAAATTTTGGATGCAAACAGGAGGTCTGCAAAAATGAAGACCAAAAGGATGATTTCGCTGCTGCTCGCCGTTGTTCTGACGCTGAGCGTGGCCGTTACCCCGGCGTTTGCAGCATCGGCGGGCAGCGAGCTCGCCGCCGGAAAAAGCGCAAATGTCGAAGAAACCAACGATGTCGTTTCCATCCGTCTGACTACGTCGGGCGATCTGGTTTATGGTTCCCCCTTCACCCTCAGCGTGCAGACGCGCCCCGCCGACACCCAGTATATCGGCGTGATCATCGGCATCAAGGGCGAGGCCAAGGGCTATGTGACCTTGGTGCTCTCGGATAAGATCCGCACCCTGCTCAAGATGATCCCGCTGCCGCGCAAGATGTCGGCGACCCCGGATCAGGAAGAGGAGTTCAACCTCTACGCCTACCTCAAGCAGTTGATCGACGGCAACGACGTCAGCGTGCTGCTCCGCGTGGCGGACGAGGTGGTGTCCGTGATGGACGTATTGCAGTTCTATATGCCCACCATCAAGGACTTCTCCACCGGCCTGAAGCTGGCGCTGGAGTTGATCCGCAAGTATCTGCCGGAGGGCACCTTCAGCCGCATCTACATCGATGAGCAGCCCACCGATTCCGGCCGCTACATCGCGGGCGCGGTGGCGCTGGAGTCCGGCGATATGAACACCGCCGGCATGGCCATGTTCCGCATCAAGCCCAAGAGTGAGGGCGTCCGCGCCTACTGGGCGCAGGAGCTTCCCACCAGTATGACCGCGGAAGAGGTGCAGAACTACAATCTCGCCGCCGTGGTGGAGTCGGACGGGCAGGTGGTGCCGGAGGGCAAGGTGACTTACACTTACAAGAAGCCCGGCCTTTTCAGCCGCACCTACGATAGCCTCCCCGCCGAACCCGGCGAGTACATCCAGACCGCCGCCGTGGGGGGCAACTACTCCTGCGATGAGATCAGCCGGACCATCGTGATCCGGTAAACGACTCATAAAAAGAACGCGCCGCCGCACAGTTTTGAATGCTGTGCGGCGGCGTTTTGTGTTGTAATTCGTCGAATGATATGCTACAATAAAAATGCCGCCGAAAAGGCGGTGGATAAGGTGCTGTGTCGAAAACACAGGCGGCTGCTCTTACTGGTGGGGGCGCTCGTTTCATGAAAAATCATGGAAGGAACGTTATACCGAGGGGCGAGCTTATTTTCGGAGTCGAACCCCGGACTCGTGGTATAACGGGAAAGGGGGAATGTCGGATGACATTGTCTGAATTGCTGGCGCTGCTGACCCTTCTGGTCGCAGCAGCCGCGCTGATGGTCGAAGTGGCAAAAGCCGGGTTCGACATCGCGTGGAAAGTCGCACACGACAGATCAAACGATGACAACAAGAAAAGCAAGTAACCGCCTCAGCTTCCTACACTGACGGTTGCTTGCTTTCTTTGTGCATAACATGAAACGAGCGACTGCCGGTAACGGGTAGCCGTTTGCCGACCAGCGCCTTTTCTATTTCCATTATATCCGTTTTGGACGTGTTGTCAAGAGTTTTGGGAGTGTGATCGCTCAGATCCCCCGGAATCGCCAGCCCCAGCCCCAGCCGCCACCACAGCAGCAGTTGCACAGCAGGTTCAGCAGGATCATGCTCCAGCACCAGCGCATCAGGCCGCCCGGCTGGGCGTAGGTCGTCTGGGTGCGGTAGGTCTGGCCGGAGCTTTGCAGGTTGCGCAGATGCACCTGATATTCGGTGTTGCCCGGCTCCATCTGAGCGGCGCGGCGGGCGTCCTGCAGCGCCCCGATGCTGTTGCCAAGGCCCTGATTCGCCAGCGAGGAGAGGTAATACCACCGGGCTGTGCGGTTCGAAACGCCGTCCAGCACGCGGCGGGCCTCGGCGTAGCGCCGGTTCGCGATGAAGTTGCGGGCGGCCTGCAGCTCCGGCGTGTCGGTGCTGTTATAGCTGGCACCGCTCTGCTGCTGGTAGCCGCCGAACCCGAAGCCAAAGCCGAAGGGGTCAAAGCCGAAGTCCCAGTCGCCGTCCTGCTGGGTATAGCCCCGCTGGCCGTAATTCTGCTGGAAACCGCCGTAATAGCTGCCGCCATAGCTCTGCTGGCCGTAGGGGCTGCCATAGCCGCCGCTCTGGGGGCCGGTCTCGCCCTTGGTGATGGCGTCGTAGGCGGCCTGAACTTCCTTGAAGTGCTCCTCGGCCGTGGGGTCGTTGGGGTTCAGGTCGGGGTGCCAGCGCTTGCACTTGGCACGGTACGCTTTTTTGATTTCTTCGTCGCTGGCTCCGCGCTGGATGCCCAGCACCTCATAGGGGTCTTTCATGAATCAACTTCCTCACGTCTCTACTAGGCTTTGTGCCGCCGGGCTGGGGGCACACAAACAAAATTAAGTGTACAGGACTGCGCCTGAAAAATCAAGAGAAACCGCCCAATTCAGGCGGTTTTGTGCTTCTGTTTCTCGTTTTTGCAGTTGTATTTGAGCCACACGCCCGAATACAGGATGTTCCGCAGCAGGTCCACGTCCTCCACGCAGGGCAGACGCTCGAAGCTGCGGGCGCAGTTCGAAAGCAGCAGCTCGAAAATTTCCCGCATCTCTTCCTCGTAGCCGGGGGTCTGGCTCAGGGAGCGCAGAGGGTTGTAGGCCCCCTTGCGGGTATCCTTGGCGAGGTCGTCGTAGGCGTCCAGCAGGTAGATGTACTTGCCGAGGTTGAAGCCGATGCTCCGCAGCTCCGGCGACCAGTGGTCTTCTTGGTAGTCGAAGAGTTCCGCCATCAGCTCACCGAAGCAACCGGATACGGCGTCGAGGTCCTCGCTGCCCTTGGCCTCATACTGGGCCAGCCGGTCCAGACAGGCGCGGATGGCACCGCACTGCCGGGGCCAGCGGGCCGCTGCGGCCTCGGTGGGGGAGGCCAGCAGCTGCTGGAACCCAAGGCCGAGGAGGCTGTGATCGTCCTTCCACTTGTCCGCGGCGTTGTAGTAGTGGAGCGCGACGCTCAGGTCGGCGCAGTAGTCCGTGGGGGCGCTGGCTCGCCAATCCACTTTCCGGATGGGATGGATGGGGCAGTGGCCGCTGCCGACAGCAAGCTCGCTCTCGCCCTCGTACAGGCTGGAGAGCAGCAGATTCAGAAAAGTCAGGTCATAGCTCAGGGTCAGCCGCCCCCGCAGCCCGTGCAGTGCGCCGATGCGGCGGCAGAGCCCGCAGTAGGCGGTGCGGTAGCGGGCCTGTGCTTCGGGGGAGAGGGCCGCCTGATTCGGAATCACATAGCCGAACATGGGTCAGCTCTTCTTGATGAACTGGGTGCCGCAGCGGGGGCAGGAGATCTGGATGCGGCCCCGGCCGCGGGGCACCCGCAGCTTCTGGTGGCACTGGGGGCAGCGGTAGTAGTGGTAGACCTTCCGGTTGGCCCACTGCTCCTTCCAGCTGCGGAACTTGCTGCCCACACGATCCTTGAGGGTGTAGAACTTGTAGTTCTCCTCCGTCCGCTTGGAGATGTTGCGGCTGAAGGTGCGGTAGTAGCAGAACACCAGCAGAGCCACACCCAGCCATGTGAACAGGCTGACCCGGCTGACGATGGCGATCAGCAGCAGCACCAGCGAAGCGATGCTCAGGAACTGGTTCAGGCCGTCGGTGCCGTAGCGGCCGATCATGAAGCGGCGAAGTTTTTCTCTCATAGTCTTACAGTCCTTTTTCCTCAAGATATCTTCAAAAGAGGACGGCCGAGGCCGTCCTGCTGTTCTTTACAAGGATAGAATATCAGCCAAACATGATAAAACTTTGAACGGAGTGCAAATCTATCATGAAAGGACGGCGTTTAACCGCGTTTGCGCACGGTGAGGGCGGCTTCGGTGTCCAGCGCACCCTCCATTTTGCAGTGGAGGACGGCCCGGCCCGCTTCGCCGGTGGTGGCGAGGTAGGTGCCCGCCATGCCGCCCCGCAACGGCACCACGCTGGGGCCGAGGATCTTCACCGGGCCTTCGACGGAAAGCTGGACGGCCTCGCCGCAGTAGGGCAGGAGGTTGCCGTTCTGGTCGATGGCCCGGAGGCTGACGGCGGCGCAGTCCCATGTGGGGCCGTCGGTCAGCAGGGGATTCAGGACAGTGCACTCCAGCCGGACGCTCTGCACCGGCTCCTTGACCACGGTGCGGACAGCCCGGCCGTGCCAGACGGCCTCGAACCGGTAGACGCTGGAAGGGGAACCCAGCACGCCGATGTACTTGTAGTACATCCGAAGCAGGTCGTTCCAGCCAAGCCGCAGCGACAGCAGCCGGGCCCGGCTCAACGGCGAGAGGGCCAGCGCGTCCCGGCGCATCTCATTGAGGATGGCGGCCACCTGCGGGGCGGCCACGGGGTCAAGGCCCTCGTACTTTTCCAGCAGGGAGCCGACGAAGTCCTGCACCTCGATGGGCGGATGAGGCAGCGCGGCAAAGCGGCCCCGGCGGTCCGGGGTGAACTCGGCGATGAAATCGTTGCCGCGGTAGAGCCGGACGCTCTCGGCATTGGTGAACACCCAGCACGCCCCCGCAAAGCCGCCGGGGTGATCCCCCAGCGCCATGCTGGACGAAACTTCCAGCACGATGTCCGAAGGGGAGCGGGGCGTTTTCTGGCTGGCGTAGACGGCGGCGGAGAGCTTCGGGTTCCGGAACATGTCCAGCACGCCGTGGTAGCAGATGCGGTCGCCGCTGCCGAACTCCTTGTGGGTGTTGTAGTCGGCCATGCACCAGCCCAGCGCCCCGGCCACGCCCGGCTGGGCGATGGCGTCGTTCAGGACGGCGGCGTGGTGCAGCGCTTGGACCAGCCGGTGCGGCTCGTCGTCAAAGGCTTTGGCCGGGAACTGCTGGCCCCCGAATTCGCTGATGAGGTAGCCTTTGCGGATGTCGGGGGTGACGTTGGCTCGGTTCTCGCACCCCGGCCCCCGCCCGGCGTAGGAGTGGTCGTTGTAGGCGTAGACGTCTTCCAGAAGCTGATCCTTCCGGCGGATGTGGACCCCGGCGGTGGGGCGGGTGGGGTCGAGCCGGTGGACGGCCTCGTTGGTGCGCTTGTAGAAGGCTTCGTCGTCGGCGCTGGCGTTGACCCGCACCCCCCACAAAAAGACGCTGGGGTGGTTGCGGCACTGGCAGACCATCTCGCGGCAGTTTTGCAGAGCTTGGGCCTTCCAGCTTTCGTCCCCGATGTACTGCCAGCCCGGCATTTCGAGGAAGACGAGCAGCCCCAGCTCGTCGCACGCATCGAGGAAGGCGGGGCTCTGGGGGTAGTGGCTGGTGCGGACGGCATTGCAGCCCAGCTGCTTTTTCAGGATGTGGGCATCAAGCTGCTGGATGCTGTCCGGCATGGCATAGCCCTGATAGGGGTAGCTCTGGTGGCGGTTCAGGCCCCGCACTTCGACCCGCTGGCCGTTGAGGTAGAGCCCGCCCGCGACGAATTGGATGGTGCGGAAGCCGAACCGGGTGGACTTTTCGTCCAGCACCCGGTCGGGCAGACCGCCGGTGCCGGGGCGGATGAGCCGCACCGTGAGGGTGTAGAGGAAGGGATGGTCGATGCTCCACGGGTGGACGCCGTTCAGGGTGCCCACGATGGGCAGGGACAGCTCCCCGTCGTAGAGGGCGCGGCTCCCGGCGGGGCTGCGGATCTCGGCTTGGAGGGTGCAGCCCACGGTCTCACCCACGGTGGAGGTGTAGATGCGGAAATCGCCCTCAGCCTGTGCCTCTATGAAGATATCGCGCAGATAAGCGGGTTCTTTCACTTCCAGCGAGACGGCGCGGTAGATGCCGCCGTAGGTCAGGTAATCGATCTGGCCACCGAAGGGCGGGATGTTCAGGTCCTCGCGGCTGTCGCAGCGGACAGCGAGGACGTTTTTCTCCCCCAGACGGAGGGCTTCGGTGAGATCGACTGTGAAGGCCGTGTAGCCGCAGCCATGGTGGAACACCCGCCGCCCGTTGCAGAACACGGTGGCGTCGTGGGCCACGGCGTCAAAGGTGAGCAGCACGGTGCGGCCCTGCCACTCCTTCGGGGCGAAAAACTCCCGCCGGTAGCCGCAAAGGCGCTGGTAATCGTTTTCATTGCAGTAATTGTAGGGCAGGGTCTTGACCGTGTGCGGGATGCGCACGGGTTCCAGCGCAAGCTCCGGGCACTCCGGCCGCACGATGGCGGGGTCGAAGGTGGGGGTGAACAGCCAGCCGTCGTTCCAATCGTAATGTTCCATAGTCCGCTCTCCGTCGTGGTAAAAATACTTATCTTAATGCTACCACAAAGTTGTGAACGAAAAAAGCATTTATCTTATAAAATTTGTCATCGGACGGCGGGGATTCTCCGGGTGGGAGATGCCCGCAGCCTTGCCCGCTTCGATGCAGCGGAGCAGCCACGCCATATTGCGGCCCAGCTCCCGCATCACGGCGCAGCCCTCTTGATCCTGTAAGACCTGCTCCGGGTTGGAGCCGTGGACCATGGGCCAGTAGGAGCCGCTGACGAGGGGCATGTGGAAGAACTCCGGGTACTTCACCAGTTGGTCAAGGGTGGTGGTAGTACCGGCGCGGCGGGCCGAGCAGCAGATGGCGGCGGGCTTGTAGGCCAGATACTTGCCGCCCGCGTAGCTCAGCCGGTCCATAAAGCTGGTCATGTTGCCGGATGCGGAAGCGTAGTGGACCGGGGTGCCAAAGACGAAGGCGTCGGCGGTCTTGGCCTTTTCGATGGCCTCGTTGACCACGCCCCCAAAGACGCAGCCCTTGCCCGCAGCGCAGCCGCCGCAGCCGATGCAGCCGCCGACGGGCTTGGTGCCGACGTTCAAAATCTCGGTATCGATGCCGGCGGCGTTCAGTTCCCCGGCGATGAGGGACAGGGCGGTGTAGGTGCAGCCCTTCTCGTGAGGGCTGCCGTTGATGAGCAGGACATTCATAGTAACTCTCTCCTTTTGACGGTGCGCGGAGCAAAACCGCGCTCTGGGCTGATTTTAGCACATTTGCCGCCGGAGTGCAACGCAACCCTTGACAAAGTGCGGTGTCTTGACAATAATATAAAGATACACAAACGGATGCAAAAGGAGGCAACCACATGCGAGTCATTGCAGGAGACGCACGGGGCAGACGGCTGGAGGCCCTGCCCGGCACCGATATCACCCGCCCCACCCTCGATCAGGTCAAGGAGGCGATGTTCAGCATCGTCCAGTTCGACCTGCCCGGTGCACGGGTGCTGGACCTGTACGCCGGAAGCGGCCAGCTGGGCATCGAAGCTCTTTCCCGCGGGGCAGCGCGATGCGTGTTCTTGGACGAGAACCGCGAGGCCGTGAACATCGTGATGAAGAACTGCAAGACCTGCGGCGTGTTCGACCGCAGCCGGGTCAACATCGGCGAGGCGGCGCGATATCTTTCCGCGTGCCATGAGCAGTTCGACCTCGTTCTGCTGGACCCGCCGTTCCGCGGTGGTACGCTGGAAAAGATCCTTCCCAGCGTGGACAAGGTGGTGGCCCCCGGCGGCATCGTCCTGTGCGAGAGCGAGACAGGCCTTGTGCTGCCCGCCGAGGCTGGGGAGCTGACCTTGAAGAAACAGTATAAATACGGCAAGGTGCTGCTGTGGAAATATGCAAAGCCCATGCAGCCCGCCGGAGAGGAAGATGCGGAATGAACGTAAACGAGCTTTTGGATACCATTGAGGACGCTCTGGAAGAGAGCGCCGGGATGCCCCTTTCGGGCGGCAAGCGGATCGTGGACGTGGAGCAGATCCGGGATTATCTGGACGAGATCCGCCAGAATCTGCCGGTGGAGCTGCGTCAGGCACAGTCCATCGTCAGCGACCGTGCCCAGCTCATCGATTCGGCCAACGCACAGGCACAGGCCATCGTGAAAAAGGCCGAGGAGCGGGCCCGCATCCTCGTCAGCGAGGCCGAGATCGTCAAGGCGGCCCAGCAGCGCGCGTCGGAGATCGTCTCCGCCGCCCAGACCGAGGCCCGCACCGTCCGCCAGACCGTGACCGACTACTGTGATAATATGCTCAAGACCACCGAAGAGACCATGGCCGAGAACGCCGCACAGGTGAAAAATGTGCGTGCAAACCTCCGCCAGAGCCCCCGCAAACCCGTGTAATTGGGCCCCTGCGGAGTTTGTCAAAAAAACAGGACGTCCCCCGCAAGCAAAGTACACGGCTTGCAGGGGATTTTTTTGGTGATTTTTGAGGAAAAAGCACCGCCAAAAGCCTTGCATTCGCACACTGGTTTTGCTAAAATAAAATTGAATCCGAAGAGGTGCTTGGGGCAGTGTGCCCCTCAGGGCGCCCGGCGGGGTCTGAAAAATGAAAAAATGACGGCTCACCGCACAGGATGAAGGACTGAAACAACAGAAAGGAGGCTGGGCCCTATGGAAAACGAACAACACGGACAAGCCTTTGACCCGGCCTCGTTTGAGCATGTGCCCGTACTGCTGAACGAGTGCCTCGACGGCCTTGCCATCGACCCGGCGGGCATATACCTCGACGGCACCGCCGGAGGGGCGGGCCATTCCCGCCAGATCGCGCTCCGTCTGGACGCAGAAAAGGGCGGGCGGCTCATTTCCCTCGATCAGGACCCCGACGCGGTGCAGACGGCCCGCGCAAGGCTGGCCGGGCTCCCCGCCACGGTGGTGCAGATCAACTTCCGCTCTGCGGGACAAGCCCTTGAACGATTGGGCATCGAACAGATCAACGGGGCGCTGCTGGACCTCGGCGTATCCAGTCATCAACTGGACGACGCGGCCAGAGGCTTTTCCTACCGGGCGGACGCGCCGCTGGATATGCGGATGAGCCAAGAGGGCGAGACCGCCGCCGACCTCGTGAACACCGAGAGCCGGGAGGAGCTGGCCCGCATCCTGAAGGATTACGGCGAAGAGCCTTTTGCTTGGCAGATCGCGGGGAAGATCGTGGAGGCGCGGGAAACATCCCCCATCGAGACGACCTTGCAGCTGGCCGACATCGTGGCCAGCGCCATGCCCGCTGCCGAGCGCCGCAAGAACAAGAACCCTTCCCGCCGCACCTTCCAAGCGCTGCGCATTGCGGTCAATCACGAGCTGGACGCGCTGGAAGAGGGCATGGACACCATTTTTGAGCATCTGGCACCGGGCGGACGCTTCTGCATCATCACCTTCCACTCCCTTGAGGACCGGCTGGTGAAGAATAAGTTCCGTCGCTGGTCCACCGCCTGCACCTGCCCGCCGGAGTTCCCGGTCTGCGTCTGCGGCGGCAAGGC
>ENA-OUQF01001804-OUQF01001804.1-human-gut-metagenome-genome-assembly--contig:-NODE-1804-length-12062-cov-3.994503_pt1 | contig 12062 bp, 13 predicted proteins | sample MGYA00237947_ERZ548826 | MGnify/ENA primary metagenome ERZ548826 (study PRJEB26490, sample SAMN05194701) | human gut metagenome | biome: terrestrial biome; feature: human-associated habitat; material... | reverse complement strand
GTCGGCAGCGTCAGATGTGTATAAGAGACAGCATGTATGGCGAGACCCCGCAGTGTGCCAGAAATATTTCAAGAAAAGCCAGTGCCCGAAGGCTTTGCAGCGCCGCTATCTTTTTCATGTGCCCGCTCCTGTATATTGAATATATCTATGTTAACATATTTTTCACATTTTGTCTATGCCGCCTGTGCCGTATACTGCCGCGCGTTAGCGCCGGCTTAACATCGCTGCCGAATCCGGTTGACCTTGCGCCTGTAGAATGTTATTATATAGGAAAACAAAAAAGTTGAGAGGAACCGCAGCGGATGTTAAACAATGATAATATGATGACGCCGGTCAGCAACGAGTCTGTAGTGCAGCAGGTGATAAACAAGATAACGGACGCCATAATGGCGGGGGAGTTCAAGCCTGGCGACAAGCTGCCAACGGAGATGGAGATGATCTCCCTTTTCAAGGTCAGCCGCAACTCCCTGCGTTCGGCGATACAGACCCTGCGCGCTTACGGCGTGGTCGAGGTGCGCCGCCCGGAGGGCACCTTTGTATGTAGTGATTTCTCCCCGCAGATACTAAATCCCATGCTCTACAGCATCATTCTCCATGAGGAGGAGTCATATAAGGATGTCGTCGGACTGCGCGATATCATAGATATGGGCGTTTCAAAGCTTGTTATCGACAACGGACTCAATGAGGAAGATACGGAAAAGCTGGAGCGGGCGTATGACGTCCTTCTTGAACGCCTTGAGGCGGAGCCTTACGATATTCAGGCTATACTTGACGCCGACCTCGGTTTTCATGAGGCTGTGGCGCAGGCGACGCATAATTCCCTCGCCGTCATGCTCAATGAGTTCCTGCTCAACGTCACAAATCTTTCGCGCTATCGTACCGTCAAGAAGGTCTGCGAGGAAAACGACAGGGAATATCTCGTCAAGGCGCACCGTATGCATCTCGACGCGCTTGAGAAAAAGCCGGGCGCAAGCATAGAAGAAGCTTTGAAATTTGGTCAATATTACTGGAAAGACACTTTGAAATAGTCGAAATTCAACAAAATTTGCGTGAAGTCACTGACAATGCTTGACGTGAGACGCACGCAATGTTATTATGGCCTTATCAATGTTCAACATTGAACATTGACGAGGCTGATTTTATTTTTGCAATCAGTATTCAAAGAATAAGGAGTGGTCGGCTTGTACGAGGAAAAGATAAGCATGCTTAAAGAGCGTGCAAAGCAGCTTAGGATGACCGCGCTGACGATGATCTATGAGGCGCAGTCCGGCCATCCGGGCGGGGCGTTCTCTGCGGCGGACATTGTCGCGGCGCTGTATTATTCGGAACTGAAAATAGACCCGAAGGACCCGAAGTGGCCGGACAGGGATCGCTTTGTGCTGTCCAAGGGCCATGTCTGCCCCATACTTTATTCCGCACTTGGGCTGCTGGGCTATTTCCCGGAAAAGGAGCTGCACACCCTGCGCAAGGAGGGCTCCATCCTTCAGGGGCACCCCGATATGAAGAAATGCCCTGGCATAGATATCTCCACCGGCTCTCTCGGACAGGGCGTGTCCTGCGCGGCGGGAATGGCGCTTGCCGGGAAGCGGGACAAGAAGGATTACCGCGTTTTCGTCATGGCAGGCGACGGCGAGATGAACGAGGGCATAATCTGGGAAGCGATGATGACGGCGAACAAATATGCCCTGGATAACTTCGTGCTCATCATGGACAACAACGGCCTCCAGCTCGACGGACCGTGCAGCGCGGTCATGCCGCCGCTGGATATGAGCGCGAAGGCCGCGGCCTTCGGCTTCGACGTGTACGATATCAACGGCCATGATTTTGAAGAGATACTTTCCGCCTTCGACGCGATACGCGCCGCGAAGAACGGCAAGCCAAAGTTCATAAACGCCAGAACCGTAAAGGGCAAGGGCGTTGACTTTATGGAAAACAAGGCCGAGTGGCACGGCATGGCCCCGAATGCGGAGCAGTACGCCGACGCTATGGCCCAGCTTGAAAGGGGGCAGGACTGATGGAAAAGGGAAAGCTTATCGCAACGCGCGACGGCTTCGGCGATGAGATCGCCGCTCTCGGCGCGGAAAACAGCAGCATCTACGTCGTTGATGTGGATATAGGCAAGTCCTGCAAGACCGCAAAGTTCTCAAAATCCCTCCCGGAGCAGTACGTCAACGTCGGTATTGCCGAACAGAACGGCGCGGGCGTCGCGGCGGGCCTTGCCACCTGCGGCAAGATACCCTTTGTTGTGACCTATGCCGTGTTTGGTTCTCTCAGAATGTGCGAGCAGATCCGGCAGGAGGTGTGCTATCCGAAGCTGAACGTGAAGTTCGCCTGTTCTCACGGCGGCGTGACCCCGGCAAACGACGGGGCCAGCCATCAGGCCATAGAGGATATGGGCGTGCTGCGCACGATACCGAATATGACGGTCATCATGCCGGCAGATTATGTCGCGGCGCGGAAACTTGTGCGTGCGGCGGCCAGCACATACGGCCCCATGTTCCTGCGCTTCACGCGCGACGCCGTGCCTGTTATATACGATGAGGATCAGGAGTTTGAGATCGGCAAGGCCGTCCTTCTGCGTGACGGGCGCGATGTGGCGCTCATTGCAAACGGCGATACTGTCCGTCTCGCACTGGAAGCGGCGGACATGCTTGCCGCCGAGGGGATAACGGCGCGCGTGCTGGACATGCATACGCTCAAGCCCCTTGACACGCAGGCTGTGAACGCCTGCATCCGCGACATCGGGAAAATAGTCACTGTCGAGGATCACAACATCCTCAACGGCCTCGGCAGCGCCGTGAGCGAATGCATCGCGGAAGCCGGGCACGGCGTGCTGCGCCGCGTCGGCATACAGGACTGCTTCGGCCAGTCTGCGCCGTATGAGCGCCTTCTCGCCGCCAACGGCATAACATCGGAAAATATCGCGGCTCAGGCAAAAAGCCTGCTGCGGTAATAATAAAAAGAAAGATAAAAAAGGAGACGAAAAATGAAAAAACTGATCGCACTCATTCTTGCCCTCGCCATGGCCTTCGCGCTGTGCGCCTGCGGCGCATCCGGCAGCTCTTCGGCCCCTGCCGCGGACTCCGGCAGCACTGCCGCGGCCTCCACGGAGACACGCGTCCTCCAGCTTGGCCACCTTGACCCCAGCACCGACACGAACGCATACCAGATATTCTGCCTGACCTTCAAGGATAAGCTCAAGGAGATCTCCAACGGAACCATGGACGTCGAGGTATACGGCGACGCGCAGCTCGGCGGCGAGATAGAGATGTTTGAAGCGATGAAGCTCGGCGACCTTGACATGGCCATGATCACCAACAACTATTACTCCAACTTCGTCAAGGACTTTATGGTTTTCGACCTGCCGTTCATCTTTGCGGACTATGATGAGGAGCACCTCGTCGTTGACGACCCAGAGATACTCGGCTACCTTCAGGATAAGGTCTATGAGCAGCACGGCGTGCACCTCCTGACCTATGCAGATTCCGGCTTCCGCTATGTCGTGAACAACCGCAACCCCATCAGGACGGTTGAGGATCTCAAGGGTCTCAAGATCAGACTGCCCGAGTCCACCCTTTACGTAAAGACCTTTGAGGCGCTTGGCGCGAACCCCACCACCATGGCATTCTCCGAGGCGACCACCGCCGTCCAGCAGAAGACCGTTGACGGCCTTGAGATCACCGCCTCCGCTATCTACTCCGGCAGCTTCTATCAGATCTGCAAATATCTGTCGCTGACCAAGCATTTTTGCAGCCCCATAACCCTCAACATGTCCGACAGCACATGGAACAGCCTGACCGAAGAGCAGCAGGGCTTCGTCATGGAGGCCGCGAAGCAGGCCCGCGATGAATCCCGCGTGAAGGTCATCGACAATGAGCAGAAGCTGCTTGACGAAATGGCCGCCTCCGGCTGCGAGGTCAACCCGCTTGACGACGTTGCAGAGTTCCAGGAAGCCACCGCATCCGTTGTTGACTGGATCCGCGGAGAGGTCGGCAATGAACTGCTCGACATGGTGCTTGCAAAGCTTGGCCGCGCGTAAGTCTGCCATACTATATTAAATACTGAATCGGATAGGATAGATACGAAAAGACGAGTCTAGCCAGATATAGGAGAAGAAATGTTCAATAAAACGCTCCACAAGATAAACGGCGGCATAGACGCGGTGTATATGACCACAGCTGGCATACTGTTTATCGTTTTGATTGCAGCCTCTTTCGTACAGGTATTCACACGCTATATCATGAATTCATCCCTCGTCGGAACTGAGGAGCTGGCGCGCTACTGCTTCATATGGATGAGCCTTCTCGGCGGCTCCATTGCCGTGGGCAAATGGGCGCACACCTCTATATCCGTGCTGTATGATCTGCTGCCGAATGTACCGCAGAAATTGATGTTCTGTCTGCACAATCTCCTTGTTATTGCGCTGAGCGTCATTTTCATCATGGGCGGGATAGCTATGATGAAGGTATCCTGGGGCCAGTCAACTCCGACCCTGCATCTGGCCAAGCCTCTTATTTACCTTGCAGTCCCTCTGTGCGGCTTCGGCATGATAATGCACGCCATAGAGCACATTCTGGATACCCTTGAGAAAATACGCAGTCATGACGCCCAGAAGCAGACCATAGAAACGGAGGTGGGGGAGATATGAGCGCCGGTGCGATACTTGTTGTAAGTCTACTTGTGCTGATGGCCATCGGGCTTCCGGTGTTCTTCTGCATCTCTCTTTCCTCTGCCGTGATGTTCATGGCAACGGGGCTTCGCTCTATAAACGCGATTGCACAGAAGGCCGTGACGGGCATGGACAGCTTTGTGCTGCTTGCCGTGCCGCTGTTCACGCTGGCGGGTTATATCATGGAATCCGGCGGGCTTTCAAAGCGCCTTGTCGAATGGGTCGAAAAGCTGTTCGGCCGCGTCAACGGTGCGGCGGGCGCGATAACGATAGTGTGCTGCGCGGTTTTTGCGGCGCTGACGGGCTCCGGCCCGGCGACGGTCGCGGCGATCGGCGCTGTCATGTGGCCGTCTCTCATGAAGGCCGGGTATAAGCAGAGCACCGCGGCCGGTATGCTTGCGGCCGGCGGCGCGCTTGGCCCGATAATCCCGCCCAGTGTGGCGATGATAGTCTACGGCAGCACAATGGGCGTGTCCATCCCGGACATGTTCATGGGCGGCGTCATCCCCGGCATCATAATCGCAATACTCTTCTGCATCCTCAACCATTTCATCGCCAAAAAAGAAGGCGTGAAGAAATCCGACGTGCACTATACCGCGAAGGAGGTCCTCACAAGCACTGTGAAGGCCCTGCCGGTCCTGTTCATGCCGGTGATGGTGCTCGGCGGCATTTACGGCGGTATATTCACGCCGACCGAAGCTGCGACTATATGTGTTATTTACTCGTGCCTGCTGTCCATCGCGTATAAGGAGATGAATTTCAAAAAGTTCTGGGAGATCATCAAACGCACCATCGTCTCTTCCGCGACGATAGCCCTTGTCATCGGTATATCCAGCGTGTTCGGACTGGCGCTTGCCACGGCGAATATCCCCAATAAGGTCGCACAGGCGCTTGTGCCTATCCTGCATAACAAGACGATCTATCTCCTTGTCCTCATCGCGTTCCTCGCGCTTGTCGGCACCCTCATGGAGACTCTGGCCGCAATAGTCATCATTGCGCCCATCCTTACGCCCATCGGCATCCAGCTTGGCTGCGACCCGCTGCACCTCGGCGTGCTGTTCTGCATCGTGCTTGTCATCGGGTTTATCACGCCGCCCTTCGGCGTCAACCTGTTCACCGCGGTGTCAACGACGAATACGCCGTATGTCAAGGTCGTGAAGGGCGTTTGGCCGTTCATAATCGTCGGGTTCGCGGCGTTGTTCCTGTTTGCGTTCGTGCCCGAGATCATCACCTTCCTGCCGAGCCTGACATAGTGCAGCCGGTGCAATGAAGGAGGAAAAATAACTATGCAAGATGTTCTGATCCTTAAAAACGCCGTCATATTTGACGGCGTCAATGAGGAGCCGCTTCGCGGCAAAAGCCTTGTTATTGCCGATGGAAAGATAGACGCGATATGCGACGGCGAGGCCGTCTGCACGGGCGATGTGCGCATCATTGATCTTGACGGTGCCTTTGTTTCCCCCGGCTTTATAGACTGCCATATGCACATGCTGCTCGACGAGGTCCCTGCGGATAAAAACCGCACCCTCTCGACCATGTCGGCGGGAGGGGAGCTTTACCCCAATGCCGACAGCGCCGCGGCGTTTCTCGGCGTTGACAACTGCCGCAAGATGCTTGAGGCCGGGTTTACAACCGTCATGGACGGCGGCGGGCGTAATTTCATCGACTGCGCCCTGCGTGAAGCCATACAGAAGGGCTTCGTGCCCGGGCCGAATTACCTGATATCCGGCAAGCAGCTCACGACGAACAAGGCGCATTTTATCGGCTTTTCCATGGAACCTTACGGCCCCTACGGCATGCGCAAGGCCATACGCGACCTCATGTGGTGGAGCGTGGACTTTGTAAAAATGCAGCTCAGTCCCCCAATCCGCATGGTCGGGCGCAACTCCAACGCGACGGACTTCACCGTGGAGGAGATAACGGCTGCCATTGACGAGGCGCATAATTACGGCACGCCCGTCCACGCGCATCTCCGCGGCGCGCAGTCCATCAAGAACTTTCTCTCTGCCGGTGGTGACGTGGTCGTCCACGGCACGGGAATCGACGATGAGGGGATAGAGCTGATGCTCAAGCACGGGAAGATAATGCTTCCCACGTTGCTCTCGCCCTCGCCGTCGCCGTCCAAGGAGATGCTTGCCAATAAGACGCAGCCCGTTATAGACCTGCTCGCCAAGACCGCGCAGGTGCATTGGGAAAGCGCGCGCCGCGCCTATAAGGCCGGTGTGACCATGGCCTTTTCCACGGACTGCGGCACGCTTGGCAATCATATCGGAACGAATGCGCTGGAGTTTGAAAACCTCGTCGCGATCGGGATGAGCAATGTGGAAGCGCTTCGCGCGGCGACGTCTGTGGCGGCGCGCGTGACCGGCCGCGAGGATAGGATAGGCCGCATACTTCCCGGCTATCAGGCGGATATAACCGTCCTTGGCAGCAGCCCGCTTGAGGATATCAAGGCCACATCAGATGTCAGAATGACGCTGGTGAACGGCAGAATAATGTATAACAGAGCTTGGACGAAATAATACCCGTTCTGTATTTAAACATATTACACGGAGGAGAGCAGCATTGAGAGCTGGATATTTTGAAGCAGTAGGCATTGCGGAATTCCGCGATGATATGCCTGAACCCCAGATAGAAAGGCCGGACGACGTGAAGATCCGGATCCGCTGCTGCGGCATATGCGGCTCGGAGATCCATGCTTTTCATGGCAAGCCCCCCTTCCGCATCCCGCCAATAGTCTCCGGCCACGAGGTCGCCGGTGACGTGGTGGAGGTCGGCACGGGCGTGACAGACTTCGCGCCCGGCGACAGGGTCGTGGTCGAGCCGCACTACGGCTGCGGCGAGTGCTGGTATTGCAGGCATGGCCTTTATAACATCTGCCCCGATAAGAAGGTGCTGGGTTCCGGCGGCTGGAGCGGCGGTCTGGGCGAATACATAGTCACTCCGGAAAAAACAGCCGTCCGCCTTGCCGACAGCCTTTCCTATGAGGAGGGCGCGCTGATAGAGCCTGTGGCAAACGGGATGTATGCTGTGCGCAATTCCGGCATCACTCCGCGCTCGACCATTGCCATCATCGGCGCAGGGCCGATAGGTATGGGGGATCTCCTGTGCGCGAAGCTCTATAATCCCCGGCTCATCGTTATGGCCGATATTTCGGACTTCAACCTTGAAAAGGCGCGGGAAATGGGCTGCACGCACACGGTCAACAGCCGCAAGGAGGATCTGCGTGCAAAGATCATGGAGCTGACCGGCGGCGAGGGCGTGGATATGACCTTCCTCGCATTCGGTGATGAACCGACTATCCGTCAGGCGGCGGAGATAACCCGCCGCGGCGGACAGCTTATCCAGCACGCCCTTATGGATGACGGCATAGGCTTCCCCTATATGCTGCATCAGCAGCACGAACTGGATTTCAAGGCGTACAATATGTATCAGCATGAGGATTTTGAACTTATCTGCGACGCGATCGCGGATGGCCGCATGGATCTGAGCCATTTTGTCACGCAGCGTTATCCGATAGAGAAGTTCAAAGAAGCCATAGACATGGCGGACAAACGGCCTGAACCTGTGCTGAAGGTTATGATGGAATTCTGAGCAGGGATAAATAAGGCAAATAGATAACATAGGCGCTGGGTGCGGTCATAGACTGCGCTCAGCGCCTGTTTCTTATATGCTGTACGGTGACGGAGTCTCCACAAACCGCCCGGCGTCCTGCGCGTAAACGGCCATCGCGGCGGATATGAAGATGTTGAAGCGCTCCGCCGCGCTGTCCGGGTCGAGGCCGAAATCGGTTTTCAGCCGGTTTATGCGGTACAGCACGGTGTTTCTGTGCAGTGAGAGGCTTTCGCAGGTGTCCTGAAGCGAATGGTGGCACAGAATGTAGGTGAACAGCGTCAGGCAGTACTCCGTGCCGTGCCGCCGGTCATGCTCCGCCGCGGCCGCAACGCCGCTCTGCATAAGCGCGCCGCAGTTCTCCAGCCGCTCCATTATCAGCGCGCCGTGGTATGCTTCAGCCCGCACCACGCGGCGGCTGCCATGCTTTGCCCGGTCGAGCACGCGCCGCGCGTTTTCATATGTGCGCGGCAGAAGGAAAAGCCTTTCGTATGGGTCTGATATCACCACATGCAGCTCGTAGCTCTCTGCCAGCGCGTCGAACAGCCGCAGGTCGTGCGAATCGTTCAGGAAAAGTATGATGCACTCGTCGTGCACCAGCGGGTGCGACGCATAGAACCTGCGGGCAAGCACATCCTCCACCGGCGCGCTCTGCGCCGATAAGTCGCGCCCGCCGTCCATCGTCACAAGCGCTATCCGCCCGCCGTCAAGCCCGGAAAGAAACGTCGCCGAGGCCTGAATCTGAAAGGCGGCTTCGTTCTCATACGCCCCGGCAAGCAGGTTTGCAAGCACGCTCTCCGCGTCGTTTGTGCATATCTGGCTGCGGTGGTATTCAAATATAAGCTGCTTTGAGAGCACGGCCTCTATCAGCCTGTAGTCGCCGTCCGGCCTCTCACGCAGATCTCCCGCGGTGTCCACGCATATCAGGTATCCGAGAAGCACGCCCCTGTGCCGAAGTTCGGAAAACCGGCGGAGGTACGGCGAACCGGGCACATTCATATAAACGCAGCCAGTTTCCGCGCCGGGCATACTGTGCATGAGAGAAACGAATTCATAGCTCATTTCGCGCCGGTGCACCGTGCCCAGAAACAGGGCGTCGTCAAAGCCGGGCGGGTATGCGCAGGCCGCGACCTTGAAGGCGCTGTTCACGACCAGCACCGGGCATGACAGTATCGCGCTGACGTCCTCGGTTATGGTGGCGGCGTCATCATATGAAAGAAAGTTCTCAAGCAGAGTGGATATGTCCATGGCGGCTCCTTGTTGTCAAACATTGTGCTGACAGCACAACTGTATTTTGAAAGATTATACTCCCGGATCAGTGAAATTTCAAGCACATATGGCTATAATCATAATTGTTCAAGGGGATAGAGAAAAGGAGCTTTGAGATAAAGCTCCAGCACCGGTTCCGGCAGCAGCTTGTGCGTGACGCATATGGCACAGCCGGAGGCGGGATCATCACCTCGGACGAAAATATATAAACTCAAGTCTTATATAAATTGGAGGTCTGCACTATGTTACCCAGCATCTTCGGTGAAAATATGTTTGATGATTTCTTTGACGGTTCCTTTGATAAAAGCTTCTTCGGCGGCCGCGACCCGCTGTATGGCAAGCACGCCCGCAATATGATGAAGACCGATATCCGCGAGAAGGACGACGCCTATGAGCTTATCGTGGATCTGCCGGGCTTCAAGAAGGACGAAGTCAGCATCGACGTCAAGGACGGCTATCTCAGCATCAGCGCTGCGAAGGGTCTTGATGAGGACGAAAGCGACAAGAGCGGCCGCGTCATCCGTCAGGAGCGCTACGCCGGTACGTGCTCGCGCAGCTTCTACGTGGGCGATGTAAAGCCCGAGGACGTCAAGGCGAAGTATGAATCCGGCATCTTGACCATCACTCTCCCGAAGGCGGAGCAGAAGAAGCTCTCCTCCGGCACATCTGTGACGATCGAATAAGTCTGCGTCAAACTTGGGGATAATTGATATTCGATTTGAACCAAATGCAAATAAATAATAAAAAATTCAGGAGGGCATATGCTCTCCTGAATTTTTATGGGTCTTGCGAAAATTACTTCATGCCGTTCTCGTAGGCCTCGATCATTTTCTTGACCATCTGGCCGCCGACGGAACCAGCCTGGCGGCTTGTGAGGTCGCCGTTGTAACCGTTCTTCAGGTTAACGCCGACTTCAGAAGCGGCCTCCATCTTGAACTTCTCCATAGCGTCGCGTGCCGCGGGGTTGACAAGATGATTACTGGAATTGGTAGACATAGTTTACATCTCCTTTTTCTCTATTCGGGTCGTTTGCCCGAGATTATCTTTTGCATATCAAATGGAGATATTCCGAAATTGAAGGTGTAAATTTTTCATGGAGAGTAAAAAGTTAATATGTAACTACAGCATCTTTTTTGCGTTGACACGAAAAAGATATTCTAATAAAATACTATTATACTATTATGATGCGACAGGAGAGGGCCACACATGAAAGTTTTGCTTTTGAGCTGCAGCACCGGAGAAGGGCACAATCATTGCGCACTTGCTGTAAAGGAAGCGCTGGAGGCGAGAGGACACGAAACGGAGTTCCTTGACATGCTGCACATGTTCGGTGAGCCGGGGCCGCTGAGCTTTGATAAGATCCTCAACAGAATATCGTCCAAAACGCCGGAGCTTTTCGGCATGATGTACCACGCTGGCGCGATGTACAGCGCAACGGGGGTCACTTCGCCTGTATATCTTGCCAACATACGTCATGCGCGCCAGCTCAACGAGTTTATAATTCAGCGCGGCTATGATGCGGTCGTATGCTCGCACCTGTTCCCGATGGAAACGCTCACATTTCTGCGCCGGCATGAAAAGTGCACGGTGAAATGCTACGGCGTGTTGTCGGACTATACATGCATCCCGTTCCTTGCGGAGACTGAGCTTGACGGGTATTTCCTGCCGCATGAGGAAGTCTTTGACCTGTGCGTGCAGGCCGGTATGCCAAGGGATAAGCTTATTGTCAGCGGTATGCCTGTCGCGGAGAGGTTTAAAACGAAGCTTGATAAGGCCACGGCGCGCGATATTCTCGGTCTGCCGATGGTCAAAAGAATATACCTCATCATGACGGGCGGTATCGGCTGCGGCGACGCGGTCTCCCTTTGCGACGCGATTCGGCGCGTGCCGGACGAGAACGCGCTGCTGTGCGTGCTTCCCGGCCGAAATGAGGAGCTGAGGGAAATGCTCGATGAAAAATACCACGGCGCCGGGGTGACGGCAATACCGTTTACGGATAAGGTCGCCGAATATATGCGCGCTGCCGACGTGCTGCTTTCAAAGGCGGGCGGAATATCCAGCTCCGAAGCGGCTGTGCTTGGCGTTCCGCTGGTGCACACGATGGCTATCCCAGGCGTGGAGACCTTGAACGCGGAGTTCTTTGCCGCGCACGGCATGTCGTTCTTTGCGCAGAATGTTGACGAGGCCGCGCGCTTTGCGGACAGGCTTATATTTGACGCTGCAGCGGCGGAGAGAATGCTGCACGCGCAGGCCGCCGGCCTTGCAAAGAATGGCGCGGCGCGCATTGCCGAAGCCGTCGAGGCGGGGGCAGCGAACTGACAGTGTGAACAAAATTCATAACGATATATAGAAAAACACAGCCTGATACGGGGCTTCCCGTATCAGGCTGTGTTTTTTGCTCGGCGGGGGGAAGGGAACAAACAAAATACGATTGGCAATATTTTTGGTAACAAAATATATTAAAAACCACGTAAAAAATGTCAAAACTGCCGTTTGCCATGATTTTCAAAAA
>ENA-OUQF01001800-OUQF01001800.1-human-gut-metagenome-genome-assembly--contig:-NODE-1800-length-12092-cov-3.965689_pt1 | contig 12092 bp, 10 predicted proteins | sample MGYA00237947_ERZ548826 | MGnify/ENA primary metagenome ERZ548826 (study PRJEB26490, sample SAMN05194701) | human gut metagenome | biome: terrestrial biome; feature: human-associated habitat; material... | reverse complement strand
GACAGATAGCTCATCAGGCGGTGCGCCTTAACCGGATCGCGGAACTCCGGCTGGCTCAGCAGCCGGTTCTCGCCGGAGATGTATGCAGAGGGGGTGTTGGCCTCGGTCAGGACTTCTATCGCAAAGGCGGCGATCACGCTTGCAAGCCCCATCGTATCGTCCGCAGCGCGCTCGGTCGAGCTTATCAGCAGCGGGGTTATCTGGTCGGCGGTGATGCCGGTGAAGCTGGCATTGAAGAGCGTCGCCAGCTTCTGCACCATGCTCTGATCAACGGAGATGGGCAGATGCACCAGACGGTTTTTGACGCTGTTGCTGCTGAGCATCACAACGATTATGAAGGTGTTCGCGTCAACATATATCAGATCGAACCTGCGGATTGTCACCGCGGTCTGGCTTGTCAGCGCCAGCGCGGGGAGGTCGGTGAGCTGGGAAACGAGCCTGCTCACGTCGCTGATCGTGTCGTCAAGCTGCTGCATCTTCTGGTTCATACGGCGGTTCATCTCCTCCGTCTCCTCCAGAGAGAGCTTCTGCTTTTCCATCAGCTCGTTGACGTACATCCGGTAGCCCAGCGGGGTGGGCACACGGCCGGCAGAGGTGTGCGGCTGTTCGAGATAGCCCAGCGCCACAAGCTCCGCAAGCTCGTTGCGTATCGTCGCCGACGAGCAGCCAAGCCCTGCGTGCTGCGCGAGGGCCTTGCTGCCGACAGGCTCCGCGGTCTTGATATATTCGTCGACCACAGCGGCAAGTATTTTCTTTTTCCTATCGCTTATGACCATTTCAATATCCACCGTTTAGCACTCGCTTTTCCGGACTGTTGGCACTCTTACCTTTCGAGTGCTAATATACCACCCGCGCACGATTCTGTCAATAGCTTCTGCGCCGATGTTTTATAAAATTCACATTTTGTACAATATTATATATAAATTTCTCTTCTGACCCTATGAGCAGATAAAATAACACCGCATTCCGGACGGAATGCGGTGTAAGAGATGTTTTGTTTGCTTTTCGCAGAGCAAATTATGCCTTGCGAACCTTGTCCATGTGGCGGGTCAGGTCGAGCATCTTGTTGGAGAAGCCCCACTCGCAGAAGCTCGATTGGAATCATGTGGGAAAAGGCTTCATTCTTCTCTTGTGCTTTTACTAGGCGAAGAGGGAATGGACGATAATCTTTCAGATTTATTGTCGTGTTCAAGACGAATTTTCTCGTTCAAAGCGACAATAGCCTTTGTCATCGTAGAAATAGTGTTTTCATCCAACTGATCCAAAATATGAAAGAAGTCATCAAACATCCCATTTGCCCGTGTATTGGTGATATAATCATCATACACCTGAATAGCGTATTTTGTGGGCCTCAAGATGATATTTTTCCTATTATCAGCGGGCTGCTTTTTCTCCAGAAGATGGTATGCGCACAGTCTAGACGCTATTTTGGAGAACGTACTTTGAGGTATCCCTAACTGCTTACAGATGTGCATCATCCTATCGTTTTTATTCCCGTTAAGAACTATATATTCCAGAACTTGCAGCTCGTTAACTGTTAGCGTCAGGTCGTCGGTTATTTTTAAACGGATCTTATCCGACCTATTATTCAAATTTGAATGTTGAATCAGTGCAGACACAAACTCGCGGTATCTTCCCATCCATTCGTTTTCCATATAATTCACATCCCATTTTATTTTAGTAAATTATAACACAGCTCTTTTTTCCTGTCCATATAGCGCTTTCCCCAACCCATGTGTGTTTTTCATAGAATATGTTTTTTACGTTTGTTTAGTATTAACATTTTTCTGCCGAATTTCTGTGTATTTTTGCTGATTGCCAACCGGCAAATTCTATGATATCCTGCGAGATGTATTCTGCAGAATATACTCTATAGAATGCATTTATGAATTATGGTAAAAAGGAGTAAAAGAGATGAACAAAAAACTAAAGCGAACACTTATTATTGCTATGGTCTGCTGCCTCATCAGTATGCTAGGAACGTTTGCTATGCAGGCAAACTGGGGCAAGACCAAAGTAACTCAGTACACCGTTTCTCTGAGCGAGCTTGGAAGAATGATAGATGCCAACAACGCAGCATATGGTAAAAACATTCAGACAAGCTTCGTAAGAAACGATTCCATTATTAGCTTTGCAGTCTATGAACCAAAATCCGCAGACGGGAGATCTGTTCCCGGCATTGTGTGCACGCATGGCGGATACAATCAGAAAGAAATGCAGATGCAGAATTACATCGAGTTGGCTCGGCGCGGTTTTGTTGTCGTAACCTATGACTGGGCAGGACATGGGCGCACCGATATGGCGGTGGATTCTGCTACCGGCGGTTCTAATGGTATGATTGCAATGGTGGAATATATAATGAGCTTAAAGCAGGTGGATGAGACTCGCGTGGGCATCACCGGTCATTCATGGAGCAACTGGGGCTGCCTTGCAGCTATCCGCAATGAAATTGATTCGCCGAATCCCAACATTGCGGCATATGCGAATCAAGCAATGGGACTCACTGTTGGCGGTTCTCCTTTCCTTGGTCGTGGTATCGAACAGGATTGCGCATACAATGGAATGTTTATTGCACTCAACCTCTGCCAATATGATGAATTTGACAGTCTGACGCACACCAATCATTATCTGGATCAGGACGATGTAAAAAGCGCAGTAGCATGCTTCTATCCTGACATTGACCTCAGCCAGCCTATTCAGGAGGGGATGGTTTATACGGCCAATGGAGCCGCAGGTGTTATTGAAGACAACGGCATGCAGGTCAGAAGCAATGATACGGCTTCCATTGTTGTATTCAATCCGCCCCTCACCCATCCGGGTTTCCATTTTTCGCTCACGGGTTCTTCTTTGATAGTCCGCGAATTCTATGCCGCGTTCGGTGTACCTGATGGTGGAACTTTTATTGAAAGCACCAATCAGGTATGGCCAATCGCTGCAGCATTCCAGTTGCTTGGGCTGTTGGCATTTTTTGCCCTTCTGTTTCCTGTTGTATCTCTGCTTCTTGAAACAAGAGTTTTTGCATGCTTGAAATGTGAAGTGAAAAAATCAGAGGCTTACCCTTCCATAAAAAACTGGCGGGAATTTGTTCCATTTGCAATTACAGTTCTCGCGTTTATTCTTTATACATACCTGAATTACGATAAATATTACTGTATGGCTGGCTCTGCATTTGATTCCGACAAATATACTCTTGCTGCATCAAACGGAGTTGGCTTCTTCAGTCTATGCTGCGGATTCTTTACTCTGCTGATGATTCTGATTAATTACTGGATGAAGCAGGTGACTTACCGCAAGACCGGGGAGATTCTCAACAATCCGTTTGAATCAGCAATCGTGAGCGAGTTCAAAAAGTTCTTCCGTGCCATTCTGTTCGGCTTTGCTGTTTCGGCAGTGATGTTCATTCCTGTTTATATCGCATATTATATATTTGGAGCAGATTTCAGGATCGGATGCTTCGTGGTAACGGCAGATGAGCCAAAGGATCTCTTGAATATTATTTGCATTTATCTCCCGTTTTGGCTTCTGTTCTATATTCCAAATGCAATATTTAATGCCAATACCAGATTCAAAGATATGCCAGACTGGCTCTCCACACTTATCTGTGCACTGACAAATTGCCTCGGACTGCTTGTTTATCTGGTGCGTCATTACGGGAGTCTGTTCCGAACGGGAAGTCTCGGTTATGGGACGAATCTAAGCGGCTCTGTTCTTGCCGGAATTGTGTGCTTTGCTCTTATCCCCTGCCTGTTCTATGCAGCGTACAGCGCAAGGTACATTCTTAAGAAAACAAACAATGCATGGGCTGCTGGTGTTACAAATGCAGTACTCATGTGCCTAGTACTCAGTTGTGCAAACGGTTCGTATTCACCGGATCAGATCATTCTCTTCTGAGCGGTTAAATATCCAAATCTAGTTTCATAATCACCAAAGCGGTACATTGTTTCGGCATATGTACAGCAATTTACAGGCCGCCATTACGGCGGCCTGTTTCCATGATAGTCTATCCTTTTTTCGAATTGCATAATTTCCCTTGCAGTGAAAACACCTGTTGAAGTAGAATTATTGTACACTAGCTGCAAACCAGTGGGATATGTGATGTCGTAATTTTAGAAAAAGCGGAGAAATCTGCTGCGAGTTGCTTTTTACCCGCACATTGCGGAAACACTATGCTCCGCTCTGACTGCCAAACCAGCATCGTTTTACCAAATCCGAAACAAGCATTAAAAAACCTCCTTCTACCACCGTGCAGATAGTAGAAAGAGGTTTTTATCATTTCAGAAATTCGGTATAGTTTCCGTACCAGACAACATTTTTCGTATCAGCAGACCATTTTTGCAAATTATCTACCAGAACAAAAAAGTTATGAGATATCAGCAAACTGGCGAAAATCCTGCGAGTTCAGCAGCAAATCAGGCCTTGCGAACCTTGTCCATGTGGCGGGTCAGGTCGAGCATCTTGTTGGAGAAGCCCCACTCGTTGTCGTACCAAGCCATGAGCTTGACAAAGTTGTCGTTCAGGGCGAGGCCGGCCTTTGCGTCGAAGATGGAGGTGTGCGCATCGGTCTTGAAGTCGGAGGAAACGACTTCCTCGTCAACGTACTCCAGAACGCCCTTCATGGAGCCTTCGGAAGCAGCCTTCATTGCCGCGCAGATTTCATCGTAGGAAGCGGCCTTCTCGAGGCGGACAGTCAGGTCAACGATGGAGACGTCGCCGGAGGGGATACGCATGGAGGTGCCGGTCAGCTTGCCCTTCAGTTCGGGGATGACCTTGCCGACTGCCTTTGCAGCGCCGGTGGAGGTGGGGATGATGTTGTTGTAGATGGAGCGGCCGAGTCTCCAGTTCTTCTTGGAGAAGCCGTCAACGACGGACTGGGTGGCGGTGGAGGCGTGAACGGTGGTCATCAGGCCTTCGACGATGCCGAAGTTGTCGTTGAGAACCTTTGCCATGGGAGCCAGGCAGTTGGTGGTGCAGGAAGCGTTGGAAACGAACTGCATGTCAGGGGTGTACTTCTCGAGGTTGACGCCGCAGACGAACATCGGGGTGTCATCCTTTGCAGGGCCGGACATAACGACGACCTTTGCGCCGGCATCGATATGGGGCTGTGCGGCTTCCTTGGTGAGGAAGCGGCCGGTGCACTCCAGAACGTACTCTACGCCAAGCTCGCCCCAGGGAATGAGAGCGGGATCACGGTACTTGTTATCGGAAAGGACTTTGACCTTCTTGCCGTCAACGACGAGAACGCTCTCTTCGTCGCAGGCCTCGACGGTACCGTCGAAACGGCCGTGGACGGTGTCGTACTTCACGGAATAGGCCAGCTGGCTTGCGGGATGACCGGGAGCGTTGATAGCGACAACCTCGATATCGTCAGACTTGATAGCTGCCCTGAAAGCCAGAGAGCCGATGCGGCCGAAACCATTGATGCCAACTTTGATCATATTAGTATCCTCCATAATAAATAATAAACGAAAGTCTCATTTCAGCACGAGGATAAGCTCCCCTGCTGACCGTCTAAATTGTAACATAAAATATCAACAAAAATCAATATTTCCGCCTATCTATTTTTGCCAAAAAAGTGCTGAAAATTTAGCCTTTTTTCGCCTTTTTTCAAGCTTGATATTGTATATTTTGTTGAGATTTGTTAGAATGGAGCAAACGAGCCGGACGCGTACCGGCAATTATTCGGAAATAAAACGCCGCATGACGGCAGAACGGAGCTTGCAGCATATGGATCAGATCGCAGAACAGTTCCTCGCGCTAACCAATGAAGCCGCGCTATACGTAAGGCGCGCAAAAATCGTATCGGCCAGCACGGAAGCCAAGCGCATTTTCGGCAGCGCCTGCGTCGGGCAGAATCTCCGCTCCGTCATCGGCAGCGAAGCCTCCGGCTCGCAGGCGGCGAGCTACATCTCGGAGGTGAGCATCGGCGGCGCGCGGTACGCCATTCGGGTCGCCCCGATGGGCGAAGGGCAGATAGTATTCATCACGCCGACAAGCACCCGCAAGCCCGTGCTGAACGACGCGTTCCTCGGCGCCGCGCGCAGCACGCTGATGAGCATAAACCTCGTGTGCAGCATCGGCCGCAGCCGCGCCGAACAGCTCGGGGACGACGATCTGCTGAAATGTTTCATCAGCGCCACGCGTTCGTACTACGTCTTTTCCCACATGTTCGGGAATATTTCGACGCTGCACAGCCTCGCATACGGCAGCTGCCCGTTCCAGCCCGTCGCGCTTGACATCTCCGGTCTGTGCGCGAACATTGCGGACGAGACGCGCGAGCTGTTCGGCGAGATCGATTTCAGCCTGAATCTGCCCGAACATATTGAGATCTCCGCCGACCGCGAGCTTTTGCAGCAGGCCGTGACCAACGTGATCTCAAACTGCATCGAGCATGCCTCGGGGCTAACGCGGATAAGCATAAGCCTTCTCGACCGGAACGACAGCGTCATCCTCTCCATCGCCGACGACGGCTGCGGTATGCCGCAGGCCGCGATGAACGCCCTGTTCAGGGATGTGGAGCTCAGTCCGGAGCTGATAAATCTCAGCCACGGCGCCGGTCTTGGGTTGGAGCTTGTGCGCGCCGTCGCGGAGAAACACAATGGCAGCCTGCATATCGAGAGCCGCGAGAACGTTGGCACGACCATACGCCTCTCGCTCTCGAAGGGCATTCCGGTCAGCCGCGTTATGCGCTGCGAGCCGGAGGCCTACAAGCTTGGCCCCGCCGCGCTGTATACCGCGTTCGCGAACTGTCTGCCGGAGGATTTCTTCGCAGGGAAATATATGGACTGAAACAGGAAAACATAAAACGAAGCGCCGGAATTAGACGGGTGTTCGTAAAACAGGTTTAGACCGAAATTACGAAATGAGCATCTGTCAGGCGGGATTGGCAACGGAATAACGGGTATCTGGTGAGAGCCGGATACCCGTTATTTTTTGCCGCCACGAAAAGCAGTAGATTTATTCACAGCTATTACAATAAATTTGGACAGGAAAGCCGGATAGCCAGTCCGGCTTTCTTTCCGCCTCATGCCTAAGCTACAATGAGGGGAGCAACTGGCTGACTATTCGCTCCTTGGGCTTATATGTCCGACTGAAAGACTGTCAGCCATCCCCTTATTGCAGCGTTCGATTTGAGCAGGTTGAGCCTTGGAGTTCGCGTCACCCAATAGATTGAATCGGCAATGAGAAAAAGATGGATTCCGGTTGCAAATTCGTATTGGAGGAATGCATGAGCCGCGGTATCTGGCAGCCGAGCATGGACTTCTCTATCTCGCGGCTGACCGTCAGCCGCTCGCCGAGGCGCTCCTTGGTGATGTACAGATACGCGTCAACATACTTCAGCTCCTCCGACAGCGGCGCCTGCGAGCGCCCATCGCGCCCGACGGCGGCGTCGAGCATTGTGGAGAGCGCCTCGATCATCGAGCAGACCTGCTCGTTATCTGCCAGTCTCGCCTCCCAGTTGATTATCTCAAGCGTGTTATTCAGGAAATGCGGGTTTATCTGCGACTGCAGCGCCTTATAGCGGCTTTTGAGTTTGATGTTACAGCGAAAGGAAGCGCTTCCAGGTATCTATATACCCGTCGGCCTTCTCCTTCGTTTCGGCCTCGGCCGCCATGCGCAGCAGCGGCTCCGTGCCGGAGAAGCGACAGATGACCCAGCTGCCGTCCTTGAAATAGACCTTGCAGCCGTCCTCGCGGCTGATATGATCCACGCCGTCCCCGAAGTCGGGGCAGGCCATGTCCTCGAAGAGGTACTTCTGAAGCTCGGCCTTGCGCTCGTGCGTCATTGTGAACGACGCCTCGGCGTAGGCAAGCTCGCCGTAAAGCTCGCATATCTCGCGGTACAGCTCTGAGAGCTTCTTCCCTGTGACGGCCAACATCTCCACCAGCAGGGACGCGGCGTAGATGCCGTCCTTGCCGGAGATATGCCCCTTGACGGCAAGGCCGCCGGAGCTTTCGCCGCCGATTATCGCGTCCGTCTCCGTCATCTTCGCGGAGACCCACTTGAAGCCGACCGGCACCTCGTAGCACTTCTGCCCCAGCCCTTCGGCCACGCGGTCGAGCAGATGCGTGGTGGAATTATTCCTGACGCATGGGCCGCTCCAGCCGCGGTATTTCACAAGGTAGTAGTACAGCAGCACGAGCAGCTTGTTCGGGTGGACGAATTTGCCCTCGTCGTCGATGACGCCGAGCCTGTCCGCGTCGCCGTCGGTCGCGATGCCGAGGTCGCAGCGGTATCTGTCCAGCACGACCGCCGACAGCGGCCCCATCGTCTCCTCGTTCGGTGCGGGCAGCTTGCCGCCGAAGAGAGTGTCGTGCCTGTCATGGATTATCTCAAGGTCGCAGCGGCAGGTCATGAGTATCATGCTCAGGCAGGTCTGGCTCACGCCGTACATCGGGTCGAGCGCTATGCGCAGCTGCGCCTTCTTTATGGCCTCGACGTCTATCGCGGCCAGGATGCTGTCAATATACTCGTTGGACGGATTATATTCGCCGATGGTTCCATCGGCCAGCGCCTTGTCGTAGTCGACGCTCCTGACGTCGGCCTCGGTGAGCTTTTCGATCTCGGCCTCGATCTTCGCGGTGACGGTTCTGTCCGCGTCGCGCCCTCCCTCGGTGAACACCTTGATGCCGTTATATATTGCGGGGTTGTGGCTCGCAGTGACGGCCATGCCGTATGGCATGCCGTGCGTCTTGACGACGAACATCATAAGCGGCGTGGGCGAGGAGCGGTTGACCATATACACCCTGAACCCGTAGCCCGCGAGGACTTCCGCCGCCCAGTGCGCGGATTCCTTGGAGAGGAAGCGCCGGTCATAGCCGACGCATATCTCGGCTCCGGCGTGGCCCTCCTTGAGCATCAGCTCGCACAGTCCCGCCGTGAGCAGGCGGATATTCGCCTTGGTAAAATCGTCGGCGATGATGGCGCGCCATCCGCCGGTGCCAAATTTTATCATCTTTTTCACCCCATTATAATTTCCGCATTGCATATATTTCCGGCCGGTATCACCGGCAGTGCGTCAACTTTTCTGCCGTCGGCAATTATCTCCCGCACGCCCTTTTCGACTCCGTCGGGGTTTACGACATGGATATTATACACGCCGCCGCGCCATTTGCGCGTCACGGGAAACTCCTTCCAGTCGGCGGGGACGCAGGGATCGACGCGCAGGCAGTCGAAATCCGGCCTTACGCCGAGGATGTACTGCGTCGCGGCGTAATACGCCCAGCCCGCGGAGCCGGTCATGAACGGGTGCCGCGCGCGGCCGAAGGCCGTGTGGCTCCTGCCGGCGACGAACTGGCAGTAGGAATAGGGTTCCGACTGGCGTATCTCTATTTTATCATTTTGCAGCGCGGGGCACAAGGCATTATAAAATTTCATTGCGCGGCTTCCGCGCCCCAGAACCGCCTCGGCGCACCACGCCCACGGGTTCGGATGGCTGAATATCGCGCCGTTTTCCTTGAGTCCGGGGTAGACCCGCGTGACGAAGCCGATGCCGTCGTCGGGCTTGGTGTAGCAGGGGGCGTTGAGCATAAGGCCGAAGTCTGTGTAGAGGTAATCGTCTACGCTGTCCATGGCCTTTATGCCGCGTTCGCGCGCCGCCGCACCGGATAGCACCGCCCACGTGTTCGACTCCATGTGTACGCGCCCTTCTTCGTCGGTCTGCGTGCCGATTTTTCGGTTGTCGGCGGTGATGCCGCGGATGTACCATCCGCCGTCCCACAGCACACTTTCGCATTTTTCCTTCACGTCCGCCGCGAGCGCGGAATATTTCTCCGCGTCGGCCTCGCGGCCAAGCCGCCGTGCCAGCTCCACGAAATTATTCAGCGCCCAATAGTGCAGGAAGCTGACCATCGCGCTCTCGCCGCCGCCGAGGTTCAGGCAGTCGTTCCAGTCGGCGCGCAGCCCCTTGCAGATGCCGTTCCGGCCTGTCTGACGCGCGGAGAAGTCGAGTATGCGCCGCATGTGCTCATACACCGTGCCCTCGCCGCCGTCGGCGTAGGTTATCATCTCGTCGGCAAAGCCGAGCTCGCCTGTCTCCTTTATATACTGCACCACGGAGCTGACGAGCCACAGCGCGTCATCCGCGCAGGCAGTCGAAGCCGTCTGGCTCGAAGTCGGCGGCAAAGAACTGGAAGCCGTTCTCCTCATAGTGCAGCTCGTGCTTGATTATGCCGTCGGCATAGCTGCTGCCCGCGGCGTAAAGGCTCATCTGGAAGTTGCGGTTGTCCATGTCTATCTGGTGGAAGCTGAACTCGCAGTAGGAGTATACCGAGAGCCTGCGCGGCCTGCCGCTGTCGTTGCACAGCGTCAGATTCCAGAGCTCTACAGGGTCGTCCATTGCGACGAAAAGGGTCTGTTCGGCGTGGATATCGCTGTAATCGCAGAGATATTTCACGTAGCTCAGCCCGTGGCGGCACGAGTATTTCGCCATGTCGCGCCCCACCGGCTGCCACGAAACGCTCCAGTAGTCTCCGGTCTCGTCGTCACGGATGTAGATATAGTGCCCGGGGCCGTCCATCGGCACGCCGTTCGGGCGGAAACGCGTGATGCGGTGGTATTCTGGGGTCTTGTACAGAAGGTATCCGCCCGCCGTGTGGTTGAACACGCCGTACATGTCCCCCACGCCGATATAGTTTGTCCACGACACGGGCAGATCGACGCGGTCTATCACGTATTCGCAGCTTTTATTGTCAAAATGGCCATACTGCATATTGTCCACCTCATTATAAAATTTACGCTATTTTATAATTATATTATATCTGCTCCGGCGGCAATTTGTAATTGCAGAAGATGCACCTTTTTGCTTCTGTTTGTGCTTTCCCGTTACTGCTCCGAGTATTCGCGGAAGAAATCCGTCAGCAGCTCCGCCGGACTCACGCGCAGCGCAAGGCACATTCCGGCCAGCTCATAGTCCGTCACCATGCGGGAGTTGTTCTCAATCTTGCTGAGCATCTGCTGATCCATGTTTATCCCCAGCGTCTGAAGTTTCGCCGCAAGCTCGCTCTGCGTCATCCCGCACCTGACGCGGCACAGCCGCAGGCTCTTGGAAACAACGTTCTTATTGTTGTCGAGGGCAATCTTTTTCATTCAGCGTCACCACGTTTATATAACGTATTTTACTTGACATTAGCATATATTCTGAGCTAAAATACGTTACATAAACGTACGAAACGCCGTTTGGGAGGATAAAATAATGGATTTTAAAAAGATGTATCTTTCGCTGTTCAACAGCATCACCGATTCGCTCAACGCACTTGAAAGCCTGAACTTCGGGCAGGCGGCGGACATACTCAGGCAGGCGCAGAGCGACTGCGAGGAGCTATACGTTGAGGATGCGGAGGAGCTTATAGAATAAACACACGGGAGGGCGCTGAATGAGACGCAGAGACAGAGAGATAACCGACCGAGAGAAGATGCTTGAGATCGTCGCCGAGTGCGATTGCTGCCGCCTTGGCCTTGTCGATAACGGCGAGGCTTACATTGTGCCGATGAACTTCGGCTTTGAGGACGCGGGCAGCGCGCTCACTTTATATTTTCACTGCGCAGCCGAGGGGCGGAAGCTCGATCTGATAGGCTCCGGCGCCGACGTCTCGTTTGAAATGGACTGCAGCCATGCGCTCCGCGCCGCCGATATCGCCTGCGCTTTTTCGTATTCGTACGGCTGCGTCATGGGGCGCGGCCACGCCGCTCCTGTCACGGACAGAGATGAGAAGCTCCATGCGCTGGGGCTGATAATGCGGCATTATTCCGGCAAGGCGGACTGGAGCTTCGATCCCCGCGCGCTGGAGCGCCTGACCATAATCAGGCTCACCGTCAATGATTGGAGCTGCAAGGCTTCTGGCTGACGGGGCAAAATCTTATACCTTTTTCTTATGACAGCGGGACGGCACAGTGGCCGTCCCGTTGTCTACTGTTCTCAACGCATGAAAAATCGATGCGCTTGATCCAAACCAACTTGTCATTGCGAGACCGGTGCGCACACCGGTCGTGGCAATCCGCATCCCCTTTACGCCGCTGAAAAACATACTGCTGTTATAAAGAGAGACGGATTCCCACGTCGCTTCGCTCCTCGGAATGACAGAGGTGTTCTTTAC
>ENA-OUQF01001796-OUQF01001796.1-human-gut-metagenome-genome-assembly--contig:-NODE-1796-length-12123-cov-4.623301_pt1 | contig 12123 bp, 11 predicted proteins | sample MGYA00237947_ERZ548826 | MGnify/ENA primary metagenome ERZ548826 (study PRJEB26490, sample SAMN05194701) | human gut metagenome | biome: terrestrial biome; feature: human-associated habitat; material... | reverse complement strand
ACTGTAAATGTTGCTGTGGCTGTATCTCCTTTGGCTGTCAATCCCTCTACATTCATTGTTCCTTCTGTTCTTTTGCTTGTATTTATTGTTGCTGTCGTTGTTCCTTTTCCTCCTGTTGTTGGCTCTCCTACAAATTGCACTACAAAATTTGTTTGATTTGCTTGTGATTTTGATGTTCCATTTATTTTTAATGTTACATTTGTTATTGCCGCATATGCTATTGCTACTAGTATTACTGCTAGCAGCAACACTCCTCCTACAACTCTGTTAGTGTTCCTCATTTTATTTTCCTCCTCTTTCTTTTGTTTCTTACAATCAAGAGCAATATTTTGACTGTTAAACTTTTTATTCTACCTTTACTTTATCATTTCTACTATTTATAGTCAACACTTTTTCAATTTATTTCATTGGTTTGTGTGTAAAGTTAAATTTTCTCACATACAAAAACGAGAATACTTAAAAAATACTCTCGTTTATCTTTTTATTTAACATATTTATTCTATATTGCAATCCTTCACAAAGTTTATCTATTCTTTCTTCTGAACTATCTGTATAATCTTTATTTGTATTACTAAAAAATTTTCCTTTACCATTAGAAAAGTTAATATTATTAGTAAGTTTTTCACATTGCATACTCTCTCCATTATCAAATATTGGAGTTGTTCTTACCCACTTTTGTAAGCACACGAAAGCGGAATAAAATTCCACTTTCTTGTTTAAAAATTAAAATCCTCTTGAGCTTCCGCCTCCACCAGAAGAACCTCCTCCTCCAAAGGAACCTCCTCCAAATGAGCTACTACCTCCTCCGAAAGAATCATTTCCTCCGTCAAAGAAACCTCCTCCATAGTGTCCTCTTCCTCGTGGCTTTTTAGAAAGCATATTAGCTCCAGATACAAACCAAATAAAATTAAATAATACAAAAAATACAATCATTATTATCTGGCTTACTATAGCTGTTCCTATTCCAACTATAGTTGCTCCATTTAAAATAAAACTATAAAGAACAGCTATTACAATTAGATATAAAGCTCCAGCAATTTTTACTTTATTATTTTTTGTGAATTTTCCACATAAAACTCCCACTGCAAATGATAAAAATGGAATTGCAACAAAACCTATCAGCATTTCATCATCACTACTCTTATTAGCTCCAGCTATTGCATCTTCAGCTCCAACTTCTATATTGTATTCATTTGCAACCTCTTGTAATACTGCACTAAATCCATTCTTTATTCCATCATCCCAGTTATTTTGTTTTAAATATGGAATAATATACTCATCTTGTATTCTTCCTGTTTTTCCATCTGGTAAAACCCCTTCTAGACCGTAACCGACTTCAATTCTAAATTGTCGTTCTTCTAACGCTAGCAATAAAAGTACTCCATTATTCTTACTGCTATCTCCTATTCCGAATTTTCTAAATAGTTGAGTCGCATAATCTTCTAAAGAATTTCCATCAAGGCTTGGCACAGTTACAACAACAATTTGAGCTCCTGTTTGATTATATAAACTTTTATTTGTTGTAATAATATAATTCTTTGTTTCTTCGCTAAGTAAATTAGCATAATCATTAACATAAAAGTCTGGTGTTGGATTTACTACAGCCAATGTTCTTATACTAAAAATATTAATTAATATAATAAACATGATTATAATTTTTAATGCCATTTTCTTTTTATTCGAAATTAACATTAGGCACCTCCGTACTCTGTTCGTCGGCTTCAAAATATGTACCTTTTTCAAAACCAAACATACCAGCTAACATATTGTTAGGAAACTTTTTAATTGTTGTGTTAAATGTTTTTACAGCACTGTTATAATCTTTTCTTGCAACAGCAATACGATTTTCTGTTCCTGCTAATTCATCTGATAATTGTTTAAAATTGTCAGATGATTTTAAATCTGGATAATTTTCTACTACTACCATCAATGCATTTAAAGATTTAGATAATTCATCATTTGCTTTAGATTTTTCTTCTACACTCTTAGCATTTACCAAATTACTTCTTGCTTCTGTTATCTTATCAATAATTTCTGTTTCATGACTTGTATATCCTTTAACAGTACTTACTAAATTAGGTATTAAATCTGCTCTTCTCTGTAGCATTACATCTAAATCTGATAATGAACTTTCTACTGCTTCTTGTTTTGACACCATACCATTATAGCTGCTAACCATTGCTATACCAACAATGATTAAAACTATAACAATACAGATTATTCCCATACTTGATTTTTTCATACTCTCTCCCCTTTCTTTTTATCTTTTAGTATAATTAGTTACACTTCTTATAAAGTAACATTTTTTCATTTTTTTGTCAATATAATTTTTTCGAACTTTTTTTCGCTCTTATATTGTAATCTCTATTTAACTGTAGTATAATATCATAAATAATATAAAAAAGGAGGTGAAAAAATGAAACAATTAGAAAAAACTTCAAGTTATACAAATGAAAACTTTGAAAATATTAAGCACATTGATGAAAATGGAGTTGAATATTGGTATGCTAGAGAATTACAAAAGATTTTAGAATATAACAAATGGGAAAATTTCGAGAAAGTAATAAGAAAGGCCAAACAATCTTGTGAAAACAGCAATATAAGTAATCTTGACCATTTTCTTGATGTCAGGAAGATGGTGGCAATAGGCTCTGGAGCTGAAAAAGAAATTAAAGATTACAAACTAACCCGCTATGCCTGTTACTTAATTGCTCAAAATGGTGATAGCCGAAAAAAAGTCATAGCTCTTGCCCAAACATATTTTGCAATTCAAACAAGAAAGCAAGAACTTACAGAAAAAGAATACAGTATGTTAACAGAGGACGAAAAAAGATTTTACCAAAGAAATCTAACAAGAAAAGGAAACTATTCACTTAACCAGGCTGCCAAAAATGCAGGAGTAAAAAACTTTGATAAATTCCATAACGCTGGATATAAAGGATTATATAATGGCGAAACTGCTGACGATATAGCCAAAAGAAAAGGTCTACGATATAGAGAAGATATTTTAGATAATATGGGCAGTGAAGAACTTGCAGCAAATCTATTTCGTATTACACAAACTGAGTCAAGATTAAAACGAGATAACATACAAACTGAATCAGCTGCTAATAAAACACATTATGAAGTTGGTTCCAAAATAAGAAATACAATAAAAGAACTTGGTGGCACTATGCCAGAAGATTTACCCACTCCAGAAAAAAGTCTAAAACAATTAGAAAAAGAAAAAAAATTATTAGAAGTCAAATAAAGTTTTAATTCAAAAGCCACGGCCCATCAATTCTCTAAAACAAATGTGCCGTGCCTCACTATATATAAATTAATTATGCCTCCTGTTTCCTCATATAAATAACCTTAACAAAATTCATAGCAATAAACTTCTTTTGTAGCTCGACAATCACTATAGGAAGTAATGAAATAGCAATTGTAATAAACCATTGTGTCTGAGTTAGTGGAACTAATTTAAACACATCAGCTAATGCAGGAACTAATACAACAATTGTTTGAACTATAGTTCCTAATACAAAGCTCCCAATCAAATACTTATTCTCAAATAACCCAATTTTAAATATAGATTGTTCACTTTTTATATTAAAACTGTGGACAAGTTCTAATAATCCTAAAGAAACAAAAGCCATTGTTCTTGCTACTTCTAAATCATAATATTTATTTCCTATTCCAAATGCAACAAGTGTTAAAATTCCTAACATGATTCCTTCAACAACAATTTTATTCCATAGACCATCTGCAAAAATGCCTTTTTTATTATCTACAGGAGGTCTTTTCATGATATCTTTTTCAGGTGGTTCTAAGCCAATTGCAATTGCAGGCAAAGAATCTGTAACCAAATTTATCCATAATAATTGAATTGCTAATAATGGTGATTTTAACCCTAGAACCAGTCCCATAAATACAGTTACTATCTCACCTATATTTGTTGCAATCAAAAAGTGAATTGCTTTTTTGATATTATCATATATATTTCTCCCTTGTTTTACTGCTTTTACAATTGTAACAAAATTGTCATCTGCAAGTATCATATCAGAAGCATTTTTAGCAACATCTGTACCATTCTTTCCCATTGCAATTCCTATATCTGCACATTTTAATGCCGGACTATCATTTACACCATCGCCTGTCATAGCGACTACATTTCCTGCACTTTGCCATGCCTTTACAATTCTGACCTTATGTTCAGGAGTTACCCTTGCAAATACTGAATAATCTTTAATATCTTTTACTAATTGTTCTTGAGAAATTTGGTCAAGTTCTTTTCCTGTTATTGCTTTATCATGTGGCGATAAAATATTTAACTCTTTCGCAATTGCTTTAGCAGTTGCAATATGGTCACCTGTAATCATTACAGTTTTTATCCCTGCCTTTTTACAAGTTCGTACCGCTTCTTTTACACCATCTCTAGGAGGGTCTATCATCCCAATTAATCCAACAAAATTCAACCCATCTTCTAATAAATTCATTTCTAAACTTCTAGGTAAATTATCAATTTCTTTATATGCTACTGCAATTACTCTTAAGGCCTTTTCAGCCATTTGCTGATTTTCAATCTCTATTCTACGTTTTTCCATACTCATTAAATTACATTTATTAAGCAATATATCTGGAGCACCTTTAGTTATAACCAGATATCTACCTCCATTTTTATGTATTGTTGTCATCATTTTTCTATTCGAATCAAATGGAATTTCTGCCACTCGTGGCATTTCCTTATATAAATCATTTTTATTTAAATTATGTTTAAGTCCATTCTGTACCAAGGCAATTTCCGTAGGCTCTCCATTTACTTTTGTTTGTCCATTTTGATGGATAATATTACTATCAGTACACATTGTTGCAAATTTACTTGCTAATATTGTATCTTTGGCCTTTATCTCTACAACTGTCATCTTATTTTGAGTTAATGTCCCTGTTTTATCTGAACAAATAACATTACTACATCCTAAAGTTTCTACTGCTGGCAACTTTCTTATAATGCTGTTATTTTTAGCCATTTTACTTACACCAATTGATAGCATAATTGTTACAATTGCAGGCAATCCCTCTGGTATAGCCGCAACTGCCAATCCCACTGAAGTCATAAACATCTCTATTGGGTAAATATGTTTTATCATTCCTATAAAAAATATAAGTGCACAAATCGCCAAACATACTATTCCTAGTGTTTTTCCAACTTGTGCTAACTTCTTCTGGATTGGTGTTTCAGGTATTTCGTCTTCCATAATCATATTTGCAATTTTGCCTACTCGTGTATTCATTCCAGTTTCAGTTACTACTGCTTTCCCATGACCATTTACCACAATACTTGCCATAAATGCCATATTTAACATGTCTCCTAATGGCACATCATTTTGTGCTATCATATCTGCATTTTTCAGAACAGGCTCTGTTTCTCCTGTCAAACTTGATTCCTCTATTTTTAAATTATGGCTTTCTAATAATCTGCAATCTGCTGGCACATAAATTCCCGCTTCTAATTCAACAATGTCTCCTGGTACTAACTCTTCTGCATTAATTTCTTGTACTCGTCCATCTCTTATAACTTTAGCTTTAGGTGGAGTCATTTGCTTTAATGCCTCAATTGATTTCTCAGCCTTTGCTTCTTGAATTACTCCCATAAGTGCATTAAATACTACAATAGCAATAATAATTATTGAATCAACATAATCATTTTCACCTTGAAAATATGAGGTAACAGCTGATAAAATTGATGCTATTATTAAAATAATAATCATAAAATCATTAAATTGTTTTATAAATTTTACTAATAGTGTTTCTTTCTTTTTTTCTTCTAATTTGTTACTCCCATATTTCTGTTTTCTTACAAGTACCTCTCGTTGCGATAATCCTACACCTTGCTTTGTCCTTAGTTTCTGTAAAATATCTTCTTTTCTTAAAGTTTCCCACATAATTTTCCTCCTCGTTTATCTCTTTAGTTAAATTTTATGTGGCTTGTCTTTAATTTATTACTCAAAATCTTCAATAACTTGATTTAATTCTTCTTTTCCGTATATCTCTAATCCATCTTGCATATTAAGTAAGTCTGTTTCTGTAAGATATTCACTTGAAATATTTGTTTTTTCATAAAGGGTTTCTGTTCCATCATTATTTACAGTATATACAACAACTTTTCCATTTTCTATTTTTAATTTAAAATGTTCCCCACATACATCGTCAAATTCTTTGTATAATGTTACTTTTCCTTTTTCAAATCCAATTACTTGCCAATCTTTATATTTTTCTTGAACTTGTTCTTTCGTTAAATTTACTAATTCTTGTGGCAATTCTACATATTCATTTATTGTATGGTCACATTTTGTATAGTATTTTTTCAATATTAATTCTGCATTTGCTGATACTTTTTCTTCTGCTGATGATACTACTGTTGTATTTTCTTGTCCTTGCTCTTCTTTGTATTCTTCTGTGCATTCGTCTTCTATTTTTTCTGATATATACGTATTCGTTTCTGGTATTATTTCACTTTTTTTATTTTGCTTTACTATAAAATATGTTGCACCCCCTGCACATATTGCTAATATTATACTTATAATTATGATTTTCCCTGTATTTTTCATTTTTTTCACAACCTTCCGTTTTTCATATTATTACCAAGGTTGTAATTTTTATACAAAATTTAACAGGAGATTATGCAACTTTTTCAGTATAATTAACAATTGTCACTTCCGTTGCCAACTGTTTCAATTGATTTACAATTTTTTCAATGTTTTCTGATGTTTTATCATCAAAATACTGTTCACCACATTGTGGGCAAACTTTTGCTGGTACACCTTTAATAATGATAATCGTTTCTTCTAAATCAACTACATAATTCACCTTTTTCTCTTCTAAATCTCCATCACACATAAAACATTTCATTATTTTTCCCTCCTCGTTTTCATATCCTTTTCCCAATAATTTGTATCTGGATAATATGCTGTAATCATATGGACTGTATCTGAGCTTATTCCACATACAATATGTATTTTCTTATAATTTATGTTATACCCTAATATTAAGCAACTTAGATATGGATAATCATCATAATAATACTCTATTATTTTGCCATTTTGAATAGCATTTTTTACATCAGATATTGATATATTCCTCTGATTTAATCTATTTAAACAATGTATTGTCCAGTCAACTTTTCTTTTTGTTATAAATTCTCTGATAACTTCAATATTTAATAAATTTTTATTCAATCTCTTTTCCTCCTTATTTTAACATAAAATTTATTGCTTATTCAATTGTTTCTATAAAATTTATTGCATTCATAACTCTCAACTCGTATTCAAAAAACTTTTTACCTTCACACTATCTCCATCAATTATAATCATTATTTCTCCAGAAATATCAGTTCTATAAATCTTCACATTTTTATCATTCAAAGTTTCCAAAGTTTTTTCAGAAGGATGTCCAAACTTATTATCTTTGCCCACTCCAATAACTGCATATTTAGGGCTGACTACATTTATAAATTCCTTTATAGAAGAAGTTTTAGAACCATGGTGAGCAACTTTTAAAATATCAGCATTTAACAACTCTGTTTTATTAACATATTTTGATAGAATTGCTTTTTCTGCAATTTCTTCAATATCCCCTGTAAACAACATTGAAAAATTCTTATATATTAGCTTACATACTAATGAATTATTATTTATTGCATTATTAGAAATCATATCTGTCTCCGAAGGCCATAATACATAAAAATACAACCCCTTCTCAATTGCAATTTTATTTCCAGTTTCCACTATAGTTACTTTGATTTTTTTAGTTTTTACTATTCTTTGAAATTCCTCATAATTTTCACAAGTTTCAAATTGTCTTCCTATAATTATTCTTTCTACCTTAATTTCCTGTAGAATATATAACAACCCGTCCGAACATGGTCATTATCAAAATGACTAATTATCATATAATCTATTTTTTTAATTTTTCTATCTAGCAAATATGGTAATAATGTATTTTTACCAACATCATACGAACTACTTCCTCCTCCATCTATAAGAATTTTTTTGTTGCTTGGTGTAACTATCAATGTACTGTCACCTTGCCCTACATCTATAAAATAAATTTTTAAATTATCTGGAATTTTGTTAATTGAATAAAATACAATGACTAAAATAATTATTAAAATTTTAACTTTCTTAAAATGAGGTCTTGACTTATACCTTAATAAATACAAAGTGTTTTTGATTCTCTCTTGAGTTATATTACAATGCCTTTGATTAAAAATTTTATACAAATAAGCTAAAATACAAACTGTAAAATAATATAAAGTAATCTGATAAATATCTGGTGTTATGACTTTAAAATTTGCAATATTGATTTTTGAAATTATTATTATTCCATATAGTGGAATCTCTATTATTTTTGCAAGTGCTATACCCGCCTTTATTGAAATTAATGATATTAAAATTTGAATAAAACCGCCAATTACTATTATTCCTATTACAAAACTAAGTAATAAATTCGTTATTAAAAAACCTAATCCGGCACTATTAAAATATAGTACCATTATTGGTGCAATGATAATCTGTGCTGAAATTGACACAGATATTATTGAAATAATATTTTCACATTTTCTTTGAATTCTTAAATAAGCATATTTCCATCTTCTATTTCTTATTTTAAAGCTTTTAATTATTTTTTCTACAACTGGCTGAAAATATATTATCCCTAATGTCCCGCCATAAGTTAATAAAAAACTTATACTTATTAGATTATATGGATTACTTATTAATATTATTAGTGTTGATATTGCAATATTATTTAATGTATCACTCTTTCTATATACTACAAATGCCATACAGGTTAAAATCCCCATAATACTTGCTCTTACAATAGATATACTAAATCCAGTAATAGCCATATATATTGCTAAAATTATACCTGCAATAATTTTACTTTGCTTTTTTCCAAATATGTTTTTTGTTGACTTTGTAGCTAGCAATATAATATATGATATGTGTAGCCCTGATACAGCCAAAACATGTGAAATATTGCTATTTGCAAAATCTTCTTTAGTTTGCTCATCAATCTCTGTTGTATCTCCTAGCATTATTCCTAAAATTATTTTCGCCATCTTATTACTATATGTTTTTTCAATATTATTTTTGATTTTAAAAAAAGTCTTGTTTGAAATCTGCATTATTGGATTTGCTTTGTTCTTTTCTAATATTTCAATTTTTTTAGTTTTTACTGTTCCATATATTTTCAATGTTTTTAAATATTGTTTGTAATTAAATCCTTTATAGTTTCTAGTTTTAGATGGTTCTTTGTATTCTCCTATAAAGGTTATTTTGTCTCCATATTCTAGTTGTTTCTTTTTGGATATATTAATATATAATTGTGTATTCTTATACTTTCCATCAGTAGCCTTTACTTTATATCTATCGTAATAGTCCTTTTCTTGTTTATTTCCTATTACAATTGCACTAATATTTAATTCTTCTCCTTCATGATATAAATTTTCATATTTATTCTCTAGAATTTTGATTATTATATTTGATATAAAAGATGAAATAATAATTGTTATAATAATATTAATTTTAAAAATCAACTTGATATATCTAAAATATCTCTTGATTGAAAGAATATTAAATTTTCTTTTTTTATATGGTAATCTGATTATAATATAGATTAAAAATAGAAAAAAATAAAATGGGAGTATACTCACTTTAAAGTATATCCCCCATATTATACCTATAATATAACCAATTACTACAATTAAAATTGGTCTATTCAATTAATTTACTCTCCTTGCTCCTACATATCTTTTGCTATAATAGCTTGATGATAATGATGTTATTGTTACTCCTTGACTTGGATTTGCAGCATGTATAAAATTATCTCCCCCGATATATATTCCAACATGCCCTATTGATGTATTTCCTGAATTATTGAATACTACTATGTCCCCTGGTTGTAAATCACTTCTAGATACTGCAACTCCATCATTTATTTGACCTTTAGATGCCCTACTTAGTGATACTCCAAATTTTTTATATACATATGATGTAAATCCTGAACAGTCAAATCCTGTTGATGGTGATGACCCACCAGATACATATTTACATCCTAGATAACTTTTGGCATATTCAACTACTGATGTACCTTTATTTGAATTTGAAGTAGTTGAACTTGTTGTTTCCTCTGTCTTTTCTTCTACTTCCATTGGTGTAACTTTTTCTTCCTTTATTGTGCTTCCGCTTCTTGATGTTGTTTCAGTTACTTTTGTGTCTGAAATGTATTTTGCTGATACATATCCTGTTTTTCCATTTAACTTAATTTGATACCATCCATCTACCTGCCCAGTTATCTCTACTTTGTCATTTTTTGATAGACTATCAAGTTCATCACTTGATGTAGATGCTTCTTTTCTTACTATCAAACCGTCTGCTGACACATATCCAGTCTTACTTATACTTTTTACTGTTGTTGTTTCTTCTTTTTTATCTGTAACTTCTGGCTCTTTTTCCTGTTCTTGATTTGTCTCTACTGTTGAATTTTCTACTACAGGTTGTTGTTCTTCTTGTTGTGTTTCTTGTGTCTCTGTTGATTTTAATATACTTTTTCTTACCCAACCATCTGTCAAGTCATTTTCTATTTTACACCAATCATTAATTATTTCTATTACTTTTACATTTCCAACAATTTTTGATTTAGTCTTCGCATTTATAAGTGGTACTACTTTTATTTCTGTTTCTTGTTCTATTTTATATTGTTCATTTTCTTGTATTTCATTTGTAGTATTTACAGTTACTGTTGAAGGTTCTGCAATATTATCATAAAGTGCTATTTCTGGATTTGCTTTGTCTACTTTGGTTTCAGTTTCTATTGGTGCTTTTGTAACTTCATTCGTTGTTGCTGTATTTTCTTCTTTTGCATCAACTAGTTTTTTACTTACATATCCTGTTACACTTTCACCATTTACTTTTGCTTTAATTTTATACCAATTATCTTCTTCTTCAATAATTTCTACCTCTAAATCTTTATCTAACTGTTCTATTATTGTTGAATTTGTATTTGGTTCTTTTCTTAATCTTACTGTTTCAGAATTTATCTTTCCTGTTGTTGCTTCTACCTTTGTGACTAATAGCATTAACATTATTGTCATTAGTATAATTATTGCTATTTCTTTAACTTTCATTTTTACCTCTTTACCATTTTATTCTTTCGAGTAAGAGTATATACTTAAATAGAAAAAAAGTCAAGATTTTTGACTTTTTTTCACAATACGTTCACTATATATTTTTCTCTACTAATGGAAGTATTTGTTTCTTTCTAGAAACAACTCCTGGCATAACTGCAATATTATCATTTACTTCATAAGTTTTTGATATTGCATCTACTCTATCTCCTAAAACAATAGCTTCTGAATTGCTATTTACAATGTCTGTAATTACAAATACAAATAAACTTAAACCTTTTGCTAAAATTTCTTTGTTTATTTCTTGTTCAATTTTTGCTTTTCTTTTTAATACATCTGGAATGCTTACTGTATTTACTTGAGCAATAACATATTTAATATCTTCTTTTTCTATTTTTTTAGCGTCTAAACGAATTAATTCGTCTTCTGTGTATTTATCTAGATTTGTTCCTGCTTTTAACATATCTAAGCCATAGATATTTACATCTACATCAGCTATTTTAGCAAGTTCTTCTAAAGCTTTTTTATCTTTTTCTGTTGTTGTTGGAGATTTTAATAATAATGTATCAGATATTATTGCACTTAACATTAATCCAGCAATTTGTGGTTCTATTTTTATATTGTTTGTATTATATAATTCAAATAATACCGTTGAAGTACATCCTACTGGTTGAGCATAATAGAATAATGGTTCTGAAGTTTTAAAATTGTTTATTCTATGATGATCTACAACTGCTTCTATTTTTGCTTTTTCTATTCCTTCTACTGATTGTGTAAATTCATTATGATCTACTAATATTACTCTTTGTCCTTCATCCACCTTTTCAATTAATTTTGGTTCTTTTACTTTAAAATAGTTTAGTGCATATTTTGTTTCTTCATTTAAATTTCCTAATCTACAAGAAATTACTTCTTCTCCTCTTATTTTAGTTTGTAAATCTGCCATTACTAAGCTT
>ENA-OUQF01001794-OUQF01001794.1-human-gut-metagenome-genome-assembly--contig:-NODE-1794-length-12144-cov-6.070643_pt1 | contig 12144 bp, 10 predicted proteins | sample MGYA00237947_ERZ548826 | MGnify/ENA primary metagenome ERZ548826 (study PRJEB26490, sample SAMN05194701) | human gut metagenome | biome: terrestrial biome; feature: human-associated habitat; material... | reverse complement strand
AACCCCATGGTCGGCGCTACCGTTGCCTGCGCTGTTGCTGCAGCTCAGGCCAACGCCTAAGTCTTTCCTAAGTTTCAGCGAGGGGGAGCTGCTTTCCGAATGAGCAGCTTCCCCTTTTTTGCTGATAGATATCCGAACACAAGCAACCCAAAACAAGAAGGATGAAACAATGAAAAAGAATCAGATCCGCAAGAGCGTGGCTGCGCTGGCCATGGCGGCTGTTGTGAGCGTCAGCCTGCTGGGCTACGGCTGCGGCAGCAAGTCTGCCTCCTCCACCGCAGGCGTGTCCGGCGAGTTCACCGGTACAGCCAAGGGTATGGGCGGCGATGTTACCGTTACCCTGACCCTGACCGACGGCAAGATCACCGGCTGCACCGCCGAGGGCAAGGACGAGACCCCCGGCATCGGCACTATGGCTCTGGAGCAGCTGCCCGGCGCGATTGCCGAGAGCGGCAGCATTGCCGTGGACGGCGTGGCCACTGCAACCATCACCTCCGACGCCATCAAGGAGGCAGCCGCTGCCGCTCTGGCCGCAGCCGGCCTGAACGCTGACGACTACAAGACCGAGGTCAAGGCTGAGGAGAACAAGGCCGAGGACTCCACCATTGATGCAGACATTGCCATCGTGGGTGCAGGCGGTGCAGGTATGACTGCTGCCATCACGGCTGCTGCCGAGGGCAAGAACGTGGTCATTCTGGAGAGCCAGCCCATGGTGGGCGGCAACTCCGTGCGCGCTACCGGCGGCATGAACGCCGGCAAGACCGTGTATCAGGATGAGAACGAGTTCGGCGAGTCCGCAGGCGTGGAAAAGACCCTGAAGACCGCTGCTGAAAAGTATGCCGACAACGCCACTATCACCGCTCTGGCAAAGACCGTTTCTGAGCAGTGGGCAGCTTATCAGGCAGACCCCAAGGGCTACTTCGACTCTGTGGAGCTGATGGAGCTGGACACCATGATCGGCGGCAAGGGCATCAACGACCCCGCTCTGGTGGAGACTCTGTGCTCTAACAGCGCTGACGCCATCGACTGGCTGGACGAGCACGGCATCACCCTGCACAGCGTTTCCAGCTTCGGCGGCGCATCCGTCAAGCGCATCCACCGCCCGGTGGACGCTGAGGGCAAGACTCTTTCCGTGGGTTCCTATATGATCCCTCTGCTGGAGGAAAACTGTGAGAAGGCTGGTGTTCAGATGATGCTGAACACCACCGCCACCGAGATCCTGACCGATGACAACGGCGCTGCTGTTGGCATCAAGGCCACCGGTGCTTCCGGTGAGACCGTCACTGTGAACGCCAAGGCTGTGGTGCTGACCACTGGCGGCTTCGGCGCAAATCTCGATATGGTCGTTGAGTACAAGCCCGAGCTGAAGGGCTTTATGACCACCAATGCTTCCGGCATCCTGGGCCAGGGCATCAAGATGGCACAGGCCATCGGTGCTGACACCGTGGATATGGACCAGATCCAGATCCACCCCACCGTTGAGGCCAACACCGCTGCCCTGATCACCGAGGGTCTGCGCGGCGACGGCGCTGTGCTGATCAATGCCGAGGGCAAGCGCTTCATTGATGAAGTCGGTACCCGTGATGTGGTTTCCGCTGCCGAGATCGCTCAGACCGGCAGCTACAGCTGGCTGGTGGTGGATCAGGCTATGGTCGATGCCTCCAGCGTCATTCAGGGCTACATCAAGAAGGGCTACACCGTGACCGGTGAGACCTATGAGGAACTGGGCAAGGCAATGGGCGTTGATGAGGCTGCTTTTGCCGAGACCATGAACACCTGGAACGGCTATGTTGAGGCCAAGAACGACCCCGACTTCGGCCGCACCAGCTTTGCAAACAAGCTGGATACCGCTCCCTACTATGCCATCAAGGTCACCGCAGGTGTGCACCACACCATGGGCGGTCTGAAGATCAACACCAACACCGAAGTCCTGAACGAGAACGGCGAGATCATCCCCGGCCTGTTCGCAGCAGGTGAGGTGACCGGCGGTGTCCACGGTGCAAACCGCCTGGGCGGCAATGCCGTGGCTGACTTCACTGTCTTTGGCCGCATTGCAGGCGCAGCTGCCAGCAAGTACGCTGCATGAAACGCCTGAAAGGCTGGCAGAAAAACCTGATCTTTGCGGCCGTGGTGCTGGCCGCGGCAGCACTCCTGTTCGTGCTGTACCGTGCCAACGCCCCCAAAGCGGAGCCGCTGGTGGCCGTGGTCGATTTCGGCGACGGCATCACCGAAACGATCCCGCTGGACGAGGACCACGATTATCTGTATGATGTGGACGATTACATCGTGCATCTGCAGGTAAAGGATGGGGCCATCGCCTTCCTCGACAGTCAGTGCCCGGACCATGTGTGCGAGCAATTCGGCTGGCTGAGCGAGCAGGATGCCTGGGCCGCCTGTGTCCCCGCCGGGGTCTATGTAACGGTGCAGGCCGCAGAAACAGAATAAAACAAAGAGGCCGCCGTGCAGGAGATGATCCTGCACGGCGGCCTTGTTGTATAGGGAAAAATGTTATTTCACATATTTGCCTTCGCAGATATTCTTGCAGCAGGCGCTGATGGGGAACCAGCAGCAGTCCCGGCAGATATCGGCCAGCATTTCGGGGGTGGCTTTGGCATCGATCTCCCGGATGAGGGCCTGATAGTCGTATTCCTTTTCCTCCAGCCCGAAATACTCCACGGTCTTGCGGTCGTACCGCTTGACCTTTTCCTGCGTGTCGCACAGGTCGGTGCCCAGCTTGTTGGGGCAGCAGGAACAGAGGGTGTCGGTGGAGAAGGTGAGCTGGATCTTCGTCCCGGGCACCTCCCGCAGCTGGTGAACGACATCATTCATGTGATCCACAAAGGCTTCACTGTAGCCATGGCCGGAGTAGCCCTGGGTGCAGAGCAGGTGATGCGGGCGCAGTACGATGCTCATGCCTTTTTTACCCCCGGGATCCGCTTCCGGATGTTCAGGCCCAGCACGCAGGCCAGCACAGCCTTGATGATGGCGGTGGGGATGAAGGGAAGAACGCAGGCGGAAACGGCCACAGACACGGTGCTGTGGGCGACGATCACAAACAGGATGACACCCACGATATAGTTGACCACAGTGCCCACGACAACCGCCACGGGGAAAGCACCCTTGAAGGCATCCCTGTGCTCCACGCCCAGGCCGATGATGTAGGCCATGATGGGGAAGGAGATCAGGAAGCCGCCGGTGGGGCCGACAAACTTGTCGATGCCGCCGGAGAAGTTGGCCAGCACGGGCACGCCCACAGCGCCCAGCAGCAGGTAAACAAGCGTGGCAATGGCGGACAGCTTGGAGCCCAGCACCACAGCCGCCAGCGTGATGGCGAAGGTCTGCATGGTCATGGGCACACCCAGCGGCATGGGGATGGAGATCTGTGCCATCACGGCGATGACGGCGGCAAACAGGCCCGCGTAGCAGATATCGCGCACCGAGAACTTACTGGTCTGATTCATAGAAAAAATCCTCCTCTGGTTTGGTACAAACAACGTCCCGATTAAACCAGAAAGCGGTGGACAGGTCAACTTGCGATTTGCACAAAGGTTTACAATCTGTGAAAATTTGCTGAAAAGCGTGCAAACGAAATTTGGACGCTTGTGTATCCGGATAAAATGCGATACACTACATCTATACATAGGAAAGGAATCTGACAGGCCGCCCTCTGGCGAGCCTGAATCTGATAGGAGGAACATGATGATCTGGAATAAAAAGAAGGACGGCGCGGAGAACCCGGGTGCGGAAACGCCTGCGGCACAGACAGCCAAGGCCCCGGTGCTGTTTTTGCAGAAGAACTGGAAATGGCTCGTGCCGGTGGTCTGTGTGGTGATTGCGGGCGGTGTGTTTTTGCTCAAGCCCAAGAGCGCCAGCACCACAGCCGTGGACCCCAGCTATCTGGAAGCCAGCCCTGAAGTGCGGGATGTCTCCAACACCCTCAGCGGCACCGGCACCCTGAACCCTGCCAACACCTACACCGTGAAATCTCTGGTGGAGGGCAAGGTGCTCACCGGCGAGTTTGAGGAGGGCGACGTGCTGGATGAGGGGACCGTCCTCTACACGCTGGACAGCTCGGACGCTTCCACCAATTTTGAAAAGGCCGAGATCGCCATGCAGCAGGCACAGCGCAGCTATGACAAGGTGGTGGACCGCCAGTATGTGCGTGCCGAGGTGGATGGCACCGTGAGCACCCTGAAGGTCGCCAAGGGCGACGAGGTGACCAGCGGGCAGGAGGTCGCCATCATCCGCGACAGCTCCAAAATGCTGCTGACGCTGGAATTCCCCGCCGCCGATGCCGCCAATTTCAGCGTGGGCCAGACCGCCCAGGTGACGCTGGACGGCACCTTTGAGCAGCTGGACGGCACCGTGACCAGCGTGACCGGAACGGATGCCCTGAGCACCGGCAACCTGCTCACCCGCACCGTGACCATTGCCGTGCAGAACGCGGGCGGCCTGACCACCGCGCAGGCGGCCACCGCCTCCATCAACGGGGTCAGCTCCATCGGTTCTGCCACCTTTGGCTATCAGGCGGAGCGTACCCTGACCGCACAGGCTGCAGGCACTGTGACCTCCATCCATGTGCAGGAGGGCCAGACCGTTGCCGAGAACGATATTCTGATCGAGCTGAGCGGCGATGACCTGACCGAGAGCATCCAGTCTGCCTCTGAGACCCTGCGCAGCGCTGAGATCTCCCTGCAGAACCTGCAGGATACCATGGCCAACTATACCGTCACCTCTCCCATCAGCGGCACCATCATTGAAAAGGATGCCAAGGTGGGCGATGCGGTCAAATCCGGCGATACCCTCTGCGTCATCTACGACCTGAGCTATCTGGAAATGGTCATCAACGTGGACGAACTGCAGATCAGCTCCCTGTCTGTGGGCCAGAAAGTGCAGATCACAGCCGATGCCGTGCAGGATAAGAACTATGTGGGCACTGTGACCCGCGTCTCCATGAAGGGCGCTTCCAACGGCGGCACCACCACCTACCCGGTAACCATCCGCATTGACGAGACCGACGGCCTGCGCCCCGGCATGAACGCCAACGCTGAGATCGTTGTGGCTGAGGCTGCCAATGCCCTGACCGTGCCCAATGCGGCCATCGTCCGGGGCGGCTATGTGCTGGTGACCCAGGATTCCCCCAGCGCTTCCAAGGCGGATGCCACCATGGAGGCACCCGAGGGCTTTGTCTATGTGGCCGTCAAGACCGGTGTCAGCGATGATGATTACACCCAGATCGTCAGCGGCATCCAGGAGGGGGACACCATTGGTTACGACCCCAACTCGGTCAGCAGCGACAGCTACTACTATGACGATGGCAGCAGCATGATGATCTTCTGATGGGAGGATGGAATGAGTGCTCTGATCGAATTTGATGCGGTCTGCAAGTATTACCAGATGGGTGACACCACGGTAAAAGCCGCCGACCACATCACCATGAAAATAGAAAAAGGCGAGTTTGTTGCCATTGTGGGCCAGTCCGGCTCCGGCAAGTCCACCTGCATGAACATCATTGGCTGTCTGGATGTGCCCACGGCGGGCACCTACCGGCTGAACGGCCGGGATGTGGGCAAGATGAGCCGGAACGAGTTGGCCTCCATCCGCAACGAGATGCTGGGGTTCATCTTCCAGCAATATAATCTTCTGCCCAAATTAAACTTACTGGAAAACGTGGAGGTGCCGCTGGTCTATGCGGGTATCCCCCGCGCCGAGCGCCACCGCCGGGCCCGCGAGGTGCTGGAGCAGGTGGGGCTGGGCGATAAGCTGAAAAACAAGCCCAACCAGCTTTCGGGCGGCCAGCAGCAGCGCGTATCCATCGCGCGGGCGCTGGTGCGCAACCCGGCGATCATTTTGGCTGATGAGCCCACCGGCGCGCTGGACAGCCACACCGGCCGCGAGGTGCTGGGAATGCTGCAGGACCTGCATGGGCAGGGCCATACGGTGGTGCTCATCACCCATGACAACTCCATTGCCGTGCAGGCCGACCGCATCATCCGGCTGGAGGATGGTCAGGTGGTCTACGATGGCGACTCCCGCGCACCGGAAGCCATCGTCCAGCCGACGCTGAACTTTGAACCGGCAGAACAGGAGGGGAACAAATGATCATTGAGACCTTCCGTCAGGCCCTCCAGAACGTGTGGAGCAACAAGCTCCGCACCTTTTTGACCATGCTGGGCATCATCATCGGTGTCATGGCGGTCATCGTCATCGTGGGTCTGGGCAACGGCATGACCCAGAGCATGCGGGACAGCTTTTCGGCGCTGGGCACGAATGCCCTGTCCATTCAGGTCTGGGGCTACGGCTCCCGCACCGCCTCGGTGGAGGATGTGTATAAGATCGCGGATAAGAACAAGGAGCTCATCTCCGCAGTCTCGCCCCAGATCGATTTCAGCAACAACACCCCCAAGGTAGGCACCACGACCTACCGCTACGGCACCAGCGTTTACGGTGTGGACGAGCACTACGCCGAGATGAAAAACTATACCCTCGCCCAGGGGCGCGGCCTGCAGTACATGGACATCAAGGACAACAAGCAGGTCTGCATCATTGGTGATTACCTCAACCGGGCGGCCTACGGCGGCAACGCGGTGGGCCAGACCATCAAGCTGGGGGCCTACAAGTTCCGGATCGTGGGCGTGCTGAACGCCAAGGTGACGGACAAGAATATGCAGCAGGGCTCCGACGATGACTGCATCTATCTGCCCTACACCACGGCCATGCGGCTCTCCAACCAGTCCAGTGCCAACAACTTTGTTGCAATTATGACGGACGAGAGCCGGGCCAACGAGGCCAAGGCGGTGGTGGAAAGCGGCCTGTACGACCTGCTCAAGAGCGACAACGCTTATTACATCTACAGCGCCAGCGAGTGGCTGGAGGAGATGAACGAGATGATCAACATGGTCATCATCGTCCTTACCGGCATTGCCAGCATCTCGCTGCTGGTGGGCGGCATCGGCATTATGAACATCATGCTGGTGTCGGTGACCGAGCGCACCCGGGAGATCGGCATCCGCAAGGCACTGGGTGCCAAGGAGCGGGTGATCCTGTCGCAGTTTGTGGTGGAAGCCGCCACCACCTCCGCACTGGGCGGCGTGCTGGGCATCGTCCTTGGCTATATCGTGTCCATGGCGGCAAACCGCATCCTGCCCATGATCTCCAGCAGCATTGATGTGACCGTCAGCCCCTCGTTCAACTCCATCGTGGTGGCCTTTGGCATCTCGGTGGGCATCGGTGTGCTGTTCGGCTACCTGCCCGCCAAGCGCGCCGCAAGGCTCAACCCCATTGAAGCGCTGAGATATGATTAAACCTTTCACCGCTTCGGTCTGGCTTTGCCAGCGCCTTGCGGAGCTCCCCTAATAGGGGCAACAACGACGACCGCCGCCAGTGGCGGATGAAGGGAGGAGTTGTTGGGGCCGCGGCCAGCAGGATGCAAGTGCAAGGCTTTGCACGAAGCAGATGCTGGGAGCCGCAACCCGGAATACATTAGAAACTATTTTAAGGAGGATTTTCCATGAAAAAGCGAATCCTTGCATTTCTGCTGGCGGTAAGCATTGCCGTGTCGATGCTGGTGCTGCCGGCATCGGCAGCGGGCAACGCCAACACGGCGGTCCAGCTGTCCATCACGCTGAACGCGATGGACAGCAGCCAGCAGGCTGCTCTGAACGCGGTGGTCACCCGCGGTGCACTGGCCCGGATGCTGGTGTCCTACTCCACCTACCGCGAGAGCGTGGGCTCTCAGGGCACGGTGGGCACCCTGTTCACCGACCTGCCCGGCACTTCGCCCTATGCCCCCTATGTCCGCATTGCGGTGCAGAACGGTTGGATGAACGGCTACACCGACGGCTCTTTCCGGCCCGACAATGCCGTGACGCTGGAGGAGGCGGTCACGGCCATCCTCAAGCTGATGGGCTATAAGATGACCGACCTGAGCGGCTCCTTCCCCAACGCACAGCTGAACAAGGCCGGTGAGCTGGGCCTGCGCAACCAGGTGGACCGCAGCCAGGGCGAGGTGCTCAACTACGAGGAGTGCGCCCTGCTGTTCTACAACGCCCTGACAGCCAACACCGCCAGCGGCGGTGCCTACGGCAGCAGCCTGGGCTTCACGGTCTCCAATGGTCAGGTGGATACCTCCAGCGTCATGCTCAAGAGCCTGAAGGGCCCCTTTGTGGCGGGCGATACGGTCCAGCTGCCCTTTGTTCCCAAGATGGTCTACCGCAACGATAAAGCGTCGGAATCTGCGGAGCTGAACAAATACGATGTGTACTATTACAGCGAGAGTTTACAGACATTGTGGGTCTACACCCGCCGCGCCGCTGGCCGCATTACGGCAGTTTCGCCCAGTGCCAGCGCCCCCACCAGTGTAACGGTGGCAGGCACCAGCTATACGCTGGGTTCCTCTGCGGTGGCCTCCCAGGTGTCCTCCCTCAACGGCGGCGGCGTGGGCGAGGTCGTCACCCTGCTGCTGGGCATGAACAATGAGGCTGCCGGGATCGTGACCGGCGAGGAAGCCGATAGCGTGTTCTACGGTGTCGTGCAGACCGCCACCCGCAGCCTGGTGGAAGAGAACGGCGCGGATGTTCTGCAGAAAGTCTCCGTCATGTGCACCGATGGCATTGCCCGCACTGTGAACGTGGACAAGAGCCTGAACTTTCCGCAGGGGTGGCTGGTAGAAATCAAGGTCACCCCGGAGGGCGAGAGCGTGGAGCACATCGATGACCGCCGCGTCAACGGTACCATCAATACCAATGGCACTGCGCTGGGCGCTGCCGCCCTGGCCGACGATGTAGAGATTTTGGATACAACTTCGGAGGGTGTGGCTGGGACGGTTCGTCCCAGCCGCCTATCGGGGGTAACACTGAGTGACCTCGATGTCCGCTACTATACCGTCAACGATGCCGGACAGATCGACCGGCTCATCCTGAACGATGTGACCGGCGACCTGTGGAGCTACGGCGTGCTGGACGACGTGAAAAATCTGGCCATGAATTATTCTGACCTGAAGAGTCTCGTCACCGGCATTGCGGCGGGAGACTCCGCCTCCGGCACCACGACAGGCACCACCACCGGATCGACCACGGGCCGCACCGACAGCTCCGGCTCTGCCTCGGGTACCACCACTGTGACCGGTACCACGGCGGCAGACCGCCTGTCCAACCTTCTGGTGCCCACCACCAGCGAGATCCTGTGGGGCATCGTTTCGGGCGATATCCTGAGCACGGCCTGGCAGAAGCTGACCAGCAACACCGGCTCCCTGATGAGCATTGGCTTCCAGCAGATCGCGGAGATCACGGGCACCCCCTTCAAGCAGATCTTCAATTACATCGGCGGCGGGGCGACCTATATCTGCTACGTCAACGGCGCGGCGGCCAGCTACACCACGGCCATCAAGTATCCGGTGCTGGCGGGCGGCATTGCCGTGCGGCAGGAGACCACCGGCTCTGTCAAGGCCATGATGCAGCTGATGCCCCTGAAGATCGACAAGGTCGGCGCGGCCTCGGTGCTCTCGGGCAATGAACGCTACGAGATGGCAGACAATGTGCAGGTCTACCTGTGGTACAAGGGCCAGTATTACCCCACCAAGCTGGCTCAGGTGGATGCGGACGGCTACCAGTTGACCGGCTGGTACGATAATTTCGGCTGCTCTGCCGGAAAAAAGGTCCGCGTCATCATTGCGGTCAAGAACGACTGATGCTTTATTACAGCGGCCTGAGCCGCACACTGCGGCAGCTGCGCTGGGTGCTTTACCCGCGCCGCTGCCCTTTTTGTGACCGGGTGCTGGGGAACCAGCCAGCCTGCCTGGACTGCGCCGATGGGCTGGCAGAGCTGCGCCGTGCACCCTCCATGCGGCTGCGCGGCTCCGAGCACTACCTGGGGCGGCTGGATGGGGCAGCCGCGCCCTACCGATACACCGGCCTTGTCCGCCGCGCGGTGCTGCGGGCGAAATATCAGGGCGCGCCCTGGGCAGCTGTGGAGCTGGGCGTGGAGATGGCCCGCCTGCTCTTTGGCAGCGAGATCAGAATGTGCGGCTCTGAGCCCCTGCCCGAACCGGTGCCGGGCCTTGACAGGGGTTACGACTGCATCCTTCCGGTACCGGCCTCCAGCAAAAAGCGCGGCTACAATGTGCCGGAGCGGATGGCACAGCCCCTTGCCCGGGCGGTGGGCGTGCCGGTGGTCACGGACGCGCTGACCCGTGCCCGCTCCACCCGGCGGCAGGAGGGACTTTCCCTTGACGAGCGGCTGGCCAATGTGGCGGGTGCCTTTCGGGTGGCACGGCCGGAGGCTGTGGAGGGAAAGCGCATCCTTCTGGTGGACGATGTCCTGACCACCGGAGCCACGGCCTCGGCCTGCGCGCAGGCTCTGCTGGATGCCGGTGCGCAGAGCGTGTTCGCTGTGGCGCTGGCTACGGTGGAGTTTCCGCAGCCGGTGGGCAGCACAACGGCCATTGCCGAAAATGAAGAAGAAATTTGAAAATAGTGCTTGACAAAACACCATTCTTCGGGTATACTGATTGAGCTGTGAGCGACAAGCTCGATCAGATGTCCGGGTGTAGCGCAGTTTTGGTAGCGCGCTTGAATGGGGTTCAAGAGGCCGTGAGTTCGATTCTCGCCACTCGGATTGGAACAAGACCGACGATTTCAAAAGAGATCGTCGGTCTTGATTTTTTATTCGGCTGTTTCTGGTGCGCTGTCCCGGAGGGGCGGGCACCGCTGCAAGGAGGGCGAGTCTATGAATGCTGCGCTGCGCCGGGATGCGGATGTGATCCTTCGTTCCAGCCTGAACGCTGTTCTGCCGGATGAGGCGGTGCGCCGCGCGCTGCGGGATCTCCGGCCCGGGAAGGGCCGGGTGCTTCTGGTGGCGGCGGGCAAGGCGGCCTGGCAGATGGCACACGCGGCGGTTGAAACGCTGGGCCGGGTGGACGGCGGCGTGGTCGTGACCAAGTACGGCCATGTGAAAGGTGAGATCCCCGGTGTGACCTGCTATGAGGCGGGCCACCCGGTGCCGGATGCAAACGGTTTTGCGGCCACCCAAAAGGCGCTGGAGCTGGTGCAGGGGCTGACCGCCGGGGATACGGTGCTGTTCCTGCTTTCCGGCGGCGGCAGTGCGCTGTTCGAGCAGCCGCTCGTTCCCGGGGCAGAGCTGCAGGACATCACGAGCCAGCTGCTGGCCAGCGGGGCCGACATTGTGGAGATGAATACCATCCGCAAGCGGCTTTCCGGTGTGAAGGGCGGGCGGTTCGCGCAGCGCTGTGCCCCTGCGCAGGTGTTCAGCATCGTGCTGAGCGACATTCTGGGGGATCCGCTGGATATGATCGCCAGCGGCCCGGCGGTGCCGGATACCTCCACCTGCGCCCAGGCGCTTGCCGTTGCCGAAAAGTATCATCTGGCACTCTCAGCACAGGCCCGGGCCCTGCTGGCGCAGGAAACGCCCAAAACGCTGGACAATGTGACCACCCGGATCACCGGCAGCGTGCGGGAGCTTTGCCGTGCCGCGGCCAGTGCCTGCCGGAATCTGGGATATGAACCGGTTCTCCTGACCGACCAACTCTGCTGCGAAGCACGGGAAGCAGGCAGCTTTCTTGGCTCCATTGTCCGCACCCAGGCAGGGCAGGGGAAAAAGCTGGCCTACATCGCGGGCGGCGAGACCATCGTTCACCTGACCGGAAAAGGGCTTGGCGGAAGAAATCAGGAGCTGGCCCTTGCGGCCGCGCCTGCCATTGCCGGGCTGAACGCGGCGGTGTTCTCTGTGGGCAGCGATGGCACAGACGGCCCCACCGATGCCGCCGGCGGCTATGTGGATGGGGATACCCTTGCCGCGCTGGAGGCCGGGGGCTGGAGCGGATACGCTGCTTTGCAGAACAACGATTCCTACCACGCCCTGAAAGCAGTGGATGGCCTGATCATCACCGGGGCAACGGGCACCAATGTCAACGATGTGGCGGTGGCCCTGATCGGGGAAAAAACACCGCCTGTGAGCCCGGAAGTTTCCCCGGAGTGGTGATTGCATTCCTCCGTTGAGTATGTTATACTGAACAGCGAACTGAATAGAAAACAGCAGGTGCGTACCGCCCGCGGCTCTGGCCGGGGGCAGGCACGTTAAAAGGGAAGCGGGTGCAAATCCCGCACGATCTCGTCACTGTGATAAGGG
>ENA-OUQF01001793-OUQF01001793.1-human-gut-metagenome-genome-assembly--contig:-NODE-1793-length-12155-cov-24.014050_pt1 | contig 12155 bp, 9 predicted proteins | sample MGYA00237947_ERZ548826 | MGnify/ENA primary metagenome ERZ548826 (study PRJEB26490, sample SAMN05194701) | human gut metagenome | biome: terrestrial biome; feature: human-associated habitat; material... | reverse complement strand
GGAGTCCGGGTATGAACTTCAGGCTGACGCCAAGGCATGCCATGCCCACAATCAGAATCCATCCGCCGGGTGGGAATGTCTGCCAGGGAGTCGTCTTCCGCGGCAGTCCGGCGATGCGCGCCGAGTACTTGTTCACGGCTTTGCGGAACATGAGGTAGAAGCACATCAGCACAAAGGCCGTGATGAGCTAGCCACACACCTTTCCGGCAGAAGCAAGGAGATCCACCTCTATCCGTTCTCTTTCCCGGAATATTGTGAGGCCTTCGATGTTGACATCTCCAAATTAACCACCAAGGCGGAGGCATTCCGCAGAAAGGCGTTTGACGACTACTCAAGGCAAGGCGGATTCCCCGAACTACTTCACCTGCAGGGCAAAAGGTCCTATGTCTCAGGACTTGTGAAGAACATCCTCACAAGAGACATTGAGCAACGCTACCAAATCAGCTACAAATCCGAGTTCGAGGAGATGGCGCAACACCTTCTCAACATCTCCCCGACCTCCGTGGTGGCGACTGACCTTAAATATCTGTTCCATTTCAAATCCGAGCACACGGCCAAGAAGTACGTTGACTACCTCAAGCAAGCCTTTGTACTGACAGGATTAAGAAAGTACTCTCGCAAGAGCAGGGTCAGAGCGACCAAAGAGAAGGTCTATGCGGTTGATGTGGCAATGATGGATAAACGTGAGAACGCCTTCGCCGGTGACAATCTTGGTTGGAGATTAGAGACCATCGTGTTCTCTCATCTTCTTCGCAAAAGCAAAATCGAAGGGCTTGACATCTACTACCTTAGCGAGCGTTCCAGCAAATGCGACTTCATCGTCTGCAAGGGAAACGCCACTGTCCACGCCATACAGGTGTCCTACGACATTTCCAACGAGAAGACATTCCGCCGTGAGATAAACGGACTCAAAACCGCGTCACGAATCACCGGTTGCAAGGACCTGCTTCTACTGACAGACCACGACAGAGGCACTCACAAAGATGGCGACCTCGAAATCAGGATTATGCCGGTCTATGAGTGGAGCATCACCCTTACGCAGCCAACCAATGAATAAGCTAAAGGAATATTCAGCCAAATCTCACTTTTGAATCCAGCCGTCAACTGTGCGGGTGCGGGAGGAAAAGTTGAGAAACGATGTCTTTTGGCGAGGTAAACGCAAACCTTGGATTTGCAGCGTGGTTTTATGAACCCAAGGTTCGTAGGTAACGAATCAAACGGTATCGCAAACGGAACTTCCCGGTGCTTTTATTCTTTCTCGGAACCTACTTTCTGATAACGCAATAGATTGACCATCAACACCCTTGTGGAAAACAATCTACATTTGGCACAAATCGTCTTACTTTTGTCCGTAGCGCCTTTGCGGATGAGATTTTTTGTTCTATCTTTGGGAGACTTTTACACACTTGACAATGAAATATTCACTGACCATTCTACCTTTTCTAATCTGCGTCCTTACCTTTTGCGGACGGCAGGATGTCATCACCGAAAGCCTTGACCGGGCCGAGTCCTGTATGGCAGACCGTCCGGACTCCGCCCTCGCGATCCTTGAGGCGATGGACTCCACGCATTTCAATTCAAGGCGGCAGAACGCCCGCTATGCCCTCCTGAAGTCGATGGCTCTCGACAAGAACTACATAGACCGGACTGACGACTCGCTCGTCAACGTAGCGGTCAACTACTACCGCCATCGCTGCAACCCAGCCTACAAGTTCAAGTCCTACTACTATCAGGCCCGCATCTACCAGAACGCTGACCAATTGGATAAAGCCATGGCTAGTCTCGTGCGTGCGGAACATGTAGAGAAGAAACACATTGAGGCATCGGATCTTGCGCGTCTGCATATTGCCAAATCACGCATCCTTATAGAACGCTATGATTATTCAGATGAATTGCTGGCTGAACTAAAAAATGTAGAACTATACTCCAAGGAGGCAGGCAATGCTGACAATTATGTGTCATCTCTGTTGGATCAGGCTGAAACTTACATTATTAGAGACAAATTCGAAGAGGCTTCTCTATGTTTGGATGTCATCCGTGATCTGGATACCTTGTCGAGAAGAAGTATGTTAGGCTATAATAAAAACCCTCCTTTGGCTGTCGGTCAAATCCAAACAACCTGTTGACAGTATTTCTGCAATCACGCAAAAGTATCTTGACATTGCCGAAGACTCGACTGAGATTAATTGGGAATATGTTGCCGAAGCGTATATGAAGTCTGGAGAGAGCATGCAGGCACTCAAAGCTCTTCATGCGCAATCATTGTTTAATGATGTTTCCGAGGACGAGGCCTACTACTACCTTTTGTCCAAAACACGCTTAAAATTAGGTGATTATGCTCTCGCATACGGCGCTCTGCACAAATATTCTGAGATTAGTGACTCGCTTGATATGGTGAAAATGTCCCAGGAGGTCAAATCTGTAGAGGAAAAATATGAGAAAAATTTGCTGATCAGGAGGCAACGTCTGACAATATGTGTGGCTGCATTGATTTTAATTTTCTCCATGACCATATTTATTATTTATGTGCGTAAGAAAAAATCCTCAGAAGAAAGATTGAGGCGGAAATATAACGACCTTAAGGACGAATATGAGTTCTTGAAGAAGGCGCAGGAACGTATTCTGCCAGAGGCTGACGAAGAGGCTCATAGGATACTTGAGCGGAGAATCAAGGCTTTGGGACATTTCCTCTCTAAAGACACACCTGACTCTCTGTCTAAAGTTGCTGATAAACTTGAAGATTTGACGGCTGACAAGAACACTGTAACAGATAGTATTGGAATGCTGTACGCTATGTACCATCCCAACTTCGTTCTAAAATTGGAAGAATATGGATTGACAGCGTCGGAAGTGGGTTTTTGCTGCCTATTGGTACTCGGACTAAAAACATCCGAGTTAAGTATTGTCGTCAATAAATCAAACACATATAACATCAGTAGCCGCATCAGAGCAAAACTTAAACTTGAACATAATTCGGGCAAACTATCAAATTGGTTGACCGATCTCTATGCGGCGTCGGAGGATGAGCATAAACCCGTTACTGACATACTGTAGATATGCTTTGTGCAAAAGTAGACAAATTTTCTTCAATAGCTTTATCTATAATGATATACAAATTGCTGAAGTAGGTTTGATATTTCAATAGTAGAAAACTAATACAGAACTTTGCGCTAACAAATTTTATGAAAAATGACAAAGAACTGTATTATTTCAGTGGCTCTTATGCTATTGGCTATATGCCCTTCAGCTAGTGCTCTGCGTGCGTCTGACGACATCGTAAAGAAAGATGTCGTCATTACTACTCAAAACAAGAACATCTATGACAGGGATGGAAGTCACGGCGTAGAAGTATTTCTTATGACCATTTCGTCCGAGCTGGAGATCTGTTGTATTGATGAAGGGACTGTCTCCGTCTATCTCTTCAACTCCCGCAATCAGATGTGTGGCTATGCCGAGTATGATTCGGCGGAGACCCCTGTCGAGAGGCTTGATGTCCCAAAGCAGTCAGGCACTTACCACATTGTTATCATTACTGATAAGTCCTACTCTGAAGGAACATTTGTTAAGTAACTTAATTGCAATACATAACACACTATTAATCAAATTATCAATCTTATGAAAAAGTCAGCCGTATTCGTATTGGCGTTGGTCGCCATGTCTCTGTTCACAGGCAACTATGCAACCGCACAGTTAAGATACCAATCAGGAAGATTCTTGATGGGTACAAGCACACCTTACTATTACTATACTATGTCAGTAGCCGGAAACGGCATATACTTCAATAACACCAACGGAAGGTATCTCCAAATCAGTGTAGCCGCCACCGGCGCCCCAAGAATCGCAGGCCATAATGACCAGATCGTCTTCTACAACTCTGAGAAGGAATCGTTCAACAGCATTCAGGTCAGCAAAGTCTATAACTATTCCGACGCAAGAGCCAAAACCAATGTCCGTTCGCTTAATAACGGCTTGGACATCATATCACAATTGCATCCCGTCACTTACAACTTCAAGGGAAATGAAGCCCACACAGCAAACCTCACGTCAGGCATTTCCTACAACAGGTACACAGGAAGCAACTCTGAAATAGGATTATTGGCTCAGGAAATCGAAGAGGTGCTGCCGAATCTGGTCTATACAGATGACGAAGGCCGCAAACTTGTGGATTACACGGCGATAATCCCGATTCTGATCGATGCGGTCAAATCCCTTCAGCAAGAAGTGGAAACACTAAAGGCCAGCAAATAGCCTTTTAGGCAATCCTATATGTATAATATATCAGAGGAGAAAATATGAGAAAAATCTTCCCTATTTTATGTATTGTCTGTACAATACTGTCCTCTTGCGCCAAGAATGAGATGATTCCCTCTGACCCGGACGGAAACGAAGAGTCAAACGCTTTGAGAACCAGATCCTCAGCGGATGACGGTCAAGGTGTGGGAAATCCATATTCATTAAGCGTTATGCAGGCCGTCTATGACAATAACTCATTGGAAACGGTCGTGCTTGAACCCACGGATTTGTATGTGAGATTCCTGCCGCAAGACAGCACGCAACTGAATTATTTACTGTATGAGTCCAACCTTGAGTTGTTTGACTATCCGTTGGACGTTGACATCTCGGACGATGGAATCGAGACGGCTGAAAACAATGACGGTGATTATACTTGGCTATACACAACTGTCAAGCCGGATTATGCTTTTCCCGCAGGCATAAGTTATGAAATTCTTGATGAGTGCTATATCCCACAAGAAGGGGAGAGAATCGTGCAGACAAGGGGTGATTTGCCGCTTGATGTGGAAGAGCTGGCATATCAAAGTCTCGGCTATGCCTTTGATGATGACGTGCCTACGCGGGCGAGTAGTGTCTACCCGGAAGGTACAATCAGGGTTTTACAGCAAGACAGCACATTCGTTCCTGTCAAAGGGGTTAAGATCCGAGGTCACAGATTTGTGAAATACTCTACTACCTACACCGATGTCAACGGAAATTACGTCCTTGAAAGTAAATTCCGTCACCGTCTGCACTATGCGATAGTCTATAATAACATCAAAGGTTTTGACATTTGGGGAAACTATGCGTTTTTTGCAAGAGCGAATTGTAATTTGGGCTGTCATAAAAAGGGTGGTTATTCTAAAGATATTGAAAAAGATGAGGATGCCTGGCGCTGGTCTGTGATCAATAATGCGGCTTATGATTACTATTCAATGTGCGAGCAGACAGGAATTACAAAGCCTCCGAGAAAATTGAAGATATGGTGCTGGAGCAATGCCAAATCCTCTTCTGCGCCTATGCTGCGCAGGTTGGAACACGGTATTGGACTTAATGGAAACTCCGGATGGGTGAATTTCTTTGCTAATTTAGGATATGGACTTTTGGCAACATCCATACAGGAACTCGTGGCCTTTCTATCGCCGGACATCACGATAGGAACAAGTGGAAAGTCTTACAAAGGCATATATGAACACGTAAATCACGAACTCGCTCACGCCAGCCATTTCAGCGAGGTTGGAAGTGGTTACTGGGCAAAATACGTCAGCTATATAATGACCTATGGCGCTTATGGAGACGGAACCGGAAATAATGCGGAGTTGTGTGGCATTGGAGAGATGTGGGGGGACTATATTGGAGTGACAAGAAGATATGAAGGTTTAGGACAGAGTATTCCACAAAAATATCCTGATACAAATAACTATTGGTTCAAGCCTGAGGTTTTCTGGGATCTAAGGAATGTGAACTTGGATAAAAATGACATTTTCTCCTGCTTGACAAGGGATGTAAGGACATACGATGCTTTGTATTCGAAAATGTGTGACAAGTTTCCAAGCAAGGTAGATTCGATAAAGGCTTGCTTTACAAGGTATGGTTTAATGTCAGAAACAGAAGATCCGACGGATGTCACTTTCGAAGACCGGACTATTACAACGGCGACAACTATCACTGCGGATAAAATAACGGTCAGGAACGTAAGTGTCATTAACGGTGGTGGGTTGAAATTGGTGGGAAATGTCGAGATTTATCCATCGTTTCTCGTGGAAGGTGGATCGAGTCTGGAAATAAAATCGCATTAATCTTTGGACATTATGTGGAAAAAGCTGTTGCTTTTTCCACATAATGTTTATACATTTGAGAAACTTAAACTGTTTTTATTATGAAGAAGTTTATTTTGATTGTTCTTGTCGCCTGTAGTTTTACCGCCTGCCCTTGTGATGATGATGGCCCGGAATTTACTGCGGATTGGTTGCTGAAGAATATGACGGACGAAACCATTGTCGTCAAGAGTTTTTGGACTTATGCTCATCCTGAGCCAGAAGTGGTCAAGCCGGGAGATTCTTACTGGCTGTATAACTTTTATTGGGAAAGGGAAGAGGTTCCGTTCAATTATTTGTTCGTGGGAGATCCAGACATATATCATCAGGATGGTACATCCGGTAACTATGCGATTAGCGTCTATTCATCGGATGGCGGAACGCTGTTGAAGGATTGGGCGCTTGATGACGCGCATAGAGCCGGAAGGTTCTATGGTGAGAGCAATTGGATTAAGTCTGTTGAACTCCAATCGGATGGCACGACTCAGAAAAAGTGGGTGTTTGAACTGACTGAGGATGATCTTAAAGAAGATGTCTCCTCCGGTAGCGGCGAATCCGGCGAAAGTAGGTAAAATAGTTCTATACATTTGATTACCAATGATGTATAGAGGAAGAAAGTTGATACTAAAGTAGGAGAGTAGAAACCTTGTTCCGAAATTTACAGGCAAACAATAAGCCTGTTAAGGAGCAGGGTTTCATTATGTACTCAATCATTGACTATCTTCACAACGGATGTCTGTACCTCCACAATCTGGCATTTCCCAAGCGGAAAAGACTAAGCCAACTGATGATATATTCAACGACGAGATGCCAATCCCGTTGCCGGCATTGCTCAATTTATAAGAAGCCGGACAAGAACCTTTCGTTGGAAGACATCAAGAGCATTATGCTCAGCAGGTGTGTGACACCGCGAACCACCGTCGGACTCGAAGGAGGCGAGTTCATTCTTCACCCGCAGGCGACGGAGATTATGGAATGGTTCGCCCATAATCATCCGAATTACACGCTGCTGAGCAACGGACTGTTCCCTGAACGGGTAATTGAATATGTCAGCCTGTACCAGCCGTCGCATCTTTACCTTTCTCTTGACGGGGATCGTGAGACTTATCAGCGGATGCGGGGCAGGGACGGCTATGACAAGGTTATGAGAGTGGTGCGAGAGCTTAAGGACGAGGTGCCAATCTCGTTGATGTTCTGCCTATCGCCTTGGAACAGTTTCGAGGATATGAGATTCGTGATAGACGTGGCGAAGCGTAACGGGATCGACATCCGAATCGGAATTTATGGGACAATGGATTTTTTCGACACTACGAGCGACCTGCTGACTACCAAGACGGATGAGTATATTCGGAATATTCCCGGAAATATTCATAAAACAGAGGAAAACTACGACTTTGTGGCATTGTACGACGAGTGGCGGAATGGCAGGCTCAAGTTGCGCTGCCAGAGCATATTCAGTTGTCTGGTGATTCACGCCGACGGAGAAGTCCCTCTTTGCCAGAATCTTGGGGTCTCGCTTGGGAATATTCACACGGAATCGTTGGATGAGATTTTCAATTCAACAAACTCAAGAGACTTGCAGCGCAAGTACTCCGCAGGTTGCAACGGATGCTGGATAAATTTTCATAGGAAATATGACATCATCCTTATGAGAAACTTGGAGAGATTCTTGCCCAAAAGGGTCATCGAGCTATTCTACGGAAAATACAATTGGACGGGAAACCATCAAGAGACCTATAAATCATACATCAAACGCATCTACGACATTTCAAATCATAAGAGCGATGGAATATATTGACAGACTGATAGGAAAATACAAGAACGTCAGAAGTGTCCGGCGGCTGAGCGAGTCGTTCCTTAATGAATATGCATTCGTGGGTGTCGGAAGCCACAGCGTGGACAACCTGTACCCTGTTTTGGATTACTTGGGCGTGCCGCTTAAGTACGTCTGCTGCCGATCAAAAGAAAAGGCGGCGTTGATTGAAAGGAAGTATTCCGGAGTCACCGCCACGACTGATTTGGAGGACATTCTTTCGGACGAAGCCGTCAAAGGGGTGATTGTGTCGGCTTCACCGTCGGCGCATTTTGACATTGCGTCCAAAGTCCTTAGGTCGGGCAAGGCACTCTTTGTCGAAAAGCCGCCGTGCCGCACTTCTGAGGAACTGGGCATTCTTGTCGGTTTGGCGGAGAGAAGCGGTGTCACGGCTATGGCTGGAATGCAAAAGAGACATTCACCTCTGACTAAAGTCTTGAGGAAAGCCCTGGATAGAGATCATCCTGACACATACAACCTTAAATACCTGACCGGGGGCTATCCGGAAGGAGATCCGCTCACGGATCTGTTCATACATCCGCTTGACTATGTGACGTACCTTTTCGGAGAGGCTAAAGTCATAGGGTACGACTTGGTCGGGACTTCCAACGGTGGAGTCACTATGATGCTGATACTTAAGCACAAGGATGTCAGTGGAGTTTTAGAGTTATCAACATCATCATCCTGGAACGTTGCCCAGGAGAGCCTTACAGTCAGATCATCCAAAGGCGATTACGAGATGCGACAGATGGAGTCGTTGACATTCATCCCGTTTCCCGGCTCCTTGATCGGGATTCCGTTGGAAAAAGTGTTCCCGCGTCCTCAAAGCAGCGTGCGGCTCTTCGCCAGAAACGCCTTTGTGCCGGCTCTTGCCAACAATCAGGTTTACACCCAGGGCTACTACTCTGAAATAAAGACATTCGTGGATGCTGTCGAAGGGCATAAGGTGAGGCTTGTCTCGGATTTGAGTTCACTTGCCAATACCTACAGTCTTATGGACGCTTGCCGTCTTGTCCGCGCATGATTTATGCACGTGAACGCACTCAAAGATAGCGCCAATAACGCTTCTGCTTGTGAGCGAAAACCGCCTTGCCGCGCACGAAGCGCCCATTGGTCGGACACTCGTGAGCAAAAGTGACCTTTCAGCGCACGGAGTGTGCAAAGACTATTCAAACTATTCCGATGCAGGGAAGAAAGTATTCTCCTGAATGCTTAAGGGTACAGACTGCGGGTGAAACGAGAATTGGTACCGGAGAGGAGTCCCTACGGTACCAATGAATAATCTCACTTCTGAATCCAGCCGTCAACAGTGCGGGTGCGGGAGGAAAAATTGATGCCAAGTTTAATGATTTTCTTGCCGCTTGCAAGGAAAGGTCTGTCGTAGCCTCTCTCCTCAATCTGTGCAAGAGCGGCTTCTGGTGAGGCATCCCGTTTGAGTTCGATGACATAGACGAATCTGTCCGTGTCGAAGAGGATGTCTATCCGTCCGTTAGATGTCTGGTACTCTGTTTTGACATAGAGACCCATCATCTTGAGCATCACAGACATAGTGTTCTGAAAATAGAGTTCGAGATCTCCCTGTAGCTCGTAGCTGTTATCGGCAAGGAACGCCGTGAAGCGGTTCACAAAGCTTTCGACATCACCACGTTCGATGTCCGTGACGAATTTCGCGACACTGAAATCTCCCCTGGCCAATGCAGGGGTGTATAGCTGGCTCAAGGAGTTGAGAAATCCTGTCTTCACCTCCTCGTTAGGGTAGTCAAGAGTATAAGTGCCAAAGCGGTCGTCATAGTCTTTGATTGTAAGGTAACCGGTCTGATACATCAGGGTAATCGGCGCCGGGCTGACATAGTTCGCTCCGGTGAGCGTCTCGACAGAGACACCATCCTTTGAGATGCTGTCAAGATTGTATCGCCCGGCCTGAAGGTAGCGAACGAGGAATGACGGAGTTCCTGTCTGAAACCAGTACATACGGAATTCATTGGCGTAAAATGTGTTCAGTAAGCTGAATGGATTATAGACCCCGATGGCTTTGGGATGGAAATGATAGCCGTCGTACATCCGCGCAAGTTTGGCATAGCACTTCTCCTTCGCAAGCCCACAGACAGCGGCAAGTTCTTCCACACTCGCATCGAAATTAGCTTGTAATTCGCTTTCCGAAATGCCGCAGATATCCGCATAACGCAAATCCATCGAAATGTCATTCAGATTGTTAAGCCCGCTGAATATGCTCATCTTACCGAGCTTAGTGACTCCTGTCAGGAAGACGAAGCGTATGCATTCATCCTTGCCTTTGATGACGCTGTAGAACCCTTGAAGCTCACGTCTGAACCTTTCCATAAGTTCCGGAGCGTCAATATTGTCAACAATAGGCTTTTCATACTCGTCGATGAGAATAACCACTTTTTTGCCGGTTTTCCTTACGGCGGACTCTATCACCGAGTCGAATCTGGATGCCGTGTCTGTGAAATCACCGACTTTGCCATAGATTTCCTCCCATCGGCTCAGATGGAGTTCCAGTCTTTCTTTCAGGTCAGAAACAGAAGTGTAGGCACTCCCGGTAAGATCAAGATGCAGAACCGGATAAGTGGCCCAATCCTTTTCAAGCGCCTCCATCGCCAATCCATTGAAGAGTTCCTTCTTCCCGCTGAAGTATGCCTCCATCGTTGAGATGAGAAGGCTCTTTCCGAACCGTCGAGGGCGACTCAGAAAATAGTACTTGCCTGTCGCCGCCAGGGCATATACAGCGGCGGTTTTGTCCACATAGGCAAAGCCTCGTGTGCGAATCTCAGAAAAGTTCTGTATTCCAATAGGGTAAAGCATATTTCTGTCCTCCTAAAATCTCTTGTCCCGGCCTACCTGATTGGTGGGATGACGGCATTTTTGCAAATTTAATGAATTTCTGGTAAGATGATGTTGTTTGCCACTGTTTTCCTCGCTTTTGTTCCAAGCGTTCTTGCGGAGCGGAAACTATGACGAGTGTGAGCGAAAACCGCCTTGCCGCTCACGGAGTGTGCAAAGACTATTCAAACTATTCCGATGCAGGGAAGAAAGTATTCTCCTGAATGCTTAAGGGTACAGACTGCGGGTGAAACGAGAATTGGTACCAGAGAGCGGTTCTCCAGTACCAAAGAATATACACCGATAATCAGCGGTCACAAAATGCGGCCAGATGGTGAAATTCAGGCCGCTGATGCTGAAGCCTTATACTCGGGGCTACCTGCTGATCTTGAGGTTGCCGACGTTGAGACCCCACTCGCCGTCCTGGACGATCGGGACAGGGACGCCGTCAAGGTTCGGCTCGTAGTGAGGGGCCTTGAGGTAGGTGTGGGAATGGCCGCCGACCACGAGATCCACATTGCGGGTACGGCGGACGAGCATCTGATCCAGATACGGCTCGTTCTCGAAACCGATGTGGGTGAGGGCGATGACGAGATCGCACTTCTTCTCGGTCTTGAGGTACTCGGCCCACTTGTTGACCACCTCGGAGTTCTCGAAGGCGGGAATCCTGTCGGAGACATCCTTGGAGACAAGAATGGTGATGTCAGGCATAAGGCCTATGATCCCGATGCGCATACCGGCCTTCTTGACGATGGTGTAAGGCTTGACGTACTTGGCCAAGGCCAAGGGCGTTGACAGCACTTTCGAGGCGGAATCTCCTCTTGCGGAACACATCACCAACGGAGAGTTCTCCCTCCACAAAGGGCAGTTGCCGCAGATGGTGGTCGGAGCCGGACTCGCCTACAAGATGGGGATGAATCCGGCGTTCCTGGCATCAGCGGAACTATATTTCCCGATAAGGGACAGAAACTTCTCGCTCGCCAATCCGGCGGCATCCATCGAGACCGTGCGGATGCGCCCTTCAGGAATATTCTCGGTCAACCAACAGATTGACAACGACTTGATAATCCTGCCGATCGAGCAGATGAGGAAGCTGCTCGGCTATGAGGAGGAGGTTTCGGGGGTGGAACTGAGGCTTGTCGAGGGATCCACCGCAAAAGATCTCAGGTCCGCGATCAAGGATATTCAAAAAGAATTGGGACCGGACTTCAAGGTGCTGGACCGGTTCCGCCAGAACACATCCCTCTACAAGATGATGCGCTACGAGAAAGCCGCCATCTACGTTATCCTGATCTTCGTCATCATCATCATCGCCTTGAATATCTTCGGCAGCATCACGATGCTGATCATCGAGAAGAAGGATGACATCGAGACCTACCGCAGCCTCGGGGCCACCGACCAGATGCTCCGCC